>OBEQ012046590.1_pt1 | contig 33762 bp, 33 predicted proteins | sample 1670901 | NCBI WGS metagenome assembly OBEQ01 (sample SAMEA104232315, study PRJEB22302) | groundwater metagenome | biome: forest; feature: aquifer; material: groundwater | place: USA | collected 2011-08-07 | depth 5.4 m | reverse complement strand
GTTGGCATGAGTGGGGATGCTTATCACATGACCTTACCACATGGGGAAGGAGAGGGTGCGCGCTTAGCTATTACCAATGCGTTGGCAGATGCAGGTGTTGGGCCTGAAGTTGTGAATTATATTAATGCGCATGCAACCTCAACACCTGCAGGCGATGAGCTAGAGGCCATTGCCATTGCTAAAACCTTTGGTGCACGTAAACAAGGGTTGGCGGTTAGCTCAACCAAGTCTATGACAGGTCACTTATTAGGTGCGGCAGGTGCTGTAGAGTCTATTTTCTGTGTGTTGGCGATGCGGGATCAAATTGCGCCACCCACGATCAACTTAGATAACCCTAGTGCAGATTATGGTTTAGAGTTTGTTCCCCATCAAGCCAAGAAAATGCAAATTGATTTTGCTTTAAACAATTCATTTGGTTTTGGTGGTACTAACGGTGCGCTGTTGTTTAAGCGTCTGGGAGGATGATTTGTTAAAGAAAGTGCGATGGTGGTATGCACTTTTACTGCTTCCATTCTTACTGCTCATTGATATCTCTTATTTCATTCATACGTCCGTGATCCCTCGAGAGGGCAAGCCGGTTATTTTTAGCTTGGCGCCAGGCACTTCTTATTGGGATGTGGCACAACAATTGCATGCGCAGCAGTTATTAACGCGCCCCTACTATTGGGTTGCAATTATGATGTTGGAAGGAAAAGAGGGCAAACTTAAAATAGGGGATTACCGTATTGTGCCAGGCGAAAAGCCACTGGATATTTTGGCGCAAATGGTCAGCGGTAAAGTGGTGCTGTATGCCATTACTATTCCAGAGGGTTGGACCTTTGCGCAAATGACAGATTTAATCAATCGTCATCCTTACTTAAAACACACCGTTTCAGATTATGCGCCTTCCATGATTATGTTTAAGCTGGGGTTTGTAGAACATCCAGAAGGCCATTTTTTCCCAAGCACTTATTATTTTGGGCGTTGGACGACAGATAAAGCGGTGTTAGTAAAAGCACACCAAACCATGGCTGAAAAGCTTTCTACGGCCTGGCAAGATCGTGCGCCTTCGCTGCCTTATGCCAATATGGAACAGGCATTGATTGTGGCGTCCCTCATTGAAAAAGAAGCGGCAAAAGATCAAGATCGTCCCTTAATCGCAGGGGTGATTTTAAATCGCTTAAAAAAGCATATGTTTTTGCAAATTGATGCCAGTGTTATTTATGGTTTAGGTAACCGGTTTCAAGGCAAGTTAACACGACATGACTTAATGCTTGACACCCCCTACAACACTTACTTACACAAAGGGTTGCCCCCTACACCTATTGCATTGCCGGGTGCTGCGTCAATTCATGCAGCGTTACACCCTGCAGAAACGAATGCATTATTTTATGTTGCGCGTGGAGATGGCACACATCAGTTTTCACGTACGCTGCAAGAGCATCATCGTGCAGTAAATAAATATATTAAAAGTAGATATTAGTTTGAAACAAGTATTATATATTCAAAACTTGACGATTACTGAGTTTATGCTATGGTAATATTGCAGGTGCGAATAGTTTATCTATTTTGCTAATGCATTAGGATGATGCAATTAAAGTTGCTAACAATAGGTACTCGGTACCTATTTTTATTGAAGGGAGACGATATCGATGTCAACTTTAAAACGTGCTGTGAAGAAAGCGACTCGCCGTAAAACGGGCGCTAGGAAAGCAACTCGTAAACCCGCTGCAAAAAGAACAGCGAAGAAACGCGTTGCTAAAAAGAGACCTGCTGCTAAAAAGGGCCAGAAGAAAGTGGCTACCAAACGTAAACGTCGTGTTGGTGTAAGCAAAGCGAAACGAGCAAAGAAACCTGCTGCTCGCAAGCCTCGCAAGGCCCGTGCTAAAAAACGAGCTTAATAAAGAGTTTGATGAAAAAAAGGGGCACTTAAAGTGCCCCTTTTTTTTGTGATCGTTCACACACTCACCGAATACGCCCTTTTTGTTTAAACAAGTTGCGCTGCTAAAAGCTCTAACGGATGCAGTATAGGGATATTGATTTTTTTTGCGCGAAATTGCGCGCTTAAATGTAGACGACAGCCGATATTGGCGGTGACGAGTATCGCTGGCTGCATCACAGTCACCGCTTCAATGATATCTTGTGCCAAATTATCTGCCATGTTGGGTTGCGTTAACATGGATAAGCCGGCGGCGCCACAACAACGCGTGGGTGTTTGTATGGGAAGGCATTGTGCGCCAGGGATGCGTTGCAGAAGTGACAACCAGGCCTCCCCAGTTTTAAGGGTCTGACTGACAGCGCAGGGTGAGTGCACCGCAATTTTAGCGTTGAGCGTTTTAAAAGTGAAGGTTGTGGTGGGGGTTGTGCGTGTCAGGAAAGTCGCGATGTCTTCTAGCGGTTGTGAGAATTTTTCGGTGTGTTCTTTTGGAATATTGGCATGAGGAAAGTGGGCGCAAGTGGTCGGGTAATCTTTTAAAATCATGCCGCAGCCAGGCGTGATAAACAAAATGGGATGTGCGGTGTTGAGCTGTTGCATATTCTCTTTTGCTAGCGTTATAAAATGTGGCGAACCGCCGTGTAGGTGAAATGCGCCGCAGCAATGTGCTTTAGCGGGGAGATACACATCAAAGCCCCAGGTGTTTAGCAAGCGAATGGCGGCAAGGCGGGCGCTCACTTCTGCAAAAGAGGCGATGCAGGCGCTAAACAGCGTGACTTGTCCTTGGTGAGGTGAAGCGCTGGGATAAACAGGGCGCCAGCGATGCAAGTGTAAAGAGGGTAAGTATTGATCCCAGCGTTCTAGTCTCAACAAGCGTAATAGCTTTGTTTTACGTGCCAACCATTGTAAACCGGTGCGTTGATACACCCTAAGTGCGATGACAACCCAGCGCAAGTGTTGCGGTTTTTTAAAAATAAAATCTAAATACTTTGAAAAAGGCCGTGTCTTGCCAATGAGCTGGTGAGTGGTATTCAGCAAAGCTGCATAAGAGACATCCGAAGGGCAAACCGCTTCACAGGCGCGGCAATAAAGACAGCTATCTAAGTGTGAGAGAAGGGTGTTGCTTAAGGGTAATTGATCACTGGCATAAGCTTCCATTAACGCAATGCGACCTCTGGCAGATTCCCCTTCATGCTGTGTTTTAACGTAGGTAGGGCAGTGTGGCGCGCAAACACCACACTTGACACATTGACCAGCAAGTTTTTTTATAGCATGTTTGAGTTCCAATTTTTCTCCTTTAAGGGGTGATGATGTCTTTCTACGAAAAGCATCTTTTTTTCTGCACGAATCAAAAAGAGGGCGGCAAAAAATGTTGTCAGGATGCGGGTGCAACAGATTTTATGGCCTATGCCAAACAACGGATTCATGACCTTGGTTTAGCCGGCCCTGGTAAAATTCGTGTGAGCCAATCTGGCTGTTTGGGGCGATGTAGTTTAGGGCCTTGTTTGGTTGTTTATCCTGAAGGTGTTTGGTACACCTACCACAATAAAGCAGACATTGATGAAATTATTGAGCAACATCTATTGCAAGGGCAAGCAGTTTCTCGGTTATACCTCGAGGGTGTTTAAGAGTGTTCGCACAGATTGGATGATTTTCCTGCGAGAAAAAAACATTTGCCATTTGTTACCCCCCATCTGACGCCATAAAACCGCTGCGCGCACACCTGCTAATAGCAAGGTTCTGATTTTGGCAACGATTTCTTCTTGCTTGAGGTGATTCACATTACCCACAATTTGAACGCGATAACGAAGTTGGCCTAAGGTTTGCAAAAAAGCAGAGGCAAGTGTTGAAACGACATGCTTGTCTGTAACAGCAAAATGTGTTGCTTGTGATTGCGCTTGTTGGATGCGGCGCGATAAAGTTTTTTTAAGGTCAGGCGATTGAGAGAATTTTTTTTCAAGATAAATCAGCGACACAATATAGCGAATCATGTCGACATCTTTTTTTGTGGTTTTTTTATTTAAAATGCGAGGGATTTCTTGTAGACCGATACGTAAGCCTTGAACGCCCTCATAAATATCGGTAATGGAATCAGACTGTGTTTTAAGGACGCTGTTAATGCAGGTCGCAAAGGCCTGTTCATCTAATTCACCCGTGCGCGCAATATCATTGACAAGTTTGGCGGATTGCACAATGCCTGCCAAACTTAAGGTGATGTTGCGCCAGTTATCTTGATTCATGTGTAAGACCTTTAGCGAATAATAGACTCAATAATGCTGCCGCCTAAGCAGGCTGTTTGATGGTAAAAAACAGCGGATTGGCCTGGTGTGACGGCACGTTGTGGTGTATCAAAATGAATATGGTAAGTTTCCGTATCAACTGCTTCAACATAACAAGGTTGCTCTGTTTGTCTGTAACGGATTTTAGCGTGACACCGAAAAGGAAAAACAGGATCGCTTGTTATCCAGTGTGGTTTTTTGCAAATAAATCCTTGCGAAAATAACAAAGGATGGTCGTGCCCTTGCACAACAATCAATTGATTTTTTTCTAAATTTTTTTCCGCAACATACCAAGGCGCCTCGGCGGTGTGCTTGAGGCCGCCAATCTTTAAGCCTTGGCGTTGGCCTAAGGTGTAGTACATCAAGCCGGGGTGTTCCCCTATTTTTTTGCCCTCTAGTGTTACGATGTCGCCTGGTTGTGCCGGTAGATAACGGCTTAAAAAATCTTTAAAGCGCCGTTCACCAATAAAACAAATGCCTGTACTGTCTTTTTTAGCGTGATTGTCAAAGCCCGCTTGGGTTGCAAGCTTCCTGACGGCACTTTTTTCTAGGTGTCCAACAGGAAACAGCGTATTGCGTAATTGGTATTGATTCAGTGCATATAAAAAATAAGTTTGATCTTTTTGGGTGTCAACGGCTTTGAGTAACTGTGTGGCGTTGTTATCTTGCTGAGTTTGTGCGTAGTGCCCCGTTGCGATGAGGTCTGCACCTAAATGTTTAGCGTAATCCAGAAAAGCGGTAAATTTAATGAATTTATTACAGAGAATATCTGGATTGGGGGTGCGACCTTGTTGATATTCCGTCAGGAAATTTTCAAAAACTTGATCCCAATATTCTGCAGCAAAATTAGCGCGGTGGAGTGGGATGCTGAGTTTATCGCAAACTGCCTGCGCATCTTGTAAATCTTGGGTCGCGCTGCAATAAGTGTCTGTGTCATCCTCTTCCCAATTTTTCATGAAGAGCCCTTCAACCAGGTAGCCTTGTTGAAGGAGCAATAAGGCAGCAACAGACGAATCAACTCCGCCAGACATGCCGATGATAACGCGTTGTGAGGTCATAAAAACAAGAGGCAAGCAAAAAATGCCGTCATTCTAGCATCTTTTTTAGCTCTATTGGGTAAAATATTAAGCGGTATATTCGAATAGCTTCACGACTTTCTTAACCCCGGCGCTGTTGCGAGCCACTTCTGCTGCAACACGACCCTCGGCAGGGCTGACAGCACCCATGAGGTAGACTACGCCATTTTCTGTAACGACTTTGATGTCTCGTCCTCGCAGATTGGTTGTCGTAAACATGCGTGTTTTAATATTTGCGGTGATGATGCCATCATTTCCTTGTTCATAGTTATTTAAAGGTTCACGGATGGAAATATCGTTATAAATGGTTCTGATGTTCGGGACGCTACGCACAAGGGCTTCGGCTTTTTGTTTGAGTGCTTCAGAGGGCGCTTCACCCACTAGTAACACATTGCGCTCGAAGGTGACAATGGCGATGCGGCTGCTCTTGCTCAGTTCAGGGCAAGCATAAATGGCCTTCATGGCTTTATAAGTGATGGATTGATCAGAGACATTGGTTGAAAAGCTACGGCCTTGTTGATTTAAGGTATTGCCGACAGAAGAGGTGGCCACCATGGCAGTAGAACAAGCGGATAAAGCCATTGCACAAGCAACAACAGTAAAAATAAAATGCGTTTTTTTCATAGTCATCATTTTCTAAAAAAATCCACCCTCTTTCAGCAAAGAGAGTGGAATCAGGTTTTATTTTGGCGGGTTACCGGGTGTTTTAGGAGGAGATTTTAAAAACTTTTCCATTAAGGTGGGTACGGCGCCCCAACCCAAAAGGCCTTCTACCACTAAAATTACACCGATCAGCAGTAAAAATATGCGGCCTAGTCCTAAAATACCACCAATAATTAATATTGCACCCACAGCAATTCTTGTATACTTCCCTTCTTGATCTAGATTTGGAGTTAACTTGAACATTCAATCCTCCTTGATACGTGAAGCAAATGGGTGTGCTATCCAAGAAATCAGCACCCTTACAAAAAATAGCTTTTAATGCTTTATCTGTCAACAAACGTTTGATAAAGAAGGTAAATATTGAAAGATGAAAAAAATAACCTTGCTTGGACTGTTCTGTTTGATTACTGTTTTCCAACAAAGTCTAGCGCAAGCGCCTGTTTTTCATAATCCAGCTCAAGTCTTGCAAGCCATTCACCAACAGAAAGAAATAGGTAAGGGCGTTTATGATGCTTTTTGTGGGGTGTGTCACGCGCCTCAACCCCTTATTCAAGTGGGTGCGCCCCGCAAGGGTGTTAAAGCAGATTGGCAATGGCGGCGCCAACAGCGCAATGCAAAACAGATGTTAGAAGAGATTGATAGCGGCATGAACAATATGCCACCGCGCGGTGGTTGTTTTGAATGTTCGGACGAGGATTTATTGGCGGCGATTCGATACCTATTTAAATAGGCGTTTATTTAAGTTCATGTGTGCGCAATTCAAACCAAATAGCACATAAAATAGCGAAGCCACAGGCTAATGCAGTGCCGAGTATCCACGAGAAATACCACATAAATTTTTCCTTTCAATATGATTGTTTATCTTGGCGAACGTCTGCTTCAGTAACTTTGCCACGCAACACATAATAAACCCAGCTGGTATACAACAAAATTAAGGGCATAAAAATGAGGGTTGCGATGAGCATGATTTCAAGGGTGAGATGACTGGAAGAAGCATCAAAAATCGATAAGCTCATGTCGGGATGACTGGAGGAAGGTAATAAGAAGGGATATAAGCTGACGCCCACGGTGGCAACGGTGCTGCCAACCATTAAAGCACTGCATACCCATGCGGCTCGATAAGATTTTATGTGTGTTGCCAACAAGGTTAACAAGGCGCTGATAAAACCGAGTGCGGGGAGGGTGAATAAGCGAGGGTCTTGTTGATAATGCTGCATCCACAAGCCCGTTTCGCGTAGAACGCTTTTATGTAGTGGGTTGGAAGGGCCATCTGGTAACAGCGTAGATTGTATGGCATAGCCGGGTACTTTGGTGGCAAGCCAGTAGCCCCCTAAAGCAAATAATCCTATGTATAAGCAGGCAGAAATAAAAGTGAAACGGCGCGTGCGTTGTTGGATGAGTCCGTCTGCTTTATTTAAAAGAAAAACACTGCCATGGCAGGCGAGCATAGCAACGCTGGTTAAACCGCAGATTAAACCAAAGGGGTTGAGCAAGTCTAAAAATGTGCCCGTATAAAATGCGCGTAAGGTGGGATCAAAATGAAAAGGAACTCCTTGCAATACGTTACCTAATGCAACACCAAACAATAAAGCAGGCATGAAGCCTGCGATGAACAAACAGATATCCCAAGTTTGACGCCAGGTCAGGTTGGGTAATTTGCTACGATATTTAAAGCCAACGGGTCTTAAGATGAGTGCAAGTAACACGAGCAACATCGCAAAATAAAAGCCAGAAAAAGAAACGGCATAGAGCAAAGGCCAGGCGGCAAAAACGGCACCCCCACCTAAAATAAACCAGACTTGGTTGCCTTCCCAGACAGGGCCAATGGTGTTGAGCACCACGCGTCGTTCATTGTCAGTGCGTGCAACCCAAGGCAATAGCATGCCAATGCCTAAGTCAAAGCCGTCGGTGATAGCAAAGCCTGCGAGTAACACACCGAGCAGGGCCCACCAGATAAGCCTGAGTAGATGGTAGGTCATCATAAACCTGCTCTCCTTATTGCTGCTGTAACAGAGGTGTGGGGCCTAAACGAATGTATTTCACCATAAGGTAAAACTCGATGACGGTGAGCACGGTATAAAAGAGGACGAAGCCAATCAAGCTTGCCCATACCGCTTGCGTGGAAAGTGAAGAGGTGCCTAAAAAGGTAGGCAAGATGCCGTCAATGACCCAAGGCTGACGACCATTTTCTGCAACAAACCAACCGAGCTCTGCAGAGAGCCAGGGTAACGGTAAGCTGAAAAAAGCAATACGCAAAAACAAGGGGTGTTGGTAGCGTTGTTTAACGCACAGCACAAAAGCCGCTGCGAACAATAAAATAAAGAAGAGGCCGCAAGCCACCATGATGCGAAAACTCCAAAACAACGCCGGTACATTGGGGACGGTGTCCCATGCGGCTGCATGAATTTGTGCAGGGGTTGCATCTGAAATGTGAGGTGTGTAGCGCTTTAATAATAATGCGTAGCCGAGATCATCTGCGTGAGCCGCCAGGGTTTTTTCTGCGGCAGTGTTTTCAGGATGATTGGATAAAGTTTGTAGCGCTACATAAGCAGGGATGCCATGTTGTATGCGCTGCTCTGCTGTTTTAACTAAATCGTTGATGCCTAATATGGGTTCGCTAATAGAGCGCGTGGCAATCAGGCCTAATAAATAAGGGACTTTAACAGCATAGTCTGTTTTATGTGTTTGTTGATTGGGTAAGCCAAACAAGCTTAAGCTGGCAGGCGCAGGCTCTGTTTCCCACATGCCTTCCATGGCTGCTAATTTCATTTTTTGATTTTCACCGGCAAGATAGCCACTCTCATCCCCTAAGACAACCACAGATAAAGCGGCGGCTAAACCAAAGGCAGCCGCAACGGTCATAGACCGCTTGGCCAAGGCAACATGTCGATGGCGCAATAGGTAATAAGCGCTGATAGACAATACAAAAATGGCGCCGGTAACATAACCGGCACTGACGGTATGCACGAATTTAGCTTGCGCGACAGGATTAAATAGCACGGCAGCAAAATCACTGACTTCCATGCGCATGGTATGAAAATCAAAATAAGCACCAACCGGATGTTGCATCCAACCATTGGCAATGAGTATCCATAATGCGGAGAGGTTTGACCCCAACGCGACTAACCAGGTTACGATTAAGTGTGCAGGTTTAGAGAGTTTTTTCCAGCCAAAGAAAAATAAACCGATAAAGGTGCCTTCTAAGAAGAACGCCATTAAACCTTCAATGGCCAGTGGTACGCCAAAAATATCGCCTACATAGTGGGAGTAATAAGCCCAATTTGTGCCGAACTGAAACTCCATGGTGATGCCTGTTGCAACGCCCATCGCAAAGTTAATACCAAAGAGCACGCCCCAAAACTGCGTCATCTCTTTCCAGATAGTGCGTTGCGTCATGACGTAAACGGTTTCCATGATCGCAAGCAGCAAAGACAAACCTAAAGTCAGTGGCACGAAAATGAAATGAATCATGGCAGTGAAAGCAAATTGCAAACGAGAAAGCTGAATCAGATCAAGATGTATCATGTTAAGGACTCGCTGACGGAGAAGAAGTGTAGGGCCATATCAGCAGAGGATAAGTCTTTGGCGACGTGAGAAAAAAAGAAAAACCAAAGTAAAAACAGCAGGAGTAATTTGATAGTGACCGCACGGAGAATATCAAACAAGGCACGGTTTTTAGAGATCATGGGATACTTCTCAAGAAGGAGGGAAGTGTGTGGATGTTAACAGAAAAGAGCCTAAAAGAAAAATCCCTCTTCTCATGAGAAGAGGGATTTTTAAAAGAAACGTCGTTGTTATTGTGGTAATTGCGTGACTACTTTGCCATCACATCCTTGGCACATCTTGGCGCGAATAAAGCTGGGTAATTGGTAGGTCGCTTTGAATTCAACAGAGTGATAGATAGGGCCTAACCATGGACGTGTAGCGATAGGATCTAACTTAGCAGGTACAAAGATAACTTGTGCTGTGTTAGGGCCTGTCATAGAACAAGCATAACTATATTGAACATCGTCGTGGAATAAGATGGTGTTCACGCCCATAAAACATTTGATTTGCGCACCAGTAGGCGCACACCCTAAACATTTCATGAGTTGGTCACAAACCCCACAACAGGCAGCGAAAGCTGAGCTGCTGAAGATTAAAGCTAAGCCAAGAGAGATGGCTGTCAGTGTACGTTTAAACATGTCTAACTCCTCCTTGTTGAAACAACCTATCCAAAAATGCCGTGTAACTATAATTAAGACAGTGTAAGTCTAGCCAGTGATAGTATTAAAAGCAAATGCAAAAAGGCCAATAAAGAATAAATTTTATACAATTTTGTGGTGGATTAAATTTGAACAGGGCAGGTTTGTGACCAGATTTTTAAAAGCGCGTCAGCAGGTAGTCGCAATGTAAATGGGCTGTGTTTAATTTCAATACCAAACCCGTGCTGTTGTAAGTTTAAGATGAGTTGACCTAATGCAGGGAAGAGGGGATGTGTTTTATCCAGCAGCGGGAAAATGCGAATTTCGTGTGCGATACGTTTAAATTCTGACAAGCTATCTAGGCAAGCCGGTAAGTCACGATGAGGTATAAAAAAAGCATCGAGGGATAAGATGAGATCAAAGCTGCGATCAAGAAAAGGGAGTTTGGGTAAGGCGTAAGGGAGATATTGATCTGGGTGTTGTTTAAATTGTGTCAAAAATTGCGTAGTTTGGTTTTTAAAAGCGGCTAAGGCCGCATCAGCAGATTTAAAATAAGACCAACTATACTCAGCGGGGTGTGTTTGAAAAGCGTGTTGCAGCGTTTGGTATTTTGCATCAATCTGCTGCTTCATCTTTGCAGCGGAGCGTTGGTAAAAGGGATCAACCCACGTCCATGACGCGGTGGCCGGCATCCAGGGGGAGGCGCCTGCGCCATACACCAATATTTTTTTATTGAGATCTGCTGTCGATAAATCAAAGATGGCTTGAAAATCTTTTAAAGTGTAACTGCCAAAGCCGTGGAGTGTGGTCATGGTGTCCCTTTTATTTCAGGCTATTTTTAAAGTTTTTACCATTGTTTAATTTGATTAACAAGCTGTAGAATTCAGCTTCAACCAAGGAGGGGTCTATGGAATCCAAAAAACAGAAAGTGTCAGAAGGCTTAGGGCGTTTACTTGCAGATACCTATATTTTGTATTTAAAAACTCATAATTTTCACTGGAATATTACAGGGCCGCTATTTGCTTCGTTGCATCTTTTATTTGAAAAACAATATTTAGAATTATTTGCAGCGGTAGATGAAATTGCAGAGCGTATTCGCGCACTGGGTTTTGTGGCGCCAGGCACAAACAAGCAATTTGCTGCATTAGCCTCTATCAAAGAAACAGAAGGCGTGCCTACGGCAGATCAGATGGTGAAGATTTTATATGAAGATCATTGTTTGGTAGATAAAACCGTGCACGTTGTATTTAAGTTGGCAGAAGAAGCCCATGATCAAGGCACGATGGATTTGATGGTCAAACGCATGGAAATACATGAAAAAACAGCTTGGATGTTGAAGAGTCAATTAGCTTAAGTAGAAGGATACAAGTCATATGCTCCAAGATTTTAATTTTGATCTCGGCGAGACGGCAGATTTATTAAGGCACACTGTCAAACAATTTGCACATCGTGAAATCTTACCGTTGGCGGAAGAGATTGATCGTGGCAACGTATTTCCTAGCGATTTGTGGCGAAAATTAGGGGAGTTGGGGGTGTTAGGTGTGACCGTGTCGCCTGAATATGGGGGCGCGGGATTAGGCTATTTGGCGCATGTGATTGCCATGGAAGAAATCAGCCGTGCTTCGGGTGCGGTGGGTTTAAGTTATGGTGCGCATTCTAATTTATGTGTCAATCAGATTTATCGTAATGGGACGCACGAACAAAAATCCCAATATTTGCCGCGGCTTATTCGTGGTGAGTGGGTGGGTGCCTTAGCCATGAGTGAGCCCAATGCAGGTTCTGATGTGGTAGGCATGCAGTTACAAGCAGAAAGGCGGGGTGATCACTTCGTATTAAATGGCAATAAGATGTGGATTACCAACGGGCCCGATGCGGCCGTGGTGGTAGTTTATGCCAAAACAGATAAACAAGCGGGTTCAAAAGGGATTACTGCGTTTATTGTAGATAAAGAAAACTCTCCATTTAAAAGTGCACAAAAGCTCGATAAGTTAGGCATGCGGGGCTCCAATACGTGTGAGTTAGTGTTTGTAGATTGCTGTGTGCCTGCTGAAAATGTGTTGGGAGAATTAAACGAAGGCGCCAAAGTATTAATGAGTGGTTTGGATTATGAGCGTGTGATATTAGCAGCAGGGCCAGTGGGTATCATGCAGGCTTGTTTAGATGTGGTATTGCCCTATACGCATGAGCGCAAGCAGTTTGGGCAAGCTATTGGTACATTTCAATTGATTCAAGCTAAATTAGCGGATATGTACACGCAATTAAACGCATCGCGTGCCTATCTTTATGCGGTTGCAAAAGCGTGTGATCGTGGGTATACCACGCGCAAAGATGCCGCGGGCGTTATTTTATATACCTCTGAACGTGCAACGCAAATTGCTTTAGAGGCGATTCAATGTTTAGGGGGCAATGGTTATATCAATGAATTTCCTACTGGGCGATTTTTGCGAGATGCTAAATTATATGAGATTGGCGCAGGCACCTCTGAAATTAGGCGTATGTTGATCGGTCGAGAATTATTTAATGAAACGCAATAAGGATAAAGCGCACATGCAAAAGCAGGAGGTTGTTATTTTAGGGGCGGCACGTACGCCAATGGGTAATTTGTTAGGGTCTTTAAAAGACGTGCCTGCCGTGGTGCTAGGCAAAGTAGCGTTAGAAGCTGCTATGGCGCGTGCACAGATGCCTTTTGAAAAAATAGAAGAAGTGATTATGGGGTGTGTGTTGTCAGCAGGCGTTGGGCAAGCGCCAGCAAGACAAGTGGCGTTAAGGGCGGGTTTGTTGCCTAGCACAGATTGTACGACCGTCAATAAAATGTGTGGTTCGGGTATGAAAGCGGTGATGTTAGCGTGTCAAGCGATTCAACTCGGTGAACATCAAGTGGTTGCCGCAGGAGGAATTGAAAGCATGTCTAACGCACCTTATCTTTTACCCAAGGCGCGCGCGGGGTTACGGTTAGGACACACACCGCTCTTGGATCATCTTTTTTATGATGGGTTAGAAGATGCTTATGATAAAGGCCGTTTGATGGGGACTTATGCGGAACAATGTGCGCAGCATTATCAATTTTCACGTGAAGCACAAGACCAATTTGCAATGACCTCTTTGTTGCGTGCGAAAGAAGCCACGCAAAGTGGCGCGTTTGCAGCAGAAATTGCCCCTGTAACGGTGGTGACCAAAGAAGGGGAAGTTACGATTAAAACAGATGAACAGCCACTCAAAGCAAAACCGGAAAAAATCCCCTTGTTAAAACCGGCCTTTTCAAAAGAGGGGACGATTACAGCCGCCAATTCCAGCTCTATTTCCGATGGTGCAGCGTGTTTGATTTTAGCGAGTTCAGCTGCGGCGGCGGCACACAATCACACGCCCTTGGCGCGTATCGTAGGGTATGCGACCCATTCGCAAGCCCCTGAATGGTTTACCACAGCGCCCGTGGCTGCCATGAAAAAATTGTTGCGGCAGCTTGATTGGCAAGTGGAAGATGTTGATTTGTTTGAAATCAATGAAGCCTTTGCGGTGGTGGCGATGGCTGGCATGGCAGAATTAAATATTCCACACGAGAAGTTAAATATACACGGGGGCGCTTGTGCCTTAGGTCACCCCATTGGGGCGTCAGGTGCGCGTATTTTAGTGACCCTGCTGTATGCGTTGCAGCAAAAAAAATTAAAACGGGGGATTGCAGCCTTGTGTATTGGTGGGGGAGAGGCGACAGCGCTGGCGGTGGAGCGGGTGTGATGTGTATTCGTTTCGACTTGATCTGACCGTTGCTCGTTTTTGGGAAATGGGCGTCACAGACCCAAAGAATGTGCTATTATGAGATTAATCATCTCGTTTTCCACTTAAAAATGAGAATATGTTTAGCAGATTACTTAAAATTGACCCTGATATGCAGTCTAGCGCCTTTATTTTTGGCCCTAGAGGCACTGGTAAAACCTCATGGTTAAAAGCCCACTTTGCTGACGCAATGTATTTCGATTTATTAGATTTCGACGTTTATACCGATTTGCTTGCGCGCCCTACCAGGTTATCCGATCGTATCCCAAAAGCTTACACGGGTTGGATTATTATTGATGAAGTTCAGAAAGCACCTGATTTGTTAAACGAAGTACATAGACTCATTGAGCATCGTAAATTACGGTTTATTTTAACAGGATCCAGCGCCAGAAGTTTGCGTCGAAAGGGTGTTAATTTATTAGCGGGGCGTGCGCTTATTTATCACATGCATCCATTAACGGCGCTTGAAATGGAAAATGAATTTAGTTTATCTAAAGCTTTGTTGTATGGTCAGCTTCCTGCAGCAATGACGCATGAAAAACCGCAAGAGTATTTATCTAGCTATGTTCAAGCTTATTTAAGAGAAGAAGTGCTTCAAGAAGGGTTAACACGGAATCTTGCTGGGTTTGCTCGTTTTTTAGAAATTGCAAGTTTCTCACAAGGCGAAATTTTAAATTACACAAATGTTGCGCGCGAATCAGCAAATAATCGACACACTATAAATAATTATTTTGATATCTTAGAAGATCTTCTTATTGCTTATCGTATTCCTGTTTTTATGAAACATGCCAAACGTGAAGTGATTACGCATCCAAAATTTTATTATTTTGATGTGGGAGTATATCGAACGATACGTCCGATGGGACCGTTGGATTCAATCCAAGAAGCAGAGGGTCCTAGTTTAGAAACGTTATTTCTACAGGAATTTAAAGCGATTAACGATTATTTTAATTTAGGATATTCCATTTATTATTGGCGTACGCAGACAAAATTAGAAGTTGATTTTATTCTTTATGGTAACAATGGTTTATATGCAATTGAAATAAAGCGTAAAGATAGATTGTCCAAAAATGATTTTCGTGGGTTAAAAGCATTTCAAGAAGATTATCCTGAAGCTAAATGCTATTTATTTTACGGTGGGAATCGTCCTTACCATGAGTCTGGTATTTCTGTTATACCGTTTGGAGAGGCGATTAAGCAATTACAACAACTTTTTTTAGTTAACGTGAGTTAGACGTACTCACGCTAACTGGTTACACCGGTTTAAGTGGTTTTTTCTTGGCAGAGGCGTGGCGTTCGCGTAATTCAATATCAATATAACGATCGGTGATGGCGCTAGAGCCATGGCCTGCGTCATCGCGCACATGTTCGCGTGGGCGGCGTTTAACGTCATCAGAAATACCTGTGTGTCGCAACCAATGCACGGTGGCTGACATTAATGTTTGTGCTTCATCAGACAACCCATCTTGTTGTAAATGTAGAAAGGCTTGATCAAAGCAGTGTTGCACAATCTTGCGAATTTCGCGTGTGCTGGTCAGGGGGCCTGTGCCTTGTATTTTGGGAATAAGCGGTGTTGCATCCCCCGGCGCTGGTAGCGCGCAAAGACCTAAGCTGCGGCGATAGCGTTTTAATGCTTCCAGCATGGCGTCGCTGACGGATACCATCCGTTCTTTATTGCCCTTGCCGACGGTTGTAAACCACCAGCTTTGATAAGCATCACAAAAAAAGTGCCCCATTTGGGGTTGCCAACGATCATTTGCGGCTAATTCTGAAATTCGCAAATACATGCCATACAGTGCATGTAAGATAAATAAAGTGCGTTCATGCTTGTCAGGATCTGCTGCTGCTAATTTTTCTGCTGTTTCAACCACATATGCCCACTGTAATTCTGAAAGGCGGCGTACCACTAATTTTGTTTGGTGTTTTCTTAAAAATTTACTTTTTTGGCGAATGAGGGCAATCGGATTAACATCGGTGAATTCTTCTTGGATAAGATAATTGTAAAAACTACTTAAGATAGAAAAAATAGATTGCAACGCACTTTGAGAAAGCAAATATTGATGGATGTTGGGGGTTTGGCCTTCTGCTACAGCACGCTTGCTGAGGTTGACAACAAAAGGACGCCACGCTGGGTTGGGGACGCGCAAGCCCGATTGATTGATAAAGCGTGAAACGTTTTTTACTCCAATCCACGTTTTAGGGGGTTTCTGACAAAAGGCGATAAAATCTTCAAGGTCCAGACGACGCAATTCACGTAAAGATTTTTGTGCAACAAACCAAGTCCAATGTAAAAGCCGTTCGATTTCACGACGATAAGCATTAAAAGTCGCTTCGCTGCCGCGATAGCTTAATAAAAATTGCCAAGCTTGTTGAAAGTCACTGCTGGCGGCTTTTAAAGGGAGTGTGCTCACGAGGGTTTGTTGCTGTTGATGAAAATCATGATCTTTGAGTGAGTCGAGTGTGTCAAAGAAAGGTTTGGGGGACTGCATAAATACTCCTAAAAACGCCAGCAATGATTAAAGTGAGTGCAATGTAAGTTTAATACTATAAAAATAGGGTGCTTTTGAGTTTTCCACAAGGTTATCCAGATGTTTTCCTGGTGGATTGGGGATAATTTCCTACACTGAACTAACGTTTAACTGTTGTACAGGGTTTCATTCAGTGTGTTAACCATGATGAGATGTGTCAAACAATTGAGAGGGACACTGATTTTAAAAAAAGCAGTCAGTGCCTGGCCTAGCAAGGGGATGAACACCGTTTCATGTAGGGCGTGGTTGACGGTTAAGGTGAATTGTAAAACGCGACTTAAGCGATCAGGATAAGGTGGCGTGCGTTGAAATTGTAAGTGGCAGCTGCAGGATTGAATATGCTTCATCAAAGCAAAGTGGAGCGTTGGGTAGGGATGGGTGTGCCAGTGTAGCAAGGTTTTAAATGTGTCTGTGATATCGGTAGGTGAGCGCGTTAAAAAGTCAAACTTGAATTGTGATATTGCTAAATAATGCCAGTTATCAGCGTCTTGGTTGATCCAACTTTTTCGTGGTGTAGGGGGCGTGATCGCCAGTAAATTTTCTAAAAAGGGAATTTTTTTTAGGCTGGGTGTGCAATAGAGCGGGTTTTGTTGCGTCAGAGAACCGGCGTCTTGTTGTGTACATAAGACATGCGTGTGAATCAATGCGCTTTTTGGCAGCGGCGTATCTTGCAAGTGTGTACTCAGTGAAATAAAAACGGATTTTTTATCATCGACTTTTTGCCGTGTCAGGGTATAACGCCAGGGGCTTGTTTCAGGGTGTGGATGTGAGTAAAGCGCGGGGATAGAGATGTGTTCTGTTTCAGTAGTCAAGTGCAAGTCAGTTACTTGCTCAATATCACAAGGTGCTTCTTCAGGATAGATTTCTAAATTGATGGGGTAACTGGCTTGTCTGTGATCCCACAAAAAAGGCACGGCAGTTTTTTCAAATAGATTCATTAAGGGCACGCAGTGAAGTTTAAAATAATCGGTATCAACAGGATGGGTTAAATGATCCACGTTGTCATGAAAATAAAAGTGGAAAGTAATGTGATCACAATCAAGTTGAGATAATAAATTTTCAGGTAAAGTAAGATCAAAAAAATAAAATTTTTCGGGAAAAATAACATAATCAATAAAACTCATTAAAGCCGAATTTAAGTTTTCAGGGTAAGGCAGTAGGGGTTTTTGTGCGTGTGTCCACTGTAGGCTTGTGTTGGGCAGGGGGAAAGACCCTTCTTTTGTTTCTAATTGTATCTGCAAGCGTGCAGGCGCGTGTAACAACGTATAGAGCAGATCGGCGTGGGGTTGTTGTTTATCTAGATACAAACCAATGTGATGGCAACCCATTTTATAAATTTCAGAAAAAGCATGTGTGGTATTAAAAGTGAGTGAGAGTGTGTGTTGGGTGAATGTGCAGTCAGATAAATGGATGGGCGAAATTTTCAAAGGATAACAGCTGGAGAAAATGTATTTCTGTTGTTGTCGATTGTAACAATCAAAATGGGTGTGTGCGGGCAAAAAAATAGGGTCTGTGAGTGGGTGTGTGTTGACTTGTGCTTGCGCAACCATCAATGAAGGGATATGTGATAAATAAAAAGGAGAAATAAGCGCTAACAAAGCATCTGAAAGCGTGCGGTTACTGTCATGGAGTTGATCTTGTATACGATCGTGTAGGGTAGTAAACGCCGTTATTAATGATGAAATTTTTTCTTGTTTTAAGTTTTCTATCCATTCTGGGTGGGTGTTAACGAAGTGATGTAATTCGTGTTTAAAGGCATCTGTAGTGGTTGTATTTAACATAAATAGCCTCCTAGTATTATTTTTTGAGTTGGGTGGTTAATTTAAATTGAATATCTGTTTTTTCAGTGTGCAACACTAACTCTATTTCGCAGTGAAATTTTTTAATATTGCCTGGCAAGTAATTTACGCGAACGCGTGATTTTTTTAAGGGGTATTTCACTTTGGTTTCTAGGTGAATGTCAGGATTATCAGCGGTGTATTGGTGAAGCCAATCTTGCAAATATTGTTCGCATGCTTTGGGGTGTTGAAACAAGCCGATTTTATCTCTTGCGATTTTTTTAATGTAGTGTGCAAATCGAGATAAACATAACATGTGATTGAATAATATTTTTGTTGTTTGTGCGTATGCGGTGGGGAGTGCATGAAAAGCCAGGTAGTTTTTTCTTGAATTATCTTTTATAGCGCTAAAGCCATGATGGAATAACTGCATGGCTGTGTCTGTGTTGGGCTGAAATTCCGTTAAATATTTGGGTGTGCCATCAGAGAAAGTATCGCGTGTTAGTGAAGTGACAGCGTCATCATCAAAAATTTGCAAAAACCAATGTGTTTTTAAAAATGTATTTATAAGGTGACTGCCCAACAAGTAAATGGCATTCCCCCACAGAGCTTCTTCTTTTTGATGTGGTTTGGGGTAATAAGAGAGTGCAGGTTTTGCTGTGTGTGCGGCTCTCAGTAGGATGCGTGATAAACAAAGCCCTAAAAAATAAGATTCTTCTTTTTCTCGCAATTTTTTCCAAGGTAGGTGGCGTGCTGTTTGAAAGCAGCGACTTAAATGTAGTTTATGAAATGCTGAAAAATGGGTTAAACCAAAAAAATGGGGAGACAGCGAAGTAAAAAACGGCAAAAACAATTGTGACATGAGTTGGATGATGTTTTCTAGTGCGGCCATGTCGATGGGGTGTGAAGACAATGCATAATCACCGAGTAACACGCTGAAAGGTTCACTGCCGGCTTGATCAAATTCATGTGCATGTAGTTTTTGAAACAGTACGGTTTGCGCTATGTCTGCAGCACGCGAAAAATCTCGTAATAAGCTGGGCCAGGAGAGCGATAAAATTTTAATGTTGATATTGTTCGTCTGTGCTGGCGCAGCGTTTATTAGGCTAAACAAGCCTCGCCAGCGGGCTTCTAGGGTTTGTAATTGAGGATGGTGTAGCAAAACGTGAAGTTGATCGTGAAGTTGTTGATCAAGTTGCGCAAGTCGGCGCTGTAGCTGCAGTTTGAGCGGGTCCATTATTTTTTAAGGCTGTTGTTATTATTTGCGCTGGGAGTTTAGCACAAAAAACATATCGCAGCCTGCTTAATCCATCATAAAGTATTAATTTTACACATTATTATATTGATTAAATATTGAACACAATGGTATCATAGGGAGCATTTGAAGCGATCGATATTCTATGGTAAGGGAGCGTGGGGATGAGGGGTTTAGTTGATAAACAGCATTATGAAAAAGAGGAAGTGGCGCAAATAACAGCAATTCTTGCTGCATTTAGGAAATCATTCCCTGGCCTCTCAATACCAAACGTCTTGAAAATAACAGATGATTTAGGAAAGACAAAGGCAGAGTATAGCCCTGATTTGAGCAGTTATGATTTTTCGCAATGGTCAGCCACGCTGGCTGTTGGCGTCAGCCCACTTCGAGTCGGTGCAGAGGAAATAATCAAGCTAGCTTGCACTTATCAAAGTGAGCGCTATGCACGCGGTATATTTAATAGCGGATATTTAGATGAACCGATACAGCTTTTTCTAGAGTTTTTGAAAGAAAAAATGGCTGAGTTTGCCGGCATCGATACGCGCGCTGAAAAATCATTAGAATTTGCAAAGCAATGTATTACTTTCATAACATCACTTTTACAATCAGAATTTTTTCTGCCCTCTAATCCAATTTGTAGAGAAAGCACGCTCAGAGTGGGTATATCAAGCGAAACCTTAACTTTCTATAGCGTATTGTTGCGTGTAAGAGATATTTTTCAACGAAAAGTAATCAATGTATTAGCGCGCGAGTTAGCTAATCGTTCAGCATATGAAGCGTTAACGAAAGACATCAGTAGCTTTAATTCTCAGGTTGGACAATTGTCGGTACAAGTTAATTCTATGAGTTTACCAGAGCGCTTAGAAAAAATGAGGCAGACGCAAGCAGCGTTTCATGAAGCAGCGGCTGCTTGCGTCATGCGTGTATCGACATTATTTCATCTGCCTATCCGCATGCCGACGGGGATGTCAGCACTGGCGGCATCTGAGCCTGCGCGCCTGGGTACGCTAACGACGGCGGCAAGTATTCAGATTCTTTTGGATGACGCGTCGGCTAGCAGAAGCGCAGTGAGTGATCGTGTTGTGGCGGCTTCAGCACCGATTATTTTGAAACGTGCGTCGAAGTGCCGGATTTCTATGACGGGCAGGAATGAATTATTTGGAGTTGGTTTGAATGCCGGGATGTTGGGTGAAGGTGGGCTAGGGGAGTTGGGCAGGAATTTGGCAAGGAAGATAACAGGAGAGGGGCGTTTTGCTGGGGGTGTTCGTCAGCTGTTGGATAGGCCGGAGTCGTTAGTGCTTTTGGCAAGGCGGCAGCTTGAGGCGGACGCTGGGCAGGTTGTTACACGTCCCGAATCAATCGCGCTGAAAAAAGAAAGGGACGAGAAGTTAGCAGCGCAAAAAGGAGAAAAAGCAGCGCAAGCGCAAACAGCAGCAGCGCAAGAAAGAGAAAGAAAAGAAAGGGAAGATAAGTTAGCAGCACAAGCGCAAACAGCAGCAGCACAATTGCGCTCAGCAGATTTAGAGCGGCAGGTGGAAGCGTTAAAAGCGCAATTGCAAGGTAGAAATGGGGCAGATGCTCGTCCTGTTTCCCCTGCGCGCAGTAGTCAGACATTTTTTGCAAGTGATCAAACCGCCGCTGCCGAAAGCAGTGCGTGCCCCGCTGCTGCAAGCGATGGGTGCGCAATGGTGGCATCCACATCCGCAACAGCTCCCCCAAATTATTTAGCAAAAATGCCGAACTGAGATTTAAGTAGATCTATTTTACGCAACTTGCGGCCCAGTTTTGATTATTTTTTACCCCGCACAGTCCCTTTTCTACCAGTCTTGACTATCCTTATGAATGAGTGTTTTTTATAGTTTTGTTTAAAAAATAGACACAAGGAAGTGAAAAATGGCTGAAATGTTGCCTGTTGTTAAAGAGAATCCCCATTTCCCTGATGAACTCCCCGTATTGCCGCTTAAGGGGGCGATTGCTTTTCCGCTTACCTTGATTCCTTTGTCGGTGGGCTTAGAGCGATCAATGAAGTTGGTGGATGATGCGATGAGTGGCAATCGCTTGATGTTGTTGTCCGGTCAAAAAGAAGAATTGATTGAAAAACCCACGGTGGCACAGCTGTATTCAGTGGGGACGGTTGCCGTGATTCACCAATTGTCTCGTACTTCAGATAAATCTTATCGTTTGGTGGCGCAAGGGTTAGAGCGGGTGCGCATCACAGGTGGTGTGTCGGAAGTGCCGTATTTAAAAGCGACTTTTAGCGTGATGCCGGATGAAACCAAATCAGGCATGGAGGTTGATGCATTACGGCATGTCATGTTAGATGCCTTAAGAAAAATGACGACGTTTTCTGATCAATATGGTGAAGAGTTAGTAGACATCATAGAAGGGGTGACAGATACGCGACAATTAATTTATATCGTTGCTTCTACGTTATCTTTAGGCATGAAAAAACAACAAGAAGTGCTTGAAACTGATTCATTGGAAGATAAATTAAAGAAAATTATTGAATGGTTGCAGCATGAAATTGCGATTCGTGAATTAGGTAGAAAAATTACATCTGAAACAAAAGAGCGTTTGACCAAAGAACAAAAAGATTATTTTCTGCGTGAACAGGTGAGATCCATTAAAAAAGAATTAGGCGAAGGAGATGATGATTCTGAAATGGGTAACCTCAAAAAACGCTTAAAAGAGGCTAAGTTGCCTGAAGAAGCGCAGCGTGAAGCTGATAGAGAATTGTCGCGCTTGTTACATGTGCCTGCGGCATCTCCTGAACACGGTATTATTTTAACGTATTTAGATTGGTTGGCTTCGTTGCCTTGGGAAAAAATGTCGGGTGGCACCATCGATATTGTGCGTGCACGAAAAATATTAGATGAAGATCATTATGATTTAGAAAAAATAAAAGATCGCTTAATCGAATATTTAGCAACAAAAAAATTACGACAAGAACGTAAAGTAAAAGAGGTGACGCGCGAACCCTTATTATGTTTGGTGGGGCCGCCAGGCGTGGGTAAAACCAGCTTAGGGCATTCAATTGCAAAATCACTGGATAGAAAATTTGTGCGGGTCTCATTAGGGGGGATGCGTGATGAGGCAGAAATACGTGGGCATCGGCGCACTTATATTAGTGCTTTGCCGGGCCGTATTATTCAAGAGATCAAACGTGCAGGAACGCGTGATTTGGTTTTTATGTTAGATGAGATTGATAAAGTAGGATCAGACTGGCGAGGAGATCCTTCTTCTGCGCTATTGGAAGTATTGGATCCCGCTCAAAATTTTCATTTCGTGGATTTATATTTGAGTGTGGGGTTTGATTTATCGCAAGTGATGTTTATTGCAACGGCTAATACAACAGAAACCATTCCCCACGCATTACTCGATCGCATGGAAATTATTTATTTGCCGGGTTATACCGACAATGAAAAAATCCACATTGCACAACAATATTTAATTCCAAAACAACGTGAAGCACATGGCTTAACGGATAAAGAAATCAGTTTTGAGAAAGACGCTATTATGGCGGTGATTCGTGGTTATACTCGCGAAGCGGGTGTGCGTAATTTAGATCGTGATATTGCAGCTTTATGTAGAAAAGTCGCTAAAAAAGTTGCAGAAGGGAAAAAGCAAAAAGAAATAATGACACCCGAAAAAGTGCGCGCTTATTTGGGGGCGGTAAAATTTTTTGATGAAGTGGCAGAGCGTACCATGCGTCCTGGTGTGGCCACGGGCTTGGCGTGGACACAATCGGGGGGGGAGATTTTATTTATTGAAGCCACCATGATGCCTTCGCGCGATGAGCGTTTAATTTTAACGGGTATGTTGGGGGATGTGATGCGCGAAAGTGCACAAGCGTCTTTATCTTATATTCGTTCGCATCTCACTTCATTGCGTATTGAGCGTAAAAAAATAGAAGGCAAAGCCATTCACATTCACATCCCTGAAGGGGCGATTCCAAAAGATGGGCCTTCTGCAGGGGTGACGATGGTAACCGCGCTGGTGTCTTTGTTTACGCGTCGTTTAGTGCGTAGTGATTTGGCGATGACGGGTGAAATCACGCTGCGTGGCAAGGTGTTGCCGGTGGGAGGCATTAAAGAAAAAGTGTTAGCCGCACACCGATCGCAAATTAAAACCGTTATCTTACCTGCGCATAACAAAGAAAATTTGTTGGAGGATATTCCTGCTGAGTTACGTGAAGAGATGAAATTTATTTTTGTCCACACCATTGAAGAGGTGCTCACCCACGCCTTAGAGCCTGCTGGGGTGAAGAAAAAAAGGAAAAAAACGAGTAATATTATCAAAAATAAAAGAAAAGGGTGATATAATCGCCTGCCTAATTATTATGCACTATAAGCGTTTTATGCATGATTAAGCCCATTACTTTTAAAAAATTACAACAAAAAGGTTTGCATTTTTTAAGTTGCATCCGACTTTTTTTCTATTCTTCCATCCAACTTTTTAAGCTTCACCCCCAAGTCGCTGATTTTTTTACAACGGCCTGGGGGCGCTATTTCTTTAATGCTGGCATCTTGGCCTTCTCACTATTAGAAATTGGGTTGGCGATATCCCGCCTAAAAAAGGCCAGAAACCGTAACTGGGTTACGGTAGGCAATTTTTTGGCAAAAACCATTTCAAATGCATTTTTCACGGTGGCGGGTATTGGTGCTCTGGTGGCGCCTGTTTTATTTGCTTCTTTTTTCGTGTATGTGACGGCCTCTTATGTGGGTTTCTTGCTGCTTCAGTCCTTATACAGGGTGTTCATGCACCTTCATCAGGCGCGCCACGCGGATACCCAAGTGAATAAAAAAAACCATCTACACCAAGTGAAGGAAAATTTAAAAATGGTGGGGGGGTGTGTCTTTGTGGCGATCTTGTTTGGCTTGATTGCAGCATTTACAGGCACGATAGCAGGGTGGGGATTGAGTATTTTTCTGGCGGCGGTGGGAGTAACTTATGTCTTGGCAGAATTATGCCGGCGCGTGATTATTCCAAAAATACAAGCTTACCGTCATAAAAAACATGAAAATGCGGATTTGCCAGCAGCGCCAACCCCTGATGAGGCAGCCCTTGCTGCTGCTCCTTTAGTGTCGTCGACACAGACTCCGCTTCCTTTCGTATGGAAAGAGTCAACAGGTAGTGTGTTGATATTGATTAAGGCGCATCGTCATCGAATAGAACTCGAGCTTAAACGTAATAAGGGATATGGAGAGAAACAAAAAAGAGAGCATAAAATTCAGTATTTAAATGACTTGAAAAAACTGGTAAAGAAGGAGCAGCCCACCCTAAAAGAATTTCGCTCGCTAGAAAAAGCCGCGCCGAGAGGAACTTTTCAATCTTTCTGGAAGTGGCATGGAGAGGTAGAGCAGCTTCATAAGCGTGCGATGGTGGCTTGCTTGCAACAACCTATGGCCACTGCCACCGCTTCCTTATAGCATCCACTGAAGCCATATTGCTGCGCAACTTCTTTTTCCGCGATCTGTCGTTGTTTTTCTCTCCCTTTCAGCTCGTTATTGCTCTTCCCCTCCGGGCCGTCATTGTTCTTCTCTCCCTCTGGGCCGTCATTGCGAGCGAAGCGAAGCAATCCAAGCATTTTTATGGATTGCTTCAGCACTACGTGCTTCGCAATGACGGCCCAGAGGGAGAGGAGAACAATGACGGCCCTGAGGGAGAGAAGAACAATGGCGGCCCGAAGGGAGGGAAGGAGCAATGGACGGCCGGAGAGAAAGAAGTAAAGTAGCATTGCGCTCAAGAGGGTGTCTTCCAGAGGGCGTATTCGGTGAGTGTGTGAACGTACGCTTAGCCTTTAAAATGCTGTGCGCGCTCCCACTCTTCAGGCGTATTAATTTCTAAGGTTTTTTCGGTAGTATGGCAAACACGGATTTTGTAGCCATGTTCGAGTGCGCGTAATTGCTCAAGGCTTTCCGTTAATTCCAGCGGCGTTTGTGGCAAGTGGCGATAATGTAATAAAAAATCTCGACGAAATGCATATAACCCCAGGTGATGATAGACCGGTATCGATGCGGGTTGTGTGCGCAAGTAAGGAATGGCCGCACGCGAGAAGTAAAGTGCATTATTCTGTAAATCAGTAACCACTTTGACAATGCCAGGGTTTGAAGAATCGTCTTGCGCTAAGGGTGAGGCTAAGGTGGTCATCTCGGGTGTATCGCCTGCAAGATAAGGGTGGATTAATTTTTCTAGCATGCTGGGTTTCATGAAAGGCTCGTCGCCTTGCAAATTGACGACAACGTGGGCTTCAGGGTGGTCTGCTGCCACGCTTGCAACGCGATCAGATCCTGTTTGAAAATGAGGATCCGTCATCACGGCGGTGCCACCGATGCTTTGAATGAGCTGCGCAATTTCCTCACTGTCGGTCGCAACGACCACGGTGTTAAAGTGAGGGCAACGCCGTGCATTTTCATAGACGCGTTGTATCATCGGTATGCCTTGGATCGGGAGAAGGGGTTTGCGCGCAATACGCGTAGAACCGATACGGCTTGGGATGACGCAGAGGACATTCATAGTATGTATCACAAGTAGCCGATGAAAAGTGAAGAAGTATAGGTTTTTTTGAAGAAAATGGCTAGGCGTAAAGCTTAATGAAGCATTAATCTCATTTTCGTTATAATGACCCCAATTTTCTTGTTTTTAAGGAATGTTTGATGGAAACCATATTAAGAAAAATGTTTTTTTATCGTCAGTTTTTTGCAGAAGTGTTGCATAAATATATAAGAGGAGAAGAAGAATATGAAGAAGCGGAGCGATTTGAAGGTTTTTTTGATTTATTGACGCAAGATTTATCGGAGTCTCAATTATATTGTTTGCTCTATAGCTTAGATGCTTTGGCACAAGGGTTTTCGGAATATTTAGCTGTTTTTTTAAAAACACATCCTGGTTTCTTATCAACATTAGTGTCCGTGTTTGATGATAAGCGTCCTACACTGATAGAAACACAGATTCGAGATTGGATAAGCCATAAAAAAGGTAATCAAGATGTCGTAGAGACGGGGATACCGCCCCTTATCAGAATAGCCAACGCAGAAGATCAAACTGAGTTTGATGCGATTTTAGAAGGCTGTTATGTGGGCGTTAAAGAAATTGAAAAAGCACAATGCCTTATTCATCAAACCTATCAGCGTTTCGGTACATCAAGTTTTTTAATGACAAAACCACGTTTTTCTTTCTGTATTAGAACGGCTAGAGAGGCGGGTGAAGAAGCTACTGTAAAAAAAGAATCTCGCGCATTTAATCATTATCAAAATGCGGTGGTGACCGTGGCGCTTTATGAGTGGTTGGAGGGCGTTTTGTCTGTGGCAGATAGCCAAGGCGATAATGTCTTACACCATCTTTGCAGAAAAATAAATTTAGCGGTGATCAGTAAATTATCCGGCATAAGTTGTGAATCTTTGCAAATCATCAATAAAAAAGGCGAGAAGCCGATTGACTGTTTGTTTGAAGGTTGGTTGAAAGGAAAAATCCAAAAAGAAACTGCGTGGCAAGGTGTGTTGAAGTTGTATGAGAAATATCAGGTTTTTGTTCATCTGCATAGCCAATCGTTACATCAAGTTTGTGTTGATAGAATGCGAGCACTCTTTTCTAAAATCAGCGATGCGGATATCACATTGCTTACTTTAAAAGAAGTGACGAAAGAGATGAGTTGTAAAATGAAAGAAGTGCTGGGTGAAGACTTTTCTTCTCAACTGTTTTCTGATCAGACGGGCTTAATGGATGCAGGTAGCGTTCAGCAAGATTTAAAAAATCATAAAACGTACTTAGGGGTTATAAAGTATTATTGTTACCATGCAGATGAGACAAGGTTTGCGCCTAATGATCTTATTTGTTTCAAAGCACTGTGTGCAGAGCGGGTAAGAATTATTGCAGAACCATTACTCATGCGAAAAGTGAATTTAAAGCATAATTCATTCAAGGTGTTAGCAAGCGAAACAATGGCTATTTTTAATGATGTGCCAAAGTGGCCAGAATGGATCGCTAAGATGCATGAATGTGTGTATGTGCATCGACGACTTTTACCCGCGTTAAAGGTAGGGAGTGATGAATCTTTTACGAAGAAAAGAATGGCGGCTCTACAACGGCCGCCTGTGTCTCTGGGTATTTCTACTTCGCTGTGGCGAATAGTAGAGACGGTATTACCCCTTCCTGAAGCCCCTGTTGTGAGTGAAGAAACCCCTCCCCGTGTCCGTTCGCGTTCTGTCTCGCCTTTCTTTGCTGATGCGTGTGTTGATGATGTTGAAACACTACCTGAAGAACGAGCGCTTATCGCTTCATGTTCGTCATAGTAGAAAAAGTGTCACGTTACTTACATGTGTTGCACGAGTGCATCCCCAAACTCACGCGTTGATAGCAATGTTGCGCCCGGCATGAGTCGTTCAAGGTCATAGGTCACCGTCTTGGCTTCAATGGTGCCTTCCATCCCTTTGATAATGAGATCGGCCGCTTCTTTCCACCCCATGTGACGCAACATCATTTCTGCAGATAAAATCAGTGAGCCTGGATTTACTTTGTTTTGGCCTGCATATTTAGGTGCAGTGCCGTGTGTGGCTTCAAACATGGCGACGGTGTCACTTAAGTTGGCGCCCGGCGCAATGCCGATGCCGCCCACTTGTGCGGCTAGCGCATCTGAAATGTAATCGCCATTGAGGTTTAAGGTGGCAATCACACTATACTCTTCAGGGCGCAATAAAATTTGCTGTAAAAAAGCATCTGCAATGACATCTTTGATCACAATATCTTTGCCTGTGCGGGGGTGTTTAATGAGGTGCCAAGGGCCGCCGTCTAAGGGTTGTGCCCCAAACTTTTCACGCGCAAGATCATATCCCCATTCTTTAAAGGCACCTTCTGTGAATTTCATGATATTGCCTTTGTGTACGAGAGTGACCGATGGCAAATCATTGTCGATGGCGTATTGAATAGCGCGTGTGATTAAGCGTTGTGAGCCCGCTTTTGAGACGGGTTTGATGCCAATACCGCAGTGTTCAGGGAAACGAATTTTTTTTACATTCATGTCTTGTTGCAAAAAGGTAATAATTTTTTTGGCTTCAAGGGAGTCAGCGGGCCATTCTATGCCAGCATAAATATCTTCTGCATTTTCGCGGAAGATCACCATGTTGGTTTTCCAAGGGGCTTTAACAGGGCTGGGGGTGCCTTGAAAATAACGAACAGGGCGCAAGCACACATATAAATCTAGTGTTTGGCGTAATGCGACATTTAAAGAGCGAATACCACCACCAACGGGAGTGGTGAGCGGGCCTTTAATAGAAACAGCAAATGTTTTGACGGCTTCTAAGGTTTCATCGGGTAGCCAATGATCTTTGCCATACACTTGCGTGGCTTTTTCGCCCGCGTAAATTTCCATCCAAGCGAGCGAGCGGGTGTTGTGATAGGCTTTTTTGACGGCTGCATCCACTACTTGTTGCATGACAGGTGTAATATCCACACCAATGCCATCGCCTTCAATAAAAGGGATGATGGGGTGGTGGGGTACGTTTAAAGACGTATCTGCATTAACTGTAATTTTTTCGCCTTGCGAAGGGACAACAATATGTTGAAAAGACATGGTTTTTCCTTAAAAAAGGTGGGTTTTAAATTAGGTGCGCTTGTAAATGGCGCGATCATATCACAATCTCTTTATCCCTGTTGATGGGGGAGGATCATCATGTCACTGTTTCATTTTCCAACGCTCTGGTCGCGTGCGCGACGCAAAGGCTCTCCTTATGTCACGATTTGGGAAGTTTTACATTTGGATTTGATGTTGATGTTTAGTTTGACGCTGTTGTTGGTGGTAGGTTTTATTATTTTATACAGTGCAGCAAATCAAGAAATGCGTGTGTTGGATCGTCAAATACTGCGTTTAGGGTTGGCGTGGGCTGTATTATTTGTTTGTGCACAAGTGCCGCCACAACGTTATTTATTTTGGGCGCCTTATTTTTTTGGGGTGAGTTTGACGTTGCTGCTAGCGGTATTATTGCTAGGGCATATTGGTAAGGGTGCAAAGCGTTGGTTGGATATCGGCGTGTTGCGTATTCAGCCTTCAGAATTATTAAAAATCAGTTTGCCTATGATGTTGGCCTATTACTTTCATGACAAACCTTTGCCGCCCAGTTTGGGTAAAGTCATGATGGGCTTTGTCATTATTTTTGTGCCCGCGGCATTTATTGCAAAACAACCTGATTTAGGCACGGCCTTATTAATTGTGGGCGCGGGCTTGTCTGTGTTGGTGTTTGCCGGGTTAAGTTGGCGTTGGTTGATAGGGAGTGTGGCGGTCATCGGTGGGGTTGCGCCGCTGATGTGGCATTTTATGCATGCGTATCAGCGTGAGCGGATTATTACTTTTTTAAACCCAGAGCGGGATCCTTTAGGCAGTGGTTATCATATTATCCAATCAAAAATTGCGCTGGGGTCAGGTGGGGTGATTGGTAAGGGGTGGTTGCATGGCACACAGTCTCATTTACAATTTTTGCCAGAGCACGCAACCGACTTTATTTTTGCTGTTTGTGGCGAAGAGTTTGGCTTGGTAGGGGCGCTGATTTTAATTGCCGTTAACTTGTTGATTGTAGGGAGGGGGTTATACATCAGCACAGAGGCGGGGGATACTTTTTCGCGCTTGTTGGCAGGGAGCCTCACCCTGACGTTTTTCTTATCTTTTTTTGTCAATACGGGCATGGTGACCGGCTTGCTGCCGGTGGTCGGGGTGCCTTTGCCCTTGGTGAGCTATGGCGGCACCTCCATGGTGACCTTAATGGCCGCTTTGGGCATTATTATGTCAATTTCAACCCATAAAAAGCTGATTGCGACCTAACAATGCCTTCTGTACCCGCTATACTTAAAAGAATGAAATATATTTAACCAGTTTTGGGGGTGGTATGCCAAGGGTGTATCAGGGGGATTATCCAGGCGTTGTGGAGGGAGCGATCTCCTCTCTGGGTTGTATGACGCCTTTACAATTGAGGGATTTTTATCAAAAAGAGGCGAATGAGGCAACAATACAGAAAGATCTACCTCGTGTGTGTGTGTTGGGTGTTAAAGCGAATTTTCTTCAAGCTTGGAAGCAACACTCTTTGCAATACACGCAAGGGGATTTAACCGGGGGAGCACTGAACGCGATAATTTTACAGAGCTGGGTTTGCTTAGAGGCCGTAAAAAAAGAGACCCGTGATGATCAAGAGCGGTTTCAAGTGAAATTTTCTCCTTTGCATGATTTCAGGTTTGGTTATCTTAATGCGCGCGGGCAAGCCTGTGGGTTTGGACTGGCGGTAAGCAAGGGTGATCCCAATTTTTGGGTGATAGTGCATATGGAAAACGCGAACGCCGAGCCAATGGATCGAAAAGTGACGGTGTATGTCAGTGATAAAATTGCTGAGGGGATGAAACCAGAAGTACCTGTACCTAAGCAAGGCTTATTTGCACGTTTTGTGGATTGGCTCCAAACCACTCGATTAAAAGGGGGGGGGAAAGGGATCGTTGCGAAAGTGTTGAGTGCGATGGTTTCTCCCTTTATTGGTTGGACCCAGACTTGGAAGGATTGGCGTGCATCAGCAGTGCAACCTGCGCCTATCAACACGGCTGATATAGCGGGTTCATTGCCTCAATTACTTAATCATCCCGCATTAAGCGCGATGGTGGCCCCCATTTTTCATATAAAGGATCAGATAACACAGCTAGACCCTGATTATTTTTCTCGTTTGGAAGCTTATGTGCGTATAAAAGACGAAGACGTGCCTGTTATCTCAGCTGACGCAGTGCGTCAGGTGGAAGTGCCCGCTGAGAGAACGGCGCAGAGTATGCAGACCTTGAGTGCATTAGGGGCGTCCAAGCCGCTTACGCCTTCTGCAACTGATGCGTCAGCAACAGTGGCTGATGGCGCAGGGGTGTCAGCAGCACCAGAAACACCACCCGCAGCAGAACCAGCGCCAGTGTCAACACCACCACGGAGTAGCAATTAAAATTCAATACCGTTTTGACTCTATTGTTCTGCTATTCGAAATGCGCGTGCCATACAATCTTTTTCTTCGTGTGAAATACCAAAATGGGTTGCTTCTTTGTGCCAACCGGAAACTATTTTCACTGTTTCTTGAATGATGTGATTGGCTTGATTGGGTTTTAATCGAAAATAAGCTGCGACTTCTTTAGCAAGTTCAAGATCTTGATCGTTATCTGATTCTGAAATATTTAACTTCAAGCCATTTGCGCTTGGAACGGGGTTTACATCGTAAGCAGGTGCTAGTATCCATCCCCTTTCTCCAAGAATAAAACCATGATTCCTCAAATGATCATCCACATTAGAAACACAAATAAAAAAAACAATGCGACGCCATAATTGTTCAAGATCTTGGGTTGGTTGGCTGCCTTCTCGCATAATAAGCTCTGCAATTTCAAGATAGCTGGTTCCTGTTGAAGCGTTGTCTCCATCTGTGCGTTGCAGTAATGTCATGGCAGAAACAAAATGAATCCTTTCGCCTTTCTCGGTGCGATCAAAGCGCTTGCTCATAAAGGTGTGATGGCGTGTGTTATATTTTTTAACATTGGCTTGTGCCGTTGTAATTTTTAACTTTTGCGCAAGATTATGTAGCACCATTTCCCAAGCACCTACATCATGCATGTCATGTTGACTTGGAAACTTTGCGATCCATAGATGCTTATTGTCATCCAGTACACTCGCTTTTGGGCGCGTCCCGCCTAATGATGAGCCAGGCACGACTAGCATCTGAAGCCATTTGGAATAGTTTGGGTTTTTATAGGCATCTTCCTTTTCTATCGCCAAACTTGCATGCGCCAGTTCGCGTAATGATGTCCATGGTGGAGAAGCTTGCGCTTTATTATTATCTAGAAAAGGACCATTCGGATCGGTGCGAAATCGTAAAGCACCCATGCGGTATTCGTCGTACACCCCTAAAAGATAGTCTGATTCTAAAAGATGACGTACGGGTCGTGCTTCTTTTCTAGCAAGTTGCGCTTCGCGACGATCCATCAAAAATCGGCCCCAGCGATCAGGTGAAGAATCTAAAAAGACATTAAAATTTTCTTGGCCATGCGGCACATACTGAATACCTTGAAACAATTGGAGGGCAGGATCCAAACGATGCGCATTGCGATCTTTTAACCAGTCATTGCAATAAACAAAAGAAAAGATTTCTTTACCCCTGGAGAGCGTAGTGTGGAGCGTTCCCACTAAGCGTGCTGCCAAGCCCGCCCAATGGACATAGACTTCGATAGAATGTTGTTTAGAGGCTTTCATGGTTTTCCTAAGCGTGGTGCACGCATCTTAGTAGACAAGCCAGCATCTTGAAGTTTGCGACCTAGCGCATCATCCTTAGCGATCAGGGCTAGATCCTGGGCAAGCCCTAAACTGAATAACACATTTGCATAAGCGCCAAAGGAAACGGTTGGGTCCCCTTTTTCAATTGCGCGTAGGGTATTGCGTGTCATCCCTGCCCGTTCAGCAACTAAAGCGGCTGGAAATTTTCTGCGTAAGCGCGCTAAGCGAATATTTTCCCCTAGCTGTGTTAAGAGACGTCGTAACAACGGCAGTGGTGTAGATGTTTTTTTCCCCATAATGGTTATTACCCTGAGCAATTTAAGAATAATTGGTTCCTATATTGCTCATTATATGGCGTGAGTCAAAAATTGCAAGTTTGAGGGAACGACCCGCTTACATTAAGCAAACTCACGTTTTTTTATAAGGGAAATAATCAGGTGTCCACATTTCATCTTGAATGAGTGCTTCAAAATCCGTGTGGGGGGGGAGGGAGGACAAGCCTTGCGCGACGGCTTCTTTGCAGACGGCCAAGGCCACACGCTTTGATATCTCTCTGACTTGCGTTAACGGTGGTAATAAATTTGCCTTTGGATTGAGCCGGGCAGGGGAGCACGCCGCCAAGGCTTTGGCTGCCAACATAAACATGTTATCGGTTACGCGGGTCGCTTGCGCCACGATTAAACCTAAGCCTAATCCGGGGAAAATATAGCTATTATTAGTTTGATCAACGCGAAAGGGCACCCCCTCTCGCATGACTTCGCTAAATGGGCTGCCTGTGCTCACAATGGCTTTGTCGTTTGTCCAGCGCATTAAGTCATGAGGGGTGGCTTCGGCACTGCTTGTGGGGTTAGACAGGGGAAAAATAATGGGTCTTTCTACATGAGCCGCCATTGCGCTCACGAGATTTTCTGTAAAAGCCTGACCTTGGCCTGACACACCCAATAAAATAGTGGGTTTTACCTGCTGAATGACCTCCATCAGCGTTACTGCCGTGGGGTTTTCAAGTGGCCAGTGTGCAATTTTGCTGCGTGCTTGTAAAAAGGGTT
>OBEQ010982333.1_pt1 | contig 33799 bp, 11 predicted proteins | sample 1670901 | NCBI WGS metagenome assembly OBEQ01 (sample SAMEA104232315, study PRJEB22302) | groundwater metagenome | biome: forest; feature: aquifer; material: groundwater | place: USA | collected 2011-08-07 | depth 5.4 m | reverse complement strand
CCCCAACGGCGCCGGTGTGTGTGTGATATTAGTGGTTTGGCAGTGCCCCCGTTTAGTTTTTAAATCGGGGGGGGGGGTAATGAAAGACGGTGATGAAAAATGTCGTCTGCTCTTCGTAGTCCCTTTGTAAAACATAGAGTTTCACTTGCTAGCACAGTAGTGAGGACTATACTTGAAAGGTCTAATTTAGACCGGGTTTATAAAATTGGTCCGGAAAATTTCGGTCGGTTTGGTCCTCCAACAGGGTATAATATTGATGGCAATTCTGAAGGTGCACATTTTGGCGGTTTTGAACTTCATGACAAAAAAGGATCTAGGGTGGGCATAGTCTTTGTTCCTGATCTCGGTAAACCAACAATTACTGTCAAAAAGGGGCATGAGCCTCTTGGTCGTAATATTGCAAGTGCATTAAAGAAACAGGCAAGTTATTGGTTTTCGCCTTCAGTTAAGGTAAAGTCTGAAATTGTACCTTTTAGAAATCCAGAGCCTGACCTGTACAATCCATAGTAGATGCGTGCTGGTCTTTGAGTTTGCCAAGCCTTTTAAGTAGCTTTTTTGCTAACTGTTGTTATGTCTCGTCGTTTGATTGTTCATGCTGATGATTTTGGCGTTTCGCCTAGTCTATAATTGAATCGCTTTTTATTCCTCTTCAGCGTAAGGCAATCATGTCTAAATTTATGGGGAAGGCTGGCTGCTTAAGAGGTTCTAGGCGCGGTTTCATTGCCGCTCCTCTCATTGGGGCGATTGTTTTTGTTACTGCTATTGTTTTCGTGGTAAATATAAACAAGGCGGAGACAAATGCAGTTACGCAAGTGGCGCAGGAAGCTTATCATAATCGCATTAATTCAATTGTTGAACTATACCGTTCAGACGCAGGTTCTCTTTTCCGCGAGGATATGAAAGCTGTAATTGAACAATCTCTTACAAGCCAGTGTTGGAATATTTTTGACATTTCTGTTGAGAACCGGCCTTCGTTTAACCGGCAGCAAAAACAAGCCGCTGTAAAAAAAGCGCGGTTTCTCTCATGCCAGCGCATAAAGCAAACTATTCAATCCGTAATCTGCTCTTACAACGATAACACTAATACTGAGTGTGTCAACAGCTGCATTGCATCAGGAGCGCGTGGCACTGAATTGTCACAGTGTACGCAAGCTTGTGGCGGCGGCAGGCAATATGGTTTGCAAAGTTGGCTTTCCAACTTAAATCAAGAATTTGAATTTGAAGGCATTACACTTTCGCCGCGCAACCGGAATGCATTTGAAAATTTCTTCAACCCGAAAAACGAACGCGGTAACTTTGACTACATTGCATACGCTACCAATTGCCAGGCGCTTGTAAAAGAATTGGCAATTGACTGCAATGCATTTGCTGAAAATAAACTACAATGCTGCAGCAGAGACACTTCTCCACCTGGATCTGAATATCCTGGAGAGCAATGCGCTTCAAGCGAAGTTGTGCCAGGCTGCGAGAGCGGAATATTCTACGTAAAAATACAGCCGTCTGACGCCAGAGTGTATGCAAACCTTCCCCGCATACAAGCCAAAGACGATGCTGGAAACTATCTCCGCGGTGGGGCGCTTTCAGATGCTCGCGAATTTTACCTGCCAATAACTTTTCCCCTACTGCGTTATTTGGACCGCGCATACGCTGCATACACTACGTTGGCATATGGCGAAAACATAGGCGGCAGAGACGCGTGGGAAGGAATTTTAGATGGCTCATGTTACGCTGGCACGCAATGTACTGACCACAGTTTTCCATCGAGTTTAGGCGTTGAGCCCGGTTTTACTTTTTCGGCGCATTCAATTTCTCTCAACAGCCCGGATGCTGCTGAAAAGGCTTTTGGCTCTGGATTTTACGAAAACGTTTTCATACCGGCGTTTGAAAACAGCTTGCGGGGAACGCAGTTGGATTTGAAAGTGTTGTCCGGCTTAACTGGCCGCGCTGAATGCAAGTGGGCTGGAAATGTATTTACGTGCGACGATGCAAGCAAACGCTATCTCAAGGAAACAATCTCCTCTTTTGCAAGCACCGTTCAGTCAGAAGACCGCTCCTCATACTCACCATACGTGGTTGACTTTGACCCGCGTTTCAAATTTATAGACCAGGATCCCAGTTTCCGTGTGAAAAAAGACATTGCAAACGAATTCTGCTGGCGTGCGGATTTGAGGTACAAGCGGTAGCGCTATTGATTTATTGATTGATAGTGGATTGGCTGAGGCATTAAGCAGTAGAGCTACTCCGCTCATTTTAAAAACTACGTGGTTCTTTTTATTGCATGGCTGCCAACGTTGATAGGCTTGTTATTTTTGCAATTGTTGCTGCGGTTGCAGTTAGTGGAATTTATCTTTTTGTAAATAACAATGGTTTAACGGCTTTTGCTGCAACGCCTGCAGCTGCACCGGCGGAAGGCAAAGCAGTTGTAAATCCATTGTCAAGCGTAAGGCCACTTGAATTACAGGCTGCTGCGCTAAGAAAAAATTTAGTAAATATAGAGATTGCAGAAGAAGAAGCGCTGCTCAATGCAACTTTACAAAATAGTTCACGCTTAGAAAAAAACCGCATTAAAAATAATTACGCAAGCCAAACCGCTCAGAAGCAAAGCCAGCTAGATATAGTTGAGCGGCAGATTGACTCCGCGTATGCTGCGCTTTATCGTACTTATGTTCGTGATAACGAGGCGTTGTCTAAAATTGCCTTAGCGCAATTAGCAACATTAGTAAGGCAAGATTACCCGGACAAAACAAGCACTGTAGTGCCAATAATTAATTTGGATTGTTCGGGCGGCTTAATCGAAGATGGCTTACTGTTCAAATACGCTGATGCCTGGGGTTCAAACAATTACCGGCTGGCGGCAAGCGAAGCTGGCCGCATAGCGCATCAGTTCCAATGCTTAAGCGTGTCGCAAACATTGCGGCTTGATAGGGTTATAACGAGAAAAATACAAGTGCAGGAAAATCGATTTTCAGGCAATGCAGAAGCTAAGAAACTGTTTCTCGCAGGAGTATTCCAACCACTAATGCTTTCAATGGACGCAAACATGCACTTGAATCCAGAGTCTGTAGTGTTTGCAGAGCAACACCGTGAAACGTTTAGGTCAATGTTCTCAGGAACAAGCGGCGAAAAACTTGCACAAATGGGCTTGTGGCTAATGAACCGAACCAATGGAAATTTCGAACAATTTAACCTCTGTACTTCAGGAAGTTGCATCACTGGCTTAGATTTAGTTTATTCACTGCAACGCAAAAACCTAGGGCTAGGCGACTGTAAACTAGGAGAAATGATTAAAGCCGGCCCCATTGCCGGAGTTGGGTTTGCCTGCGATAGGGAAATTTGCGACGCTGCACTTGACTTAGCTCAAGTGCAACAAATATTACAAGACGTACAACAAACTGCAAATGGAGTTCTAAATCCATCCCAACCATTAGCCAATCGAGGCGGTGCCGGGTCGCCGCAAAACGCTGCGCCTCGAAACCAAAATGGTTTGCCGGGGTCAACTCCTCACGTGCCAAACTTAGGTTCAGGACAGCAAACTCAATTTGGAATTAATTTTGGCGACGCGCAAAACATTTGCAGTAAACGCCGCGCACAAGGCAGAACCGCAGCTGCGCCGCCAAACCCAGCCAACGCACCTTGCGGCGTGGGAGCCAATTCACTATCGGGGCCACGTTCGAGCAACGCACCATTCCAATGCATGAAAAGCGGCCAAACTAAAAGCTACTACGGAATTGGAGAAAGCACCAAATGCAATGCGGGACAAGCAGCAGATGGTGAAGAAGGTGGTGTAAACCATGCAAGTGCAAGTTTAACTGAAACGCAGAACCGCGAAAACGGACGGCATGAAACGGAGAAGCAACTGGCCAATGGATATGTGCGAGATAAATCCGATGATTTTGCTGGTGCATTTCACCGCGCAGACCCTAATTCCTTTGGCTACGACTATCAATTTGGAGAGCAGGCAGCTGGAATGATAGATTCAGCTGTTATAGCTAGGGGCGTGTGCAGCGGCGGGGTAGAATGGTGCCACGGCGATACTGGTTTACTCGGAACAGAAGTGGGGGTATATGTCGATGTTACTAATATAGAAAACAACGTTGGCAGAGCTCAAGGTGCAGTTCAAGGTGAAATATTCAAATCACTAATTTCCGGTGCAATTGACTTCATTTTAGCTCAAAGACAAGCTGATACTAGATGGAACCCCGCTACAAATACGGCTACTGCAGATTATTCAAGAAGACTAAAAGTGGCCGATGAATTAAACAGTCGTGGAATAATTCATCAATGTGCAGAAGAGTCTTGTGGTTGTAGCCCAGGCCAAGCTGAGATTCAGAAGTTGGAGCAGTGTTTTAGCACGCGCAATAGTGCAGCGCCTCGAAACCTTAGAGAAGCTGCAGCAAGGAGGGGGCCCATCCGCGATCCAACTGGTGATGAAGTAGGTAATCCAGGCAGTGGTAATTTACCTGGCATAGAATTGAGTTGCGTCTCAGGCAACAGAGCAAGTGGAGTTCCGCGTACGGGTTGCGAAGCAGCAATTCAATGTCCGGAGGGAAGTTACGCAGCGGGCTTGGGCGGCGCGTCGTGCAGTTGCAGAGCAGTTGGATACCGTGAAGGGTTAAGTGGCAATGTGCGTTTGCCAGGCGGAGAACAATGCCCAAGCGGGTTATGCCCTGGACTACAAAACCCGGCACAGCAAGCTAATAGAAACCCAGCTCAACAAGTTAACATAAACAACCCAGGCGCAGAACAAAACCCAGCAGGACAAGCAGCGAACCGCTAAAATCTACCAGTTTATCTACCAAAATTTTCCCCTATAACGCTTAGTAAGAGTCTTTTTAAATAAATCCGCGCAAATATTACCATGCCTGCACAAGAAGAGGATAGCCCCTCGTTTTTGGAGAAGTTAAAGCACCGTTATCTTGACTTCGTAGAGAGCTTAAAAGAAAAAGGAGTTCCTGCGCCGCATTTGCTTGTTCCGTTGGCTGCTATTGTTATAATTGTGTTAGCTGCGAGTTTTGCATTTCCTGGAATTTTATCTGAAAAAAAAGACATAACTTTAACTGTCAAGGATAGCGTTGGCCGCGCTTTACCTGGAGCAACTGTTACAGTACTTGCTTCAGATGGTTCAACTTTGTCCGCCTTAACTAAAACAACTGATTCAACTGGCAAAGCTCCGCTTGAAGGTGTGCCAACGAGTGGCAGTATAAAAGTAGAAGCCGAAGGGTTTACAGCAACAACGAAATCCGTTTCTTCCCTATTATCAGATCCTTCCATCTCCCTTCGTTCAGCTCGTCCCCCTACAAAGTCAGTTGCTGTGAAAATTGTTGATGAAAATAACCAGCCAATTGAAAACGCTTTTGTAACTTTGAGCTTTGCATCGGGAGAATTAGCCCCGTCGGTTTCCTCAACTGCAAGCGGAATCGCGCAGATAAGCGTACAAGAATCACAAATTTCAGCAGGCACAATTGAAGTTTCTATACCTGGATACGCTTCTTTACAAAAGCCCGTTACGCAATCAGAACTAGCTGGAAGTGAGCCAATAATTATTACGCTGGCACCAGCGCAATCCTCTTCTCCACAACGTGGGCAATTTACGGTTCGCGTTTCTTCTCCAACAGGAGCAGGTGCAAGTGCCGTTGGGGGCCCAGTTGCCGGAGCGCGGGTAACTTTAGTTGATTCATTTACAGAAACCGAACGGAATTACGAAGTAACCGCACAAGATGGCTCTGCGGTTTTTGACAATATTACTTTTGGCTCGGTGCTGCAAGTAAGAGTAACTGCTGCAGCTGCCCCTGGCGCTTCTTCTGCTTCTGGATTTGCTCCATTTAATCGAGAATTTACATTCACCGAACAAGCGCGGGAACTCGATGTAAGCTTAACAACCCGCCAAGCTGGCCAAGGCCCCTTAACTTTGCAAATTGTCGACGAGCAAGGTGGGCAGTTGCAAGCTTTTGTTAACCTTATTGAAATAAACAGTGGCAAATCACTTGCAAGCGGCGAATCGCAAAACGGGCAATTCACAGCAGACCTTGCTCCAGGCGTAACTGCGTATGCAACAATTTACAGCGATGGCTTTTTACCGGGATTTGCAGATAGTTTAACAGCAGGAACAAGCCGCTCTTTCACTTTAGAACGCGCAACTGCAGGAAGTGTAACAGATTTAACTGTCCAAGTTAGGGAAGATGGATTTCCTTCAAGTGGAGCAGAAGTTACGCTTTACCGCAGCGGCGGATTTCTATTGGGAGTAACAGCGATGCGCACTGATGGCGCTGGCTTGGCTAACTTTACAATTCCATTGCAATTCCAAGGTGGAAATTATGGCGTTTATGCAAAGGCAAGCAAAACTTCTTCAAAAGGGCAAAGCGACTTGCAAGACGCAAAACAGACAATGCTTCCATTAACCGTTGACTTAATTGCGCTGCCTGCAAATGTGACAATAAATTTGAGGGACATTTCAACTGGCGCTGCAATTGCAACTGGAAGTGTTGAAGCTCAAATAGATGGATTGGCAATTTCCCACTGTGATGTTGAACAAGCTTCCTCACCATCTTCACCCTCTTCAACATCCTCAACATGCAAACTGCCAGTTACAGCAGGCAAAGCTGTTAAATTATACGCAACTGCTCCAGGTTACCTTTCATTTACCTCGTCACAAACTGGTTTTACTGCTGGAGACCGCGCCAACGTAACACTGCAGCTTTATCCATTATCATTAGCACAAGGGGCATCTGTAACTTTCTTAGGATTATTTGATGCAAGCGGTACCAAAGTAAGAGAAGTTTCAAATGCAGAAACCTACAAGGCGAGATTTGCAGTTACAATGCCTTCTAACATTGACAGCGCCGGCTTCTACTTACGTGTTGGAGATGAGCCAGATTCAGTTTCAAGTACAGCTGCCATAACCTCTTTTGATAGCAACGGCGCGCAATTCGTGCAATCTAGCACGATGTACAATCCAACTTCTTCAACTTCATCAACTTCGCCTGCGTGTTATACTGGCGAGCCAACAACGTCTCAAACTCCACTTAAGTGGGTTTACTTTTCATTTCCGGCTGGATTTGTAGGAACCAGGGAAGTTGCAGTAAATGTAAAAGTTGCCGCAACTGCTGCTGCGGAATCAAAAGTTAAACTATCTTACCATGCATTTGGCTTCAAAGAGGGTTTGCCGCTATTAGCGCCAAGCGACACTGAATTACTAGATGCACTACGTGCAAGAATTGATAATGGTGAACACTTAACTGCAGAGGATACGTGCGCTAGCCAATCCTTTACGCAGGAAATTCCATTATCTTCACAAACATTAAAATGCAGCGATGAAAATGGTGTTGAAATATGCTACAAAGCTACTCTATCCGACGGAAGTTCGGTTGGTTCTGCATCAACATTCCAGCCTACGATTGGCCACGATTTCACTTTTGAACTCGAAGTGCTCTCCCCATTTGCAGTTGATTCACTTTCACTGCGGACAGATGCATTTAGAGTTTCAAATGCAAGGCAAACTTTAGCCAGTAATGCAGCTGCACTATATTTTGCTGATGCAATGAATGACAATTCTGCCGCAGGCAACATTGGTGCCGCATCTACGCGTGAAGTAAATATTCCTTTTGTAACTCTGCCAAACCGCAAGGGGCGTGTTTCACTTACGTTGTCTCCGTTAATGGTAAGTCAAAATGCACAAGTAGTTGTAGTTCTCCGCAGCGGCGATAAAAGATTTGAAATTCCACTTGCACTTTCAATAGGCGGAACAAATACTTTTACCGTAACTGCTTCTCCGCAAGCAATTCCAGCTGCAAAAGAAACTCGAGTAAATATTTTAGTCCGCGACCGAAATGCAAATCCTGTAACTAATGCAATTGTTGGCTTCTTTGAGTGTTCTGGTTCGCCATTTTCTTCTTCTGATGTGCAAGAATTGCAAGGCGACGGCTCTCAAGGAAACGGTGCAAACGGACGCTACACTGCAAAATTATCTCCAACTGGATTAGGTGAAATCGGCGTGCGCGTTGAAGGAGAAAACTTCAAAACGTTTGAACAATGTTTAATCACAGTTGAAGGCCGCGATTTTATTGAAGTTGACCCTGAATCAATTGAATTCCGCGGTTCATCTCAAGATTCCCAGCCGCAACAAGTAACCGTTACAAATATTCTTAGCGAGCCAATCAGAGTTTCAGCTTCAGTTAACTGCGGCACTGATTCAGTTCCATTAACAATATTCCCATCTTCATTTACAGTTCAGCCCAACGCTGATGCGAAGGTAAGTGTGCGCGTAATTCCAAATGTAACTTCCAACGCACAGTGCATTGCAACTTTCAATGCCCGCGCTGGAACTTACCGTAGCGTAAAAGATATTCCTGTTTCTGTAAACGTAAACTGCCCGAACTGCGCTTCACTTGCGCCAGCAATAACCGCTGCAAAGTTGCCAAACGTTATAACTGTATTCGTGGATCCATTTTACTTCCAGGGATCTCAAACAATTCCACTTGCACTTCCAACAGACCCTTCCTGTAGGCTAGATGGATTCCGCATAACTTATGCTGGAAATTACTTGCAACCTGGAAATGGATTACTAAGTGGTTTGCCACAGCAGGCAAATTTCTATTGCTCTTCATGTTCAGCTCCACGCAACGGCGACGAACGCACTTGTTCACAATGCCAAGCTGAAGTTCCCGCAGGTGCATTTGCATGCGGCAGATGCAGGCCAGTTGAAGCAAGCGGGCCAACTGTAAGCTCAAGGCCATTAGTAGGCCAAGCGATTTGCAATTCTTGTTTCAATTCACAAGGCGCTTACAATTCCTACGCTGGCATGTCTCCTTTATTATACCGCGGTAGCCAACGGCCTTTCAACCCTGCAGTTCTTCGTGCTGGCCTTGACACTTCAACCGGCGCGCCTTACGTTGACGATTATGGTTCTCCTTACAATGCATATTCGCAAATTGGCGTTTTCCCAGCGTTGCCTGGAAGCCCGTCATTCCAAGATTTCCGCGGGTTCAACCGTGGCCGTGGATTTTCAAGAGAAGCTATTCGCGACGCTTTGCAAGTTGAAGAATGCAGCCGCGACAGCATAACCGTTTCAGCAGACTTTTCATACTTACAACAAGTAATTCCAGGAACTGGAACATTAACAGTTACACTTCCAGATGGAACTCGCAAACCAATTCGCGTTGTTGTAGTAGGTCCACAAGCTTCTGGCGGAATAGATTTTGCAGGCGAGTGTAGTATTTCGCATAATGATTATGAAGTTCACGTGGGGCCGGATTACCAAACCACTTCTGACCTTAATTTGCAAGTTACTTGTCCTTTCTCATTGAGATTATCTAACATAGTTGTAACTACTAAAGACAATAAGGAAATCCACGGTTGCGAAGAGCCTACGCTTACAGATAACAAGATTAATCTTAAATGTAATTTCAACAACGATGAAGCCAAAAAAGCATTGGACGACGATAAAGAGTTGCATGCAACTATTCTTTTGAGTTCACCAGAGCGGCCTGGCGTAACTGTGGAAATGCGTGTGCGGTTCATACTTCAAGTTCCAACAATTCCAGCAGCAGCCCGCGGAACTCCAGACGAACCTTTGCCAACACCGCCACAGCCAGCTGAACCAAATGCAATTGGTGTAGTTACAGCTCCAGTAACTGTGGCGCCTGGGCAGATAATTTTGAAGATAAACACTAGTAATTTGTTTCTCAAACCGCCGTCTGGCCCAACTAAGCAACCTAATGTTATGTCCAATTACTTCATTAGAGTTGCAAGCGGTGCAACGCTTGATTTCGATGCACTAAAATCTTTACCTGCATTTGCAGCAAATCAACTTTACCTGCGCGCTAACTTCATTTGCAAGGACGCTGCGTTTAACGTTGTTTCGCGCATGAAAATAGCGCCGCATCCAACAACAACTCCTGGCCAAACCACGGGCTACTTACTGACAAGAGACGCAGCAAACACGCTTGAGCCTTTCAACTCTTTGCTACTAGCTTATTGTGGCGGTCCCAACAGCCACGTGGTTGATTCGGTTTCCAATTACTGGGTGAAAATGGAAGTTGTGCAAATTGCAAATGGACAGGAAACTGTTCTCGACACTAAATATTGGGCAAATAGGCAAGATGATGCTGCAGTTCCACTTGCTCCAGATGGCACCGGGCCAGGTACTTTTGTAGTAGACTATAGACCAGAAGCTCCCCGCAATTTGCCAGCAACAGTTGCAGATTTCTCCACAGCTCATTTTGACAACTGCGGCAGGCTAAACTCGCCAAACGTTTCTTCAATTAGTGTATTCAAAAAAGACAGCGGCAATAATCTAATCTATGTAAGTTCAGGTGAAACTCTAACTCCAGGTCAGACGCTTGTAGTTTATATGTGCTTTAACCCGCAAACGCCTGGGTTGGATGCAGGCAAGCAGATGAACCTTACGCTTACCTATATCGATAAGGCTAATGGCGGAAATGCTATAGACTTGGGCACTTGTTCACCTGGCCAAGATTGTAGCTTTGAATTTAATACTGATACCTTTTTATCTCCGCAGGAAATTGTGGATTTGGAAATTGACTTAAGCAAGCCAGTTTACTTAAGTGCAGATATTCAAGGTGAAAAAGGCAGAGGAAGATATTTCTGCAAGTACTGGCCAAATGCTGGCGGCAACGATCCACGGTGCAATAACGACGCAGTTGAGTTTTCAGTCACCGCGCAAGACCCACTTGCATATCCCTTGTCGCAATTCTGCCGCCTTGACCCAGATTATCTAAATCCCAATATAATTTTGTGCGACGTTGACTCGCAAGGCGGGAGAAATTCTATTCCGTTGATGACTAACATTACATTCAAGACTGTTTCAAACGATCAAACTGGTTTGGCATTTGGCGCTGTTCATCCGCAACAAGGAAATGGAGATCAATTAAAGTGTTCCTTGCCTAACTTTCAAGTTCATCCTCTTTCCAGGCAAGAACCTAAAGGATACTGTTATGCTGACGGCCCTGGGCTAAGCACGAAGCTGATAACTGTAGAGCTGGTGAATCTAGCTGTACCCCCTGGCCAGCGTTATGGAGAAGATGCACAACATCCATCGCCAAGAACTATTCGCCGTGTGCGCATAACTTCTATTTTCGGCGCAACTGAAGATTGGCTGCGTGGCGCCTTCCATTATAATTTTGATCTCAAGAACAGCGGACAAGTAGTTTACACTGCTAAATTTAACGTACAGCCAGTTAGAACCGCGCATGACTTAGTTGACTCTACAGTAACTGATCCGCGACAAGGAGTTTACATTCTTGGGCCAAACGACGTTGTTAGAATTAGAGAAGGCGACTCGGCCATTGTCCAATATATTGGCAACCAGCCTGACAAGGGCTTTATATTTAGCATAAGGGAGAAGAACAAAGCAACTATTCAGAATTGCGGTGGGCCAACGGTTGGTGGAATAGTGAGAGGAGTTGCTGGCGGGCTTGCAATAGGTGCGGTTGTAGGTGCAGCTTGTTTTGTGCCTGGCGGAAATGTATTTTGGTGCCCTGTAGTTTTTGAATTATTAGGTGCAACTGGCGGCGCAATAACGAGTACAATGTTCAGCGACCAAGGGACCGAATTCCTAGTTGCAAAAGCTGGAGAGACAAAAAGTTGTGATTCAACTACTGACCCGGATGTAGTTGTCAAGCCACTTAGGAAAGAAAACATACAAATAAATGGCCAGCCGAAAGACGTAGGGGTATGCGTGTTGATTTCAACTGATACTGGCAACAGGCAGGATAAGCTTGAAAGGGCGCCCCTTGACCCAAGTATAGCTTGCCGCCGTCCCTAAAAGTTAATAATACTTACCAGAGTGAAGAATAGTGAAGAACAATGAAAAGAACGTAATGAAAAATAATGAAACGGAAACAATGAAAAGAACGTTTTGAAAAGGAAAACAATAAAAAGAAATTAATGAAATGGAAAACAATGTAAAAAAATGATGGTGAAAATAATTTTATGCCGCGTGGAAATATACCTCAAGAGAGAATGCCTGAGATAACTGCAGGTTACAAGCGAATTGCCCCGCGAGGTGGCTGGTCTTCAGAGCGCACTCATAGGGTTTGGGCTAATGAAAGCGAAGCATACAAGCGAGCTAGTTTTCACACTTTATTTGACCACACTCATTTGCCTCAAGAAGAAGTTGAACAAATGACGCGGTTAACTGGACAAGAAGATCCAGAACAAGCAAGGGAACATTTAACAAACGTCATGTCTGACTACCGTAATCGCGCTTGGCTGCAGAAAGTTTTGCTACATGAAAATGCACTTGCTGGAACTAATGCTGCTGCTGGCAGGTTTGCATGGAAGAATCGAGCGTATGTTATTCTAAAAGGACTTAAAGGTAGAGTTGGCTTCCGCGAGAGAATTCGTGGAATGTTTGGAGGAACTCCGGGTACAGCGCGGCACGACATAGCGGGTGGAATTTTATCTGCAATTGAAGCAACTGGCGGTTTAGCCGCTGCAAGGCAACCTCCAGCTAGACAAGGTGAAGAAGGTAGAAGAGAAGGCGGCGAAGAGGGAGAACGTACTCCAACTGCCAACGAAGCTGCAGTTACAAGAGTTTTAGAAAAGTATCTCACGCCAAGAAAAATAAACTTAATGGAACACGTCAAAGAAGGAATGCGCTTGAAATATTCGCATTTATCTGAACGAGACAGAGCACAGTTTACTGGAAGCCCACAAATGTACGATTACCACTCTAGCCAGTTGGTTCACCGTAGCCAGCCGTTTATTTCTGAAATGCACGGATTAGGTTTCAGCGATGCAGATGTAGATGCATTTGCCACTCATGCATTGAACGCTAGAAATTATACCGATTTTCGCAAGAGAATGGCCGTTGCATTAAAAGAAGGCTCAAGAAAAATTGAAAGCGCTGACGAAACCGCGCCACACATGTTAAGCAAGTTTTTCTTAGCTCCAACTGTCTCAGTGTACGATGCTGATGGAAATCAGCTATCAAATGAACAAATTTCCGCGCACAATATTAATGAGCTTCACCGGAAAGTAGCTGGAGAACTTCTTCCATTATCACCAGAGCAGAAATCAGCTTATTCGTTTTTCACTCTTGCACAGCTTTCCAAGGAAGGGAACCCTGAAGCTGCAAAGAGCCACTTGAAGAGGTTGGTTCGCAATGTACGCGATGAATTAACCGAACGTGTGAACGCAATTGCAGATATGCAAAGAGGAAGAAAATTCGGTAAAAAGCAAGCTGGGAACTTTATGCTTGACTTGATGCAGCATGGTGGGCTTTCTCTGGAAGAGGCGCGCGGGCATGCAAATCGCGTTTTACAAGAACATAATAGCAGACGTGGAAGAAGAGAAGAAGCGAGAGAGGAAGAAGGAGAAGAAGAGGAAGAAAGAGAGGAAGAATAGGAAATATTGAAATGAATCAAAAGAAGAAATTAGGAGGTAGGAATGTATGGCATTTAGCGCTAGGGAAAAAACAATGTTATCGGCATTGAACCGTTTAAAGGGAAAGGGCAAACCTGCAGTTGAAAGTTTAGCTGCTGCTGTGTCCAGTGAAGGGCCGCAGTTTAAGAAATTCGTATTTGGCACAATGTTCCAAAATCCAGATGCAGACCAAGTTGAACAAATGCGTAGGTTTCTACATGCTGAGGCAGGCACTTCTGAAGCTGCAATGCATGAAAATCTGGTTAACATGCTTTCTGCACCTGAAAATGGAACTTGGCTAAAAGGCGTTTTGAAGCACGACCACGTTGTAGCTGGGTTTGAACTTGCTGGTTCCAATTACTTGCGCGGACAAGTTGGAACAACACTGCGCAAGGCACTGAAAGGAAGGAAAGGCTTAGGAGCTGGAACTCCCGGGCATTTTGAACACCCGCGAGTTGCACTTGCAAATGGAGTTCTTGCAGCATTGAATTCAATTGGGTTGCCAACTGCGCGGCCGCCAACTGGCAGGGCGCCTGATGCTGTTGAAGATCCATACGCGGGATTACCTGATGCTGCTCAAAGAATAGCACACGAGTATCTGGATGACATAAGAATTCCAGTCATGAGCTTAGTGCAAAGGGGACTACACCAATATGCAATAGCGAAGATGAGTGAGCCACACCGGGTTCAAGTCGAGCACATTGGCAGGCTGCCTCACTACGCTAGCCACTTAATGGACACTGCAATGAATTTTGTTAACTCACTTGCAGGAGAAGGCATTTCTCGCAAAAATATAGATGTGGATGCTTTGGTAACTCACGCTTGGGACTCTGCTAATTACGCCGACTTCAGGCAAAGAATGGCACTCTTAGCAAAACAAGGAACTAAAAAAATAGACGCCGGAGCTGAAGGTGAACCTGCGTTTCTCAAGAAGTTTTTTGTCAACAAAGGCAGTGCCTTTACTCCAGATGGAACTGAAATAGCAGAAGATGATATCTCTGCGCATAATATTTCTGAACTTCGCTGGAAGTCATCTGTTGGGAATGATTTTCACCCATGGTCTCCAGAGCAGCAATCTGCACGCGCGTTTTACGAGATGGTTCACCTTGCTAAAGTTGCAGGCGGTACAAAGCCGGACACGCCGCGCCACTTGCGCGAATATGTACGCAAAGCGTTTGACGGCCACGAAGCATTCCTTCATGATATGAATAATCTTGGAAGAGAAAGAAGAGTTCCTCCACAGGCTGCTCGCAATATGTTTGTCCAATTAGTAATGGCGCATGGGCCAGAAGAAGGCCAGCGTTTACATGAAGAAATAACTCGAAGGGCAGCAGAGAGACGAAGACGTTAAGGGTTTTTATTCTATATGGCAAGACGATCCCTGGTTGAACGACGTGGCTTAGGCCCTTCCAGAGGGCCTATTTTTCTAGAGCCGCCTAAGCTTACTCGGGAAAAAGAAGCTGCTGGATCTTTCAGGCTATTTGCACACAACGACGTTTTGTTTATTTCAGACTTAGCTCGCAGTCCAATGAAACTACGTGACCCTAGCGGTAAAGAAATTCAAATGCAGCGCGGGCAATGGTACGCTGCTAAAGATGGTTGGAGTATTAACCGAAGCGGCAACTGGCAGAACTTAAAATATGATCCAGCAACACGGCAGGTGGCATATGCTTTTCAAGGAGGTTTATTTACTGGTGAAGAATCTGAGCCAGTTAAAGTGATAAGTTGGGATGAAGTAAAGGCACGGGATCGTGAAGGCCGCGAAGCTAGGCGCGCAAGACACGTAGCTAAAATGGAAAAAGTTATGAGCCCACCTAAGCAAGGTGCACCCGTTACTTCAACTCCATCTCTAGTTCCACCTGCTCCAGAGTCACTACCGCCAGCTGCTCCCGCTGAGCTAAAATTCTTTAAAAACGTTTGGCATGATTCACACGAAGATGTAAGCCCGCAACATGCTAGGCTACGTGTTATTGGTGGAAAGTTATTCGTTAACCGCGGGGATGGCGATGTATTTGTACAGCGTCCAGGCGGAACTCCAAAGCCACTTGGTGAAGAAAGCGGTTTTGAACTTACAAAAGGCGCGCAGTTTTTAATTGGACAAACTAAATTTGAAGTCAGCGATTTTAAAGTTGAAAACGACGTTCCGTTTATGCGTTTGCTTGTACGTCCGCCTGGCGGAAGCGACAATGCAAAGGAGTTCAGGATTTTTGGAGACGAATTTGACAAAGATGTTGTAATCGGCAGGTCCGGAACTGCTAATATAAGAATGTTAACGCCAAGCGATCGGTTTGCAGCAGCTGTGTCAGTTTCGCGGCCATCGCCAGTTCCTGCTCCAGTTGGCTCAATTCCTCCACAATTGCCAGGTAAAGCAACTACGCCGGCAAGGCCTGCGATTATTCCCGTAGCTACATCTGCTGAAGCTACTCTTAAACCGCGCTTTAATCTTACGAGTTTTGCTGGAAAGAAGCTTACGGAATGGAAAAAAGCAAGGGAAGCGCGGAAAACCAAAATGGGAGTTGGAGAACCAGCTCAACCTTTTGAACCTGCTGAAGAACCTAAACCTTTTGAAGCTGCTGCAGCTGAACCAGTAACTCCAACTGGGCCAACAATGTTAGATTTATCTGGGGAAGCTCCACCGCGAACACTGCCCCGCCAGCCTGGAAGATTTGCCAAATGGTACGCCGGCCAAAGGGAAAAGATGGGAAAAGCCGCTGAAGTTCGCGGGAAGAATAGGGCGGCTAAAGATGCAGCTATAGCTGCTGAAGATGCAGCCATAGCGGCTGAAGATGCAGCTGAAGAAGAAGCTATAGTGGCTGAAGACGAAGCTAGAGTAAGGGAAAAAGCAGCTAGAAAAGAAGCTAAAGCTAAGAAAGATGCAGATAAGTTTGAAGCTAAAACATTAGCAAAAGCAGAAGGCAGGAAAAAGCTCCGCGGTAAATTCTCCGCTGGAAAACAAGCTGTGCTTGATAGGCTTGAAGATAATTTAGATTTGTTTGGCCGTGCAGTGCGGCCATTGGAAAGAAGAGTTGCTAAGGGGGTTAAGCGCGCTGGAGTTTTAAGTGCAAGCGCAGCCGAACGTGTACGTGAATTAGGTGAAAAGTATAGCGCGAAGTACAAGAACTGGAAACAAGTGCGCAACAATACTGTAATGCACAAAGAAAATGCGTTTCTTGAAATGGAGCCAGTTGCCCTTTACACTAGTGGCGCTGGTAAACTTATTTTGGCTGACGTTAGTTCAACTGGAACAAACGTTACTCCGCCAGACGGAAAGAGAATTACGCTCAGCGGCCGCAGAGATACTCTTTCTAGGCTGCATCCGGGTTTTGCTACGGTGAAAAACGATGAAGTTCAGCTTGAAGTTGGAAGCACTTTTGAAGTTGGAACAAATGCGTTTCAAGTTGTTAACTTTCAGCCGGGCAAAGAAGTTGAACTGGTCGGCTTAGCTGGGCCAACGCGGGGCAAGAGGTTTAAACTTAAACTCAACACGCCAGAAGGAGTAGCAACAATCGGGCTATCTCCTAAGAACGACTTAGTTTTAACTGCACCGCGCAAAGTACTGATAAGAAATGCAATTTCTGCATTTGAAAGGGAAAAGATGCCCAACTTAAAGGCGCTTAGCTCAAAGCCTGAGCTATTTGTTGCACTTCACAAGTTACTAGAACGGACGTTGGCAAGAGGGCAACAGCTCGACATAGTTGATGATTTCCGCGATGCTGATAGTTTCTTTGCAACTGCTTCAAAGAAAGACGCGAGAAAAGCAATTGCTGAAGCGCTTGCGAAATTGCGAGAACAAGAAGACGAAGTTGCAATTGGGCATTTGGCTACGAAACTCCCGCACTCAGCAAGAGTTGTGCCAGCAGATGAAGGGATTGCAGCTGAGCGAACTCAAACTACGGGAAGGGCACCAGGTTCTGCGCTTCAAAGACCAGCTGAAGGGTACGATGAGTTTGACGACCCACTTCGAGATACGACTGAATTACCAGCAAGACCAAAAGCGGACACTGGTGGTGATTTAAACGACACGAATCGTGATTTGCCTCGAGTGAGCACCACCCCTGTTGTTGCGCCTCTGCTTTATCCTGCTTTTGAAGATGCTGTTTCTCTACGAACTTTTCTATTAAACCACCCCTTGCATAGTGCACTTAAAAGAGCTGCTGCAGCTGGAGAAGTCTCTCGCAAGGATTTAGTGCAAGCTGACACTCAAGCATTTTTGCTAACTCCTGGCGTTTTAACTAACCCGCGAAGACAAATTATTCTCAACACTGCAGCTAGGTTATTGACAAGGAGAGGTGGCGGTGCAGCTCCTGCGTTGCAATATTTAGTGAAAGCTTTAAGAAAAGCGCGAGGAGTTTAAGCTACAATTTATCAACTACAACGTGGCTAGCATAACCTGCAAAACCTATTATTCCTGCGGTTAATCCTGAGGTTATTCCTGGCCCCGTGGTTATTCCTGATGTTGTTCCTGCTGCTCCTGAAACTATTGCAATTGCTATTCCAAAAACAACCGCGGCTTCAAATGTGTGCGTGATTCCACGGTGCTTAAGCCGCAGGGGAAACAAAATCGCGAACAATAAACCGATGCTTATTAACAGCGCAACGACCCATGAAGCTATTGGCGTAATTCCGGAAACAAGGCGCAATGCAAGCGGCTGGATTAGAAACATTGCAAGGAGCACAAAAATAACTCCAATTAATTTGCTAATTTTACTATGAGCTAAATCAATGTCCGGCAGCAGCGCTCCAAGCGCGGCAACTGCAATTAATGTAGTTAATGTAAGCGGTTGCAAAAGAGAAAAAAAAGCAAAATGTGCCGTGCTGATGATGTAATTTACTGCCGCGGCTGCAACTAGCCCAACGATAATATGCCCAAAGTGATTCACGGATGTTTAAAAGCAACTGCGTTAAATACTGTTCTGCCGCAGTGAAATGTACCGCTGCTTAAACCGAAGAAGTGCGCCTAGGGTGGGCGTAGGGGGGTGCGTGGCAGGTAATTTATGAGGTATATAAAGCCTCACGGTATACCGTGAACCTTTATATAGGGGGCTTTTTCGATATTTTAACATGAACGATCGAATGTGGAAAATTATTGAAGCGAGGAATTATTGGCACAGGCCATTTGAGGCAACTTTCCCTAGGGAGATTACGCTAAAAGTGCTAGAATATTCTTCTGGCTCAGAAGCAATATACTTATTTGGGCCACGGCAAGCTGGAAAAACTACGGTTTGCTTGCAAGCCATGCAAGCCTTGTCAAAAAAACACGGCAGCGAGTCGTGCCTATATGTAAATTTTGAGGAACCAGCTTTTTCCAGTATGCTTAATACCGAGTTCCTAGGCTGGATAGTTGAGAAGTACAGTGAGGTTTTTCGCCAACAGCCAAAATTCGTTTTTTTCGATGAAATACAAAATGTCCCAGAGTGGGAAAAATTTGTCAGAACCATTGTGGATCAGAAGAAATTCAAAATCTTTGTAACTGGCTCGTCAGCAAAACTCTTAAGCTCTGAATTTGCCACTAGCCTTGGTGGGCGTGGGCTTGGTTTTTTGGTGCTGCCATTTTCTTTCCGCGAGTTTAAAGAAGTTGGTGCAAAGAAGCTTTCGTTGGCGGATTATCTTGAAACTGGTGGCTACCCCGCAGTGGTGCTGGAAAAAAACAAAGAAAAAAGAGCCAGGTTGCTTGAAGAGTATTTTGAAACTGCCATTGCCAGGGATATAGCGGCACGCTACCAGATTAGAGACCTTAAGACGCTGCGCACGCTTGCAGTTTACCTTTTAACTAATTCGGGAAACAAATTTACTTATAATAAGCTGCGCGCACTCACTGGTTTGTCGTTTGAGACAATTAAACTTTATTTATCGTATCTTCAAGATGCATTCATAGCGTTTGAAGTGCCTTTCTTTTCCTACTCGATGAAAAAGGAGCTGGAACAGCCGAGAAAGCACTATGCTTACGATACCGGCTTGCAAGCTGTGATATCAAAGTCTTTTTCCCCTGATTTGGGCAGGCGAGCTGAAAACGCCGTTGCAATAGAACTCATAAGGCGAGAAAAAGAAGTTCAGTACTATTCCAATAAATACGAAGTAGACTTTGTCGTAAAAGAAGGCCTTGCGGTTAATGCTATAAACGTATGCTACGCTGTAACCGCGCCGAAAAGGGAAACTAAGGCAATAGCGGAGTTTTCTGAACAGTTCAAGCCCAAAAGCGCAACGCTCCTGAAAGGTGAAAAGGAAATTTCAGAATGGCTCTCCAATCGCTAGTGTTTTTCAATTTCCTTTCCAACTTCTCTAGTTAAGCGTAGCATTTCTCTGTACGACATGCCGCGGGTTTTAGCAAGCTCAGAAATTTTTTCAAATGCGGATTCAGAAACAACGCGCACTTTTTTCAATACAATTCCCTCTTTTTGCTCGCTGACTATGAGCGCTGAACCCTTGGAAATAGAATATTTTTTCCTTATGCCTGCAGGAAGGGTAATTTGGCCATGTTGGTTGACGTGTAAAACTTGCATATGCATCACTTTTCTTTGGATTTTTATCTATTTTGAGTAATCTAATGATTTAATACTTTATTAATTTATTGTTTCTTATTAGGTTTTGTTGTTTCTTGTTATTTCCGGTCTGTTTTCCGCGTTTTTGCTATATTTTTGCTATATAAGAGTGGTTTTAAATAGTTCGCAACCCTATTTTTTCATATTCTAGAGGGTGTGTTAATGGCAGCTAGCACTGACGTGGAAAGTTCTTCATTTTACGCAAAATTAAAGCAGTTTTACTACCAGCTTGAAGATAAGTACTATGCCTTTTTAGATAATTTATACGAAAAGGGAGTTAATTTTTACAAATACTTTGTAGATCCAATTGAATCGCACGGCGTGCCGAGTTTTCCAGTTGCAGTTCTTGTAATTTTGGCAATTTTAGGTGGGTTAGTTTTTGCTTTTAGCGGCGCATTTGTGCAAACCGGCACTTTAACAGTTACGGTATTTTCACCAACCAACCAAACCCTTGACGGAGCTGAAGTAAGTGTGTTTTTTGAAGGCAGGCTACTTCAAACGGCTAACACTACTACTAGTGGTGCAGCAGGCGGTGCTGTTTCATTTGCAGGAATTCCTTTAGACAAGCAATTATCTCTCCGTGTAGTTCACCCGCAGTATCCTCCGCGCACAGTTGCTGTTTTCTCTCAAGCTCCTAATCCAAATGCAGAAGTTTATTTAGCTGCGGCGCAAGTCCAGCTTCAAGATTTTGTTTTAACTGTAAAAGAAGCTGAAACAAGCGCGCCTGTAAGTGGAGCAGTTGTTTCCTACCGCACGTTAGAGCCAACGCCACAAACTGGAGAAATTACAACCCAAGCAGATGGCACCGCGGTAATAAGATTGTCTAACCTTCAAACTGTTCTTTCCCTTAACATCAATGCGGAAAACTTTCAAGCCGCTGAAATAGTTAAACGCGGCACAGACAGCAGGGCAGAAGTAAGGTTAGCGAGAAGCGCATCTTCAACTGAAGGTGAAGGTGGAACGCAGCCGCAGCGGGGAAGCGTTGTTGTAATTGTGAGAAATGCAGCTGGAGAACAAGCAGCTAGCCGCGTTACGCTATATCAAGAAAATTCTTCAACTGCACTAGGTGCGGCGAATACTGAAAGTGGTTCAACTCGTTTTGATTCAATTGCAACCGTAGGAACGAGCGTTTACGCCGTTGTAGAGCCAGTAAATGAAGCTAGTGGTGAAATAGGTGGAGCAGCAGGCAGCGAAGAGCTGCTACCAAAAACTACTGAAGCGCAGCCCATTTCGGCCAATGAAGATTTACAATTTATCGTAGAGTTAACCGCGGCTTCGGCAAGTGCAACTCAAGATATTTCTTTAACAATTACGGATTCAAATGGCGCAGTTGTTCCAAATGCTGCTATCAAGTTGTACGGCAGGGACAACAAAGTTATTTCGCAGGGAGTTACAGATAACCGCGGCTCTGTTACGTTTACCATTTCTTCCCTTCTACAGCTTGGCACGATTTACGCTTCGATAAATGCAGATGGTTTTCTCCCGTTTGCTGCAGTTGTAAGCCAGCGTTCAACTTCACTATCACTTACAAGGTTAGCGGCTGGCAATAATGTTGATTTTAGTGTTAATGTTTTTGATGCTGATAACCGCGAGACCAGCGGGGCAACTGTGGATTTAATGGACGAAGCTGGCCATATGCTTGGCGTAAGTGAAGAAACTGGAATAAGCGGAATCGCTACGTTTCACAAAGTAGCTGCGGATATGCCAATGCGCGTTGTTGCAACTCTTGACACTAGCCACGGTAGCAGCGATGTGTTTAGCGTTTCATTTGGAGACAGCGGCGACTTCCATACGTCGGTAATATTATCGAGGCCAACCGGGTCAATAATTGCAAGCGTGCGCAACATAGTTGACAATGCCGCAATTTCCGGAGTTGTTGTATCTGCGTTGGTTGATTCGCCAGCAGGCCAAAGCGTGGCAAATTGTACAACTGACGAAAACGGCGAATGCACGCTGGACAGCGTGTGGTCAGGCCACGACATTTACTTATCGGGTGAGAAGGTGGGATTCGGTTCAGCTTCCATTAGCTCTGGCCAAAGGATTTCGCCAGCAAGCACAAAATTAGTTTCATTATTTTTAGTTGAAGATTCGTTCAAAAACCAAACGAGCATTTCATTAGTTTCAATGGTTGATGACAAGGGAAATGAAATTCCACTTGTGCAGCCGCTAGAACGCGGTAGAATTTATACGGCGCATTTCGCAGCTAGTTTTGCAGAAGGCTCAACTAAACAAGAGTTATTTGTGCGGCTTGGAAATGCAGCTTCAACCAGCAATGAAAATGCAGTGATAAAAAGTTTTGAATTTTCTCCATCTGCAATTGGCCAGCCGCATTCATTTAGCTCTATTTCTTATAACCCTTCTGGAGAATGTTCAAGTGATTTGCTCAATGCAGATGTAAACAACGAAGGCAAAAAGTGGATCGCAGTTGACTACAACGGAGTAAGCGGAGTTGTTGACCTTGCTGTACGCGTATTCGTAAAGCCAACTAGCCAGCCAAGCGAAAAAGTTGTTTTCAATTACCGCGCTTTGGCAGTTAAAGGTGGAAAATATTCGAGAACTCCATTTGACGACGACTTGCAGCTAAATCGCCGCACGCAAGGAAAAGATGAATGCTATAGCCAAACTATTGAGAGGAGTTTTGACATTGTTGAAGGGACAAGCGTTTGCAACTCGCAGGGAACTGCGTGCGTTTCTGTAAAGTTCACCGGCGAAGGTGGCAGTGGAGCGTCTGGCTCGCCGTTTCTCTCTACGTTGAACCGGCCGTTTGACATTAATTTAGAAGTGCGCAGTTTTGGAAGCGTCGAAGCGTCAAGCGCATATGCAAAAATAACTTCGGTTGACAAATCGTTGAAATTTACGGACTACCGCGGCGATGGAACAGCTTCGTTATCATCTTCACTAGCTTCTCGCGTATCTGAACTACGTTTTGAAGGTGTTGCCGGCAGTCCAGTTGCGCGGATATTATTTGGCGAAAGTAAAGAATTGTACGCTGGCACGCTGACGGCGGTTGGCGTAACCCCGTCGGATTTTGCCGGCCTGCGAGTAGAATTCGGAGACGCAAGAGGGCCAGTTGCAGTGCATGAAAGGGCGTTTGCCGTTGTTGAAGGTACTGGAACATTGCAAATTACGCAGTTAACTCCAACTGAATTTGAAGTTGGAAAAGCGCATGACTTGAGATTCAGTGTGCGCAGTGAAAACGGCTTGCCCATAACGGATGCAACTATTTCATTCGAAGAGGAAAACGGCTCACCGTTTGATGGTGACGTGCCTAGCCAAATTGCCGGCGATGGCTCAACTGGAAACGGCGAAGATGGAAAATACACAATCCGCCGCGTGCGGCCGCGGGCAGCTGGTACATTTACCATGACGGCGTCGCGGGATCGCTACCGTTCTGCAACCCAGGAGCTAGTTGCAAAGGTTTCAAACTTCTTTGAATTTGACCAGCCTGATTTCATTTCAATGTCATGCAACTCTTCTACGTTGAATGTGCGCAACACTTTGGATGTTGAAACAACTGTTGATGTTTACGTTACGCCAGCGTGTGCTAGATTGTCGGCACCTGGGTTGACTGAAGTTGCAACTCAAGGCGGCCAACAAGGTGAATTGCACTACCGTTTGCCTAATTTCCGTGCTGGAAGTTCGAGAATTGTTACACTTTCGCCTAATTCTGGTGATTCGTGCCAAGTTGAATTTGTTGCAAAGGACAGCCGCAGCGGAACAAAAAGTTTAGATGCGCCAATCCAAATCCAAAACACTTGCAACTCTGCACAAACCACGAGCTTCCAAAATGCCGATGGAATAATTTACATTAATGGAAACGTGTTCCAGCCGCCGCGATTACTTGTAGATACGTTCTCGCAATTTTTCTATGGCAGAGGAGCTTATGGCGGTGGGGCCGCTTACGGTGGGGCAAATTCCTGGGATCCGCGTTACTTTGATGCAGTTTCTTATTCTTCATCGCCAGCAGGCGGGTTAGCTGGATTCGGCCAACGCGCTGGTTTAATTGACCCAACAACTGGAATGCCTTACTCGCAGTTTTTAGATCCATCATTCCGCGGCGACGTGAGGCAACAACTTTATTCACAGCAAGGCGGCCAGCCAGGTGGGCAATTCGGCGGACAGTTCGGCCCGCAAGGACAGCCTGGCCAATTCGGCGCATTTGGAGTTGCTGATAGTGGTTCAGGCGGCGCCTTTTTTGATATAAGCCGCGCTAATTTACAGCGTTCGTGGACCGTTGCGTGGGTTAACCAGGATCCAGTTCCACATTCATTTATCTGTAAGGACCGCCAAGGCCGGGCAGTAGTCCAAGTAGATGGCCTTCCTGCTGGGGGGGTGCATGTGTTTAATTTCACGCGGCCTGGTTTGTATTATTGTAAATTGGATAATTCCAATAAGGGAACGTTGAAAATAAAGAGCATGTGCCCCAAGAAAGGCGCGCTGTACTATACTCGTTTGCTTACGAGATGTATGGCTCGCCAGGCAATTGGAGACAGTGGAATTTTCAACGGAGGAACGCAACACGCTGCAAGAGTTGCTGCAAGTGTCAAGACTAAATTTGTAGTTTTCGGCAACCGCATTTCAGTTGGCCAAGATTCAGACACTCCTGGAGTTGATTGTTCAGGTTCAACTGGCGGCGCTTCGTGCGAGTTGAAAATAACTCCACTCGTACCAACCAATGGATTCGCATTTTCAATCCAGGACCAAACAGGTGCGCCTGATTTCACCGGCCGGCAAGTGAGTTCAAATGTTCTAGGCAATTGTTTTGAAGTGCTTCCTTTAGAAACTACTTCATCTTACCGCGCTTTGCTGCAGCCAGTATCTTCACTTATTTCAGCAGTTGGGTTAACTTCTAGCCCGCAGTTCAAATCTTACACAATTACGTTTAACAAGAACGGCCAATGCGTTAAACTAGTTCCGCAGTTAGCTGGAGACCATGTGAATTTTGCTCCGAAGATATGGAATGGCCAAAACCGCCAGTTGTTGGAAGGGCCTGCAATTCTTGTTTATGAATTGCAAAGCAATCGCAACCCAAGCAACAAATATCGCGTGGAAGTTAAATTTGACCCAGTTGAATTAATCGACGGCCGCTACTTGTTCACAACTATTCCAACAACCGTTGGCCAGGGAAGCAACAAGCTATTCTACAGAACCAATAGTGCCGGTGATCCTAAGGAACCTGGATTCATAATTAACAACATTCCGCAAGACTTGTTCTTGCTTCCATCAGACCAGCAGCCGGCACAAGCAACGGCAATTCCTACGCGGGTCAAGCCAAACTCTCTAAGCGTGTTAACTGGAAACGAAGTTCCAGGGGCGTTGAATTCAATTTCTGATTTGGAAAAAGGATTTTACATTTGTGCTGCAAGTGGCGGGTGCCCAGCTTCTGCCAATGGAATTGTACCAGTGCGGCCTTTTGAAGCTGTAACTGACCCTGCGGCTTCTCAGTTAGGCAACAAGCTTGGAGACGTTGTTGGCAATTATCATTTCTCAACCCCTGCTTCGCAACTTGGTGATAACGACAAGCCATTTGCATGCAGCGGAGTAAACTATTGTTCGGGAGCAAGCGAACAAGAAGCAGTTGGATTAGCGCAAAACCAAATTGAAGAAGTTTTGAAACAACAATATCAATACGTTGAAACAATTAACCTCGACAGCGCGCTTGACAACACGCAAGATGCACTTTCGGGATGCATGGATGAAGCATTCAAGGAAATAATCGCACAAGAAGCACAGTACCAAATGTGTAAAACACTTGTCAATATGTGTTCAGGCCGCGGGTTCGTTGATGTTGAAGAGGAAGAAGTTGAAGAAGGAGAATCATTCGCAGCTGGCTTATCGCTAGATACAGTTCTCGGTGACAGCCAGACAATTGTAAAAGATATAATCTGCGAAGAAACTCAAGCTGGGCAAAACTTGCAAGCGTTGCGCCAATGCCTTGCTCCAGGAAGCCCGTGCCGCCAACTTGTAGCACAGCGCATTGCTGGCAACTTACGCCAAACGCAAATACAAAGCGTTGTACATGAACAGCCAGTAATTGATTTGCAGAATCCAATTTTAACATTTGTTACAAAACGTATTCGCGACAGCCCGGATGCAGCTCACGCTAATATAGCTGAAGGGGTTAGCCGCGGCGGTTACAATGTTTATAGGTTTGAAGCCGACGCTAGCGACCTTATTGGTGCTCAAGGCCAGCGTACGCGTGAAAGCGGCGCAGTTCTATTTTCAGCTCACCCGCCTGGATATGATTTGTCCAAGTTTATTTCACGCGCTGCGAGCGCAACAGGCGCAGCTGGCGTAGCTCCGCTGCGTTTACCTGAGGCAATTTACGACTGGGCAACTGACACTTCCGCGTCAATTCCAACTTCTGGAGTGCAGGAATTGACAAATGGTTTTCCATTTATCCGCGTTGAACGCGCCAACCCGCTAACAACTAGAGTTAAATTCGATGGCTTCAAGCCAAACTTGCTCACGCTGAACAAATATCCAATAATGCTTTCAACAAGTACGAGGACAAGAGAAACAGTACGCAGCACAGCTGGAGTGAGTGGCGGTTCAAACAGGATATGCACCTTGCGAAACAGGCCAGTTGATCCACTTCAGCTTTTTGACTCGTGTGAAGATCTCGACAGGCAAGCGCAGCAAAATTACGATGCATTGACAACGCCCAACAAAGCTCCATTTGCTAAATCGCTAGTGTTCCACGTTGTTCCAGCTGCATTTCTTTCCTCGCCCAACCAGCCAGTTTGGCCAACTGGTTATGAAGGTGGATTCCGCGTTTCCATTTCACCAGCAAATGAATTCTTCGCAGCTGGTTCAACCCAAAGCGGGCCAAGCCAACCGCTGGTTGCGTATATTCCAGTAATTGGCGGAGTACTCGGCGCAAGCCGCACTCAACAAGTGTTGCAAGTTCCACAAGAAGATGTAACGCGATACGCAGTGCAAGTTACGGATTGCATTTATGTGCGGGGCGGCGGTGCCAGTGGCGGGGCAATTATTCCAGATCCAGCTGTAACTAGTATCGGAAACTGCGGCGCAACTGAACCAGTATCCACGCTATTCCCAGGAAGCACTCCGCAAACATTAACCGTTACAATAAGGGGTAGTGCAAAAACATGCACTGCTGCAACTGCAGCTGACTCTTGCGTTGTTGCGTTGTTGAAAGATGGAAAGTTAAGCGTTGCAACTTTAACGCCGCAAGGAATGTCGCTTGACTTAGAAGCCAGAGCTTTGATGCGCTACTTTACCGATGAAAAGTCAGTTTCAAGCCACTTACAACGTTGTACAATTGAAGCAGATGAAAACGTAGTAATTGCAAAGTGCCCAGCAATTGCAAGAGTAGCGCGGCCTCCATTAGTTCCTGCAGCTGAACCAACTCCACAGCCAGCTGCACCAGCGGCTGCAACAACAGCAGCTCAACAGCCGCCTGCGCCGCAAGCCAATTTATGCAAGGCAGGGGCAATTGGAGATTCCCTTACAACTGGTCCATCTAACTACGTTACTAGATTAAATAGCCGCTGTGGCGGAGCTGAAGTAATGTTCAGGGCTTACGGAATTGGAGGCCAACAAACTGGCCAAATGGCTGCCAGGTTTCAGCATGATATTCTTGACAATAATTACAAAGATGTAATTATTTTTGGCGGTGTAAATGATATACTTTCTGATAAGCCGCTAAGCCAAATTGAGAATAATCTTAATCAAATGTACTCTGCAGCAAAGAGTGCTAACCGGCGAGTAATTGCGGTTACAGTTACGCCTTGGAAAGGCCATGCAAGCTGGACAACTGCTAGGCAAGCTGAAACAGAGGAGTTGAACAGCTGGATTTTGAGCAACCAAGTTGCAGATTTTGCTGTTGATACTTATTCGGCATTGGAAGATCCTGCAAATCCCGGTGCACTTAAGACCGAATATGCAAGCTCTGACAAATTACATCCAAGCTCCCAAGGCCAAATTGAAATTGGAAATCAAATTTTCTTAGGCGTTTATGGAATTTCGGATACTTGTTTAGCTCAGCTTAGATGTAGCTAAATACAATGCAATCTAAAATATAGTTTACAATACAATTCGGGTAGTTTGGTGGGTAAATGGCAGTTGAAGATATGGGCAGGGAAGAGAGTTCACTATCCCTAAGTGAAAGGCTGCAGGAATTTTTCGAAAACATTTCAATCAAGTGGGCTGAATTCGTGGACTGGGCTAGCGAAAAAGGTATCCCTCTAAGAATTGTAAATGATTTTTTTGAAAACCGCGGCATCCCTGGATTACCAGCGATTTTGTTTTTGCTTCTTGCCATTGGCTTGGGAGTATACTTCGCTTTTCTTACTGTGTCGCTGCCGGTTGCAAAGAATTATTCTATAACTGTTTTTGACACTGAAGGCTTGCCAGTTGCAAATGCATCGGTCCAGCTGCGTTTTTCAACTGCAGAAGGCGCGAAGTCACTTTACAGAACTACGAATTCAGAGGGCGTTGCGGAGTTTGAAAAAATTCCAGCTTCAAGCGCAAGCATAAGCGTAAGTGCAAGCGATTTTGACCCCGTGTCGTCCGACCATGTGGCGGTTGAAGCGGGAAGAGATTCCGCTACAAAGAGAGTTCAACTTGTTCGACAGGCTACTCAAACTATTTTACTTTCTGTGCTTGTTGCAGGCCCACCTGCTGCAGACATAGATTTATTTTATGCAAATGGAACCCTACTAGCGCAGGCTAATTCCACTTTAACTGAACAATTTGAAGTTGAGCCGAATCAAAATTACTCCTTGCAAGTGAGGGCAACTGGTTTCAGGGCGGAGACAAAAGAATTTCTAATAGGTTCAGCGAGTTTGCAAATCCCTGTGAGATTATATCGCGACGGCGAAGAAAAAACAGGGCTTGTTTATGCTCGCGTGTTTGAAGAAACCGGCACAACGCCAATTGCAAATGCCTCTATATTTTTAAGGGATGAGTCAACTGGAGCTGAACTAGGCTCTGCGATAAGTGGGCAAGACGGCTCTAGCCAAGCTATTGAAGTTCCAGTTGGAAGAAAAGTTGTTCCCTTTGCAACTGCGAATGGTTTTATTTCACGAACACTGCCAACAATTGTTATTACTGAAGAAAGCCAAAATGTCTTGTTTAAACTTATAGCCCGCACCGCTGAAAATTCGAAAAATATCGTTGTAACTGTTACAGATAGTGAAGGCAACGTGCTCGATTTTCCTAATATTGAAGTATATTGCACCAACGGCCATGAAAGCAGCGAGCTTCGCGAAAGAGTTTCACCACGAAATGGATTGGCAGCTTTTGACATTCCAGAAGGACAAACTTGTTTAGTTGCTGCGAGCCGCGATGGTTTTCTCCCGGCACAGCGCAGAGTTACGAGTCGCGCTGAAATAACAATGCAACTTCAACAAGCCACTTCATCTAATTCCGGCAAACTTGTTGTAACTGCGCTTGATGGAAAGTCAAACCCAGTTGCAGCTGTTGATATTTCCTTGCAATTTCAAGATGGAACTGCTGCTGGCATTGTAGGTGCTGTAGGCACGCCGCTTGGTATAAGGCCAAAATCAACAGAGATTGACGGATCAGTTGAATTTGAATCAGTTCCACTTGGCAATGTCGTTGCAGTTGCTTCCAGTGGAGAGTTTGACGGCCGCGGAACTATTGACATAAAGAATTCATCTTCTCTAAATGGAGAGTCGAACAAATTGACTATTACCCTTACTCCTGCAGCAGGGGTTATTGATTTTCAATTTATTGACCACTTTACGCGTGAGCCAGTTAAGGGAGCGCGGGCTGAAGTAACTTCAGCAAATGCAAATCAATCCGCGCCTCCTGCTTCTTGTAGTGCTAGTGAAAGTTCATCTTCATGTTCAGTGCGGATTCCAAGTGGAAAAGCAACTGCTGTTGTAACTGCAGCTGGCTACGCTCCCCTTAGTACGGCTGAGTTTGACGTTGTCCCTGCTACTAATTCAACTCAAGTCGTTGAGCTCATTTCGCAAAGCGTTGCAAACAATGCCGAACTGGTGTTTGTTGGAGTTTTCAATTCCAAAGGCAAGCGCGTTTCTTCTCTTGAGCCTTCAACTTCGTATACTGCAAAATATGTGATAAAATCTCCTGGACCTGGAGTCACTTTTACTTCGGCCAAGGCGTTTATACAAGTTGGCAGCAGCGATGTTGAGCTTGATGCTGGTGCGGCGAAAATAATTTCCTACTCAGCTCCAGGTGCAAAGATGCTTGCCGGCGTTGATTTTTCACTAGCTGAAGCATTTCAAAATGATGGCCAATTTGGAAGCCAGAGCCAGCAGCCTGCGGCCGAAGTGCCAACGCAAGTTTTGCCGACAGGTGATTTAACCCCAGTGGCTTTGCCGTCCCTCTCTTCAACTAGTGGCACAAGTGCTGTACTTTCTTCACAGTCGTACAAGTGGGTGGAATTTTCTTTTGATAGTTTTGAAGGCACGCGCGAGTTGCAAGTGCGATTCCAAACAGCTGCAGTTGAAAGCGGGGAAGTCCAACTGTTTCACAGAACTGAATATGCAGTGACCCGCGGAGACGGAACAAAAGAATCGCTGCGCTCGCCGCAAGATACGGCTGCCGGCGTATCGAAATCCCCGATTTTTGCAGAATTATCTTCTCCTCCGAATAGCCTGCCAATTGAATTTGAAGGCCAGTGTGTTGAAGAAATGTGTGTGCAAGCTTGGTTTGAAGGTTCAACTGGAACAAAAACAGCTTTGGTTAGTTCACAATTATTTGAAGCACTTACCCCTGAAGTTTTCAAGTTGCATGTACGTGCACTTGCTCCTCCGCAGCCACTGCGTGCAAAAGAAGGAACTGTTACAGTTGCGCTAGCAGCCAGCGAGCAGGATGCAAACGAAGGTGCAAATGGATCTCAGTTTTCAGTGAAAGTTTTGGAAGCAGCTGCAGGTGATGAAGTTGTTAGAGCTCAGGCTAGCCGTGCTTCAATTCAAGTTGGCCAAGGCACAGAGGTTATTTTTTCTCTGCGCGCATTGCGCTTTTCCAACGATGCGGAACTAATGTTAACAGTAAGTGGTGGGGGTGGCGGAAGTTTTGAAAAAACACTCCACGTGGGAGTTTCAAATGCGCGGAACCAACTGCGTGTTTCACTTACGCCGTTGCAATTAGCCGCATTTGAAGAAACGTCTCTGCGGGTAAAAGTGGAAGATGCGTTTGGCGTAGCGGTTACAAATGCGCAAGTTGTTTTTAATTCCGGCGATTCTTTAACAACAGCCGTGACAGCTGAGCATCAGGGAAATGGAATTTACGTTGCTGATATTTCTCCAGTTTCGTTTGGCTCAATTTCATATTCAGTTTCAGCCGAAGGTTTCAGGAAGAAAAGCGGCGACATTACTGTAAATGCAAATCGCGTTGTTTCAATTGAACCTACAACTGGCTTAACAGCGACCGCTGATTCAACCGAGTTGTCGCGCGGCTCTGAGTTTACAGTTACGAATTTACTGGCCAAGAAACCAGTGCGCGTTTCTCTTAGCGTTGTTCCTGATACCGGCGGCGCGGCGCCTAAATATACGCTGGTCAGCTTGGACTCCTCTTCTTTCACTCTACGCGGGGGAGAATCGAAAACAGTTTCTCTTAATTCGCGCGTTTCTTCAAGCGTGTTGTTAGTTTCTAATGCGCCTGCAACGCTGCGTGAGAATTTCAATGGAAAAATAAACCTCCGCGCCCGCGCTGGAGCGTTTACACAAACTGCGGTGCTTCCATTTGCTGCTCGTACAACCGTTAGCCAAGAGTCTCTTTCACAGCTTGTTGACGTTTCAACTGATTCGCTTGAATTTGCAGTTGACTTACCACGTAAACGCAGCGATGCAAAATCTTTCCGCGTTACAAACAAAGCCAAATATCCAATCTTGATTAATCAGCAGTCTGATTTGCCTGGCGTGCGTGTTACTCCGATTTCTGCAGTTATTCCTGCAGAAGGAACAATGGAATTTAATGTAACTGGCCGGCCTTCCCGTTCAGCTTTGCAAGACCAATGTATTTTTGAAGATGCAAGTGAACGCGGCAACTTACAATTAATAGCAAGCTTCCAAGGTGTGCGCACAATAAAAGATATTCCTCTTGAAATTCAAATCTCTTCACACGCGCGGTGCTTTATTCCAGGCGCTTTAGTTGCAATTTTCCCAGTTGATTTTAATTTCCTATTTCCACCAGGAACAGTTGCCGCACGCACGCCAGCGCTGGATAATTCACAAGCTGTTAAACTTCCTGATGGAACGTTAATTGTTTTCACAGCCGGAGCGCAAGTTACAGACCAGCGTGCGTATCTTCATGCAGGCGCTGGGCTTGAACTGCCACCTGGATTAGTTGTACAACGACAAAATGGGTTTGAAGTTCGATTTCCATTCGATGCAATGATTGGTATCCCTCCAACCGCACAGCAAACTACAGAAGGCGGAGCAACGCGCTACTCTCTGCCGTCGGCAGATGTAATTCTTCCAGCTAATCTTGGCCCTGCGTTCCTCCAAGGAAATACAAACGTCGGCTTGGCTGGGTTTAGGGACCTAAATGAATACTCTCGTTTTGGATCATTTTTTGGCACCAGCACTTCGTACCAAGTTCCGGCGTTTACTCCGGTTAACATAGTTGTGCGGCAACGCAGCGAAGGTGAGCCATTTGCAATTACTTACGGCGATGAAGTTTACATTGATGTTCCACCAAGCAGCCGAATCCAGCAAAACGGCCAACGTGTTGAAATTGTTTTTGAAAGTTGCACGCAAGCCCAAGTCCGCACGCCAACGCCACAGCGGCAACAGCTTCGCGATATCCTTCCAGCCGGCCGGCGAATTACAATTGACAATGGCGATGTTAACGGACGAAGTATTAGAATAACTCCAAATTCAGCAATCCACGTTGTGCCATGCGTTGAGCCTGAAGTAAATCCAGAGCAAGCGTTGTTCCAAACGCGGCTGCAAGCTCCAACTACTTTTGTGCTTCCGCCAGGTGCAGGCAACCCGCAGAGCAGTGCAATGGAATCCGCGTTTCCATCTTGCGCTGAGCTAGTTTACCGCAGCGCTTATACTCTTGGTGTGAATAGTGTAAGAAAAATTGTGTTTCCGCAAACTGCAAAAGTTACAGCTGTAGATGGAGGCGCGTACGAAGTTGAAGTTCAAGCCGGAGAAACTGTTTCATTCCTCCCATGCCACTCGATTTCTCCTGGAATTTCTTCCTATTCTGGTTACGGTTTTGAAGTGCGCACTGCAAACAACCAACCTGCGATTTTTGAATTTGACGAAACGGATATCCGCGCAACTGGAGCAGCTGCTGGTAAAACAGTTGAGATTTGCCTTGACAACCGCAGGCAGAACCAGCTTGTGCCTAGCGAAAGTAACTACATAACTGGCACCGTTGGTGTCCATGTAGATAGTTCAATTACCGCTAATTCGCTTTCCGTTACTTCTTCACGGTCTGCAACTGCTTCTCCAACTTCTCCGTTGTCAGTAACTCGTGCTGATGAATGTAACAATAAGTTCGTACTTTCGGCAACAATGCCAGCCGATGTGCATGATGGCACTTGCGTTACAACGCCTGGAGATTTTTCAGGCAGCGTTGTGTTTAAAGCCAAGGAAATAAATGGCAACTGGGTTTCACCTTCAGTTAGTTTGCCAGTTACGCTACGCGTTAAGCATGATGTCCGCGCCTGTCAACATGACCAAGAGAGAAATGCTGCATCTATGTTGCGCGGGTTTACAGTAGATTATTCGACTGATAATACTAATGAACGCACTGGGACTGAATTTGTATTTGCATTCAAGGGAACTGGCGCAAACCACGTGCGTTATTTAAGTATGGCTAACAATGCTGAACGAGAATTAACTCTAAGTGTAAGTGGTTCAGATGCAGTTAACTGTGAATTTCCAACTTCCATTGCAAGTGGTGAT
>OBEQ011170357.1_pt1 | contig 33809 bp, 39 predicted proteins | sample 1670901 | NCBI WGS metagenome assembly OBEQ01 (sample SAMEA104232315, study PRJEB22302) | groundwater metagenome | biome: forest; feature: aquifer; material: groundwater | place: USA | collected 2011-08-07 | depth 5.4 m | reverse complement strand
TTGAAAAAATCTACGCTATGCCAGAGGAAGAATACAAAGCAATGCGAAGAAATTGTCGAGCACATGTTGAGAAAAATTTTACAGTTGAGCGGATGGTTGATGAATACGAAACAGTCTATCAACAAATAATTGCCACAAATCGGGGTTGACAAACTCTTTTTGTTTCTTCATAATGGATTAAGGATATGAAAATTACAATCTACACCATTTCCGGCTGCCCCTTCAGCAAAGAGGAAAAAGAGTATCTTCAATCAAAGAGCATCGCTTTTGAGGAAAAAAATCTTGAAACAAATCGTGAATTTTTGACAGAAATGCTTGCGGTTTCCAATAATTTTGCCGGAACCCCAGTTACCAAAATTGACAAAGATGATGGACAGGTTGTAGTTTTGAAAGGGTTCACCCAACAAGAACTAGAAGATGCAGTAGCTCCAGCGATGAAAATGCAACAGGCGGCTGATGAACCAAGCCAACAAATGCCAGCACCCAATCCACCCCCCAGTGATCAGCCAAAAATGCCTCCTTCCCCTCCACCTGCTGCGCCAACACCGCAACCTGGGCCAGGACCAGTTCCACCAGTGCAAGGACCAACTATTCCTTCACCTATGCCACCTGCGCCGCCTCCTGTTCAAGAGCCTCCAAAAGAGCCAGTGCAACCAAAAATGCCACCAGCTCCTGAACCAGTGCAACCTAAGATCGCGACTAATGATGATGCTCTAAGTGCCATCTTAAAGGATCTACAAACTAAAGCCTCTCAGCAAAACCAAGCTGTCCAGACAGAGGGAAACATACCCAACCCACCAGCCCCCCAACAGTGAGTTTACTTTATACTTTTTAGCAAATACTTTATACTACCAGCATGCAGTCAGTACAGGATGTTTTGAAAAATTTTGACCCGCTTGAGGATAGGTATGTTTCGCGAGAATTCCAGGCTTTTGGTGTGCATCTGGCAGAAAAACTGCATGATGAGCGTCATAAAAGTCTATATATCAAATTTGCCAAAACTATACCGCGGCCAGTTTTGGAGGAAGCTCTACGCTTTGTAATCGATGCCAAAGCCAGAAACAAAACTGCACTTTTTATGTGGAAGTTAAAAGAAATAGGCGCCTTCAAAAAAGTTGGAAAGTTAATTAAATAGCTTCAATTGTCTTGGTTAAACGATCTCCCGCAAGAGAAAAGCCAAGTTCTTCGTAGAATTTTACTCTGTCTGGTTGAGTTTGAGGATCTACATTTCCTATTTCTTTTTCTGTTTCATCTACTTCTATAGCCGAAAGTTTAGCATCACGGGCATAAGCTTCTAATTGGTTTACCATATCCACATCTGCATCTGGTTGATCACGTAGTTATTGTGTAGATTTAGATTGTTATAACAGGCTAAACTGTATTTTGCCAGAGCTACACGATGTTAGAATTTTTTACAGTTTAGTTAAGTTTTAAAAACATACCTCTTGAGGTTATTTTTAGTGTCTATGCTCGCCTTTCCTTCTTCCACTAAACGATCCCACATTCTTTCAGCATCATGGGATAGACTAATATCTGACCGTAACGGGACCCCATAAAGCATTTGCGTCACAGCATTCATTAATAAATAACGCCTTTTGCCTATTCCTTGGCGCTGATATGGTTTAAGCGTCTGTACCATTGCAACATATGGCTTATTTCTATAGTGCGGATTATCTGTTGTTAAATCTGTTCTAACCCTGCTATATCCCAAAACTTCTCCTTTATCATTCAGGTCTACAAAATATAAAACATCATCCACATCTTTCGTGAGACGACCAGGTTTTGCTTGTTTGATTATAAAAGTCTTTCCCTCTTGTCCATAACTAACTAAAAAATATTCACTTGGTCCATTTGCACCGCCCATATTTAAATCGATAGAAAGGTAACGATTTACAAAGTCTGGAATATCTTCTTCTCTAATTTTTCTTATATTTCCTCCTGAGAAATACTTTGAGAAAACATCTTTTTGGATGACTCCTGTATCTTTAGGCAGCTCCAAGCTTAAAGCAATACTTTTAAGATGCTCTATTGCTCCACTTGTGTAATTTCCACTTGAAACTCTTTGAATGCCTTGTGGAAGAGTTGCATCATCATTATGTAGCCTACTTAAAAAATTATCGCTAGCATTGCCAACGGCTAAATTTATTACTCTTGGGTCTTCTATATAATCGGTATTTTCGTCACCGATCATATAAACAGGACCTGTGTAGTCGCCTATAAAAGATAAAAGAGCCTGAACAGCTGGTGTTTTTGTTGTGAACTTTAAGGGTCTTACTACACTTGTTCCTCCTGTCAGTCTATCATCAAAAAAAAGGCTGCCCATTGGGGGCGCCTCCGGGTCGGCGACAAGAAACTTGCGAATCAACTCAATTACCTTATTATGGAAAGTGTCATCAACAAAAGTAGACCCATCGCTCCCTACTCCTTCTGCCCAAAGTCCAAGACTAAATTGTCTAAATGGATTAATCCAAATTCCATGTTGATACCCTGGGTATTTTGTTTTTGTTCTTTTCTCCATATTTTTATCTGAAGTTTTACTTATTAAATATCTTCCCTGTGTATTGTCTTGAAATTGTTTTCTTGCTGCATCATATAAGCCATCCCTTAAATGAGCAAAAAAATCTTTGTTTGATGGATCTAATACAATATCAATACCCTCTTCTGGAAAATGTATTGCTGCCATTTCGAAGATTAGAGGGCCTTTTATCCCGAACATTTCTGCAAATTGTAAAAGTGATGCAAGAGGCGTGTCTGAATGTAAGCCAACAAGAACTCCAGCTTCTTGAAGACTTTGGACACCTTGTCTCAAACCCTCCAAATTAGTTGGGAGATAATTAGGATTCAAAGCAACTCCATCTAAATCCATGAGTATGATTCCTTTACTTTTTCTAAGTTTTTCACTTAAGGGAGTATTTTCCACTATTTCCATGCCGAAATTATATCAACTTTGAAAATAGTCGTAAGCCCAGTAAGAATAGCTTGTTATCCCCTGCTTCTTCAAATAATCTTGTTTAGCTGCAGCAGAATTTTGGTCTTCAAACCAGACTACATGGGTTTCCTCTTGAGCAAAATTGTTTTGATCCAGCCCAAGATAATGGACAAAGTCGACTTCAGTCTCTTTAGTCTGGGGATCATGTAAAACTACGCAATTTTTGCTTGAGCATTGACTTAGGTATTGCTGTTGAATCTTCTGGTCACTAAGAGATTGTGCTGGTTTGATAGGATGTCTGTTGGAATCAACAATCCAATCGTAGCCATACATCCCAAAGATTACTGTCAGCTTATTTTTTGGGACAAGGCTGGAAAAATCATCAATCATAGTTTTAAGATCATATCCAAACTTTTCTCTACCTGCAAGGGGAAAATTTGGTCCTGGTTCGCCGCCACTTTTGGAAAAATCATAAGCCATAATCATTATCTCGTCACAGTTTTGACCAATCGTTTTTAAATCATAAGGTCTTTTTCTGTAAAAAGTATCACCATAAATAGTAACAGTAAATTTTAGATTACTTCCCTTTGCTTGATTGTAAAAAGATTGGACGAACTGATTAATTTCTCCTGGGACCTTATCGTTAAACAGACTGAAAAGCTCAAAGTCCAAAACTAAGCCGAAGAAGCCGTTTTGCTTGGCTATATCAATTGTCTGGCTGATGATTTTTTGCTGGGCTTTGTTATCTACCAAAACAGCATTATTAGTTTCGCTGTTGGTCATAGTTAGAGCTAAATATTTTTCCTTGTCCGCCGTCGCCTTGGCAAAGGCGGTCAAATTCTGATATCCTTGATCGTATTTGTTTATGCCCTTTGTTGCTGCGGTTATCCCAAAATAAATCACACGATCGTAGCTGCCAAGCTTGAGATTAGCCTGATCAATAGCCCAAGCGGGAACAAAAATAGATGTTGATACTTTGTTTGGAGGGGCTGTTTCTTGCGGTATAACAGTTGTTGAAGGAGTACGCGTAGAAACCATTGAGGTTGGCTCAGACGGGTGCTGTTTTTGCCTAATGAAATAAAAAAGGCTCGTGGCCAGAAAAAGTACCACGATCAACCACCCAATTTTTTTTCCCATCCTGATATTATAGAAGATTTTAGCGCTGCTTTGTATTAGCTTATTTTATTTTCCAGTAACAATATCCCTCCCCCAAAATCTCCAAGATTCCATCAACTCCTTTTGCAAAAATACCTGCTTTAAAAAGTTTACCTTGCGCATGCTCTTCTGTGTGGTAAACTACAAGGTATGGAGTCCTCAAGCGTTGAAAAACTGCACAAAATTCACCAACAATTTCCAGCCAAAAATGTAAATGTTATCCATAAATCTAAATTAACTGCGCTTGATAAACTGGCTCTTTTTGTCACTGAAAAAATTGGCACGCTGGGTTTCTTTTTTATCATTTTAATCTGGACTTTAGTTTGGCTGGGTTGGAATGTTTTTGCTCCCAAAAAGCTGCGTTTTGATCCTTATCCCGCCTTTGTTCTTTGGCTTTTTATCTCTAATCTTATTCAACTGCATCTTCTGCCTTTGATTATGATTGGCCAAAATATCCAGGGCAAACACGCCGAGCTGCGGGCAGAACATGATTTTGAAACCGATAAAAAAGCCGAACAAGAAATCAAATTGGTTTTACAACACCTGGAAAAACAGGAAAAAATGCTAGAGAAGCTTATTGAGCAGAAAAATAAAAAGAGGGTTGTTAGCTGAACAAAATTGTGCTGGCCAAAGTAGCAACTACCGCCACCAACCAAGCTATACTCACCATTAGAAAAGTCTTGTCCTCGCGCTTTTCTACCTCACGCAGCGATCTTCCCGCCAAAACAAAGCCAGATTTTACTCCTTGATAATAAACAACAACCACTGCACTGCGAACCTCGGGCTTTGGCTGCCAAGTAAGCCGATCCTCTCCAAATCTTCGAGTAAAGTCTAAAACCCCAGCTGGAATCTCAGGTGTCTGACCATCAAGTACAGCTGAGGAAACAAGCGGCGCACCGCTTTGACTATAAACGATAAGATAAGGTGCTAGACTGGTGGCAATATCTACCTTGTCCTTAGCAAACAGTGAAAACGGGTCGCTCCCTCGACTCAACTGGTTGGCCAGATCCTGGGCCATTTGGATCTGCGGGTCGTTGGCTGATTGTCTTAAATCCTGCTGCACAGCGGCATAAACCAATCCCGACATAATGGTAATAACTATCACTAAGCTAAACCAGTGTTTGAGAAGGTCATACAGATTTTTATATTTCCGATTCATACTACCATTGTAGCAAAAAAATAAATTGTCTATAATCAAATGATGCAAGAAGAAACTGCTGTTTTTGGGGGCGGTTGCTTCTGGTGCACAGAGGCAATTTTTACACGACTTAAAGGAGTGGAAATGGTTATTCCAGGCTATGCGGGCGGAAAAATGACCAACCCCTCCTACGAGGATGTATCAACCGATACAACCGGTCATGCTGAGGTGGTAAAAATAATTTTTGATCCAAAGGTTATTTCTTACGAAACACTTCTTGATGTTTTTTTCCATGTTCATGATCCAACCAGTTTAAATCGGCAAGGAGCTGATGTTGGAAAACAATATCGATCAGTTATCCTCTTCACCAGTGATGACCAAAAGAGGAAGGCGCAAGAGTCAAAACGAAAAATTCAAACTTCTGGCGAATTTAAAAATCCTCTTGTGACAGAAATAAAAGAATTAGACAAATTTTACGATGCAGAAACATACCATCAACAATATTTTGCGAAAAATCCTTCTGATCCTTACTGTAATTTTGTCATTGCACCTAAACTGCACAAAATTCTCGACCAATACAAGGATCTTTTGCAGTGATTTGTTTCAAGATGAGCCATATTCCACCCTTTAACCAAGGTAAAGTCATTGTCAAACAGAGGAATTTTCATGAAGTAAAATATATCAAGAAGCCTATAAGAGGGACTCACCAAAAATCTGCAAAGTTGCTCTAGTAATCAAATAGTTTCTCCTTGAACATCAAACTCTCCATCTATTTTTAGCCATATCGGTGATCCTTCTATCAGGGTGAAATTAGACCTATCAAGAGCTTCAAAAATAGCTTTCAACTCTTTATCGCTTAAGCCCCGCACAATTCTGTCTATTATTTTAGTATCAGTTTTATATCCATCTCTAAGTCGTATAATTATCTTTGCACATACCTCAGCTAAAAGCCTTCTTTTTGCTTCTTGATCATTTGCCTCAGTCTCTTTTAGTAGTTTTTTTAATGTCACATCTGGACTAGGTTCCGTCGTTTGATTTATTTCTGCCGATACTTCTGGTAAGCCTGATGGCCCAATCGGATTTATAACCCCTCTAAGTTTGTCAAAAAAAAAACGTATGTTCATGTCCTAATATCATAAAAACTATTACTCTCTCTTTTGCTTTCAGTTTTGGGTTAGGATCAATCAATGCTTTTAATCTAGGTCCAATTGCTTGTAATATATGCTCTTCTCTTTGTCTTTGAAAGGTTGCGTGAGTTTGAAACTCTCTTTCTATATTCTCTAATGTATCGTCATAGTCTGCCTCAAATAAGTCTGCGGCGGAAATAGCGTCTCCTGGAATTTGCGAAGCAAGCGGATTTTCATGCTCAATATCTACGAATAGTACCTTCTTGTGTGAGGCAAAAATCGCTTCTCCAAATGCAAGAGCAAAATCAGGATATCTATCTCTCTCTTGAACTACTTGCTTCCATCTTCTGTAAAGATCATAATCACCTCTTGCTATCCTATTTATCTCTCTCAAATATTCTTCTCTCCAGTTAAACTCTTCCGGTACGACTATATCGGCCGATCTGACATTATCAACAAATTTTTTATAATCTCCTAAATCCCGCCGTGTTCCATGTCTTGTAAAAAATATTTTAAAGATACATTTGGAGGAAGATAAATCGGTTGCTTATCTACTGGTTCAACTGGAGCTGTTAATTCAGGTTTCATGCTCAAAAGATAACAGAAGTGCTGCTTTTTGTCAAGTACTATGGGACTAAAGCAGGGGTGGAGAGAATCGAACTCCCGTTTTCGGTTTTGGAGACCGAAGTCCTACCACTAAACGACACCCCCAAAAGCTTATTAAATTATACAATTATTTCCTCGCCTTTATAACCAATCACGGACGGGACAAAGTAAGCTATTGCCCAAGTAACAACAATCGTCGCCAATCCTCCCGAAACAACAGCAAAAGGCGCACTGACGAATCCTGCAACTAGTCCAGCCTCAACTTCCCCCAGCTGCGGTCCACCCATAAAAAAGATTTGGTTAATAGACACCATTCTGCCGCGCAAATAATCAGGCGTTCTCAGCTGACGAATACTGTTGCGGATAACGGAACTGACCGCATCCCCTGCACCTGCTACCATCAAAAGAGCCAGTGACAAATAAAAAAGGCGCGAGAGACCAAACAGGGCTGAGGCTAGACCGTAGATCCCAACCGCAACCAGCAAGATTCTCCCTTGATTTTTGAAATGCCCGTAGGTCGAGGTGATAAGTCCAGCAACGATCGCACCCAAGGCGGGAGCAGCATACAAGAAACCCAATCCCTGCGCTCCTACTTTTAAGATGTCTTTGGCATAGATTGGCATCAACACTGTAGCTGAAGCAAAAAAGGTAGCAAAAAAGTCAAGCAGCATTGTCGAATAGATCATTGGCGATCTTCTAACATAGCGCAGTCCTTCAACTACAGATTTCCAATTAAAAGCGGTTCCTTGCTGCAGTTGGCGCTGCGGTAAATTGATCAACAAGATCGCGACAATAACAGCGATAAAGGATACTGCATTGATGATGTAAATACTACCGACACCAAAATAGGCAATCAGAAAACCACCTATTGCAGGACCCAAAACTATTGACGTTTGCCACATCGTGATGTTGAGGCCTGTTGCTTTGACAAATTCTTGCCTGGGGACAAGGTGTGGGACAACAGACTGTCTGGCAGGAGTATCAAAAACACTAGCCATTGCTGTTGCTGCGGTCATAGCATAAATAACTAAGGGACTTATATTGTGGGCATAGGTAGTAAAGGCCAAAACCAAAGCAGAAAGAGTCATTAGCAATTGGGCAATAAGCATGATCCATTTTCTGTTAAAAAGATCAGCGGTAATCCCCCCCAGCAAGGAAAAAACAACAACTGGTAGAAAGCGTGATAAACCAATAAAGCCCAAAGATATAGCTGAACCCGTCAATAGATAGACATGCCAGTTTATAGCAACTACCTGCATTTCACTACCCACTCTGGATATAAATAGCCCCAGCCAAAGTAGGCGAAAATTGCTGTGTCTTAGGACATAAAAAGGAGATTTTTGTGGCAACATATTTGCGTTCCCGGGGCGACTCGAACGCCCAACCAACAGATCCGCAATCTGTCGTTCTATCCAATTGAACTACGGGAACAAAGAGACAAGCAGCTTATATTTTACCACCCCGTCTAAGTCTTTGGAGCTTACGTTTTGTAAGAAGTCTTCCCAATTTTTCCAAAGGCAAAGAAATTAAAGAAGCCACTCCCATCACTAATTCAAACTCCCCATCAACAATATCTCTCGCCCGGTGTATTACTTCTTCGCCGAATGCTCTACCCGCCTCTTGCAGGTTCATATCTTACTTTAATCTCAGTTTATATCTTGCTTTGTCTCCTTTGTCAATATTCTAATTTATCTAGGCCAAATTCCATATATAATATTAGCCTAATGAAATATTCTCCTGCTCCCGATGTCCAGGAAAGGATTAATTTGTTGATCAAAGAGCTCGATTTTAGCCACATTAAGGCCAAAAATCTTCACTGCATCCGCAGTTTTGATGCTAAAACCAGGGCTTACGCACGTATCTGGGGCATGGCCAAACTTTTTACTGAAGTTGTTGGACTTGAGCCACACTATATCATCGAGGTGAATGCCAAACGCTTTGATAATCTGCCACCGCGGGAACAATTAAAAACCCTAATCCATGAACTGATGCATATTCCCAAAACCTTCTCTGGTGCCCTTGTCTCTCATCGCGGCAGATATCATCGTATAAATAATCGTGAAATCGAGAGACTTCTGCAAAATAAAGGCTAAACAACTACCGTTGATTTTTAAATTAAAAAGTTTGTATAATTAATCTTTGATAAAGAAATATGGATTTTCATCGTTATATTAAGATTGGGCTTCCACTGCTTATAGCTGTTAGTTTTGCACTTCTGATAATTTTTTTTATCCGAACCACATCTTACAGTCTAGCTTCTCAAACTGGACCGGACAAGAAAAACTACCCTTTAGCGTTGGGAACACTGACTGAGCTTGGGCCGTCTTTATCCCAATGTCCAAGCGGATTCAACTGCTCGGATTTTACAGTTACTTGTCCGGGCGTCCAGGCTCCAATTAATGGAGTTTTTGCCAGAAAAACACATACCAGCGCAAAAGCAAAAGGAACAGTTATGTTTTTCAGTGGTTCAGAGGGATGGACCTGGTGGAGTCAAGTTGGTGTTACAACAAGTTTTTTTAACACTTTGAATGTGAAAGGGTATGACTTGGTACAAGTTGAGTGGAATGGCACAGCCTGGTTTCAATCCAATCCTGGCGAACAACTGGGCTATGTAAAAACAGCATGCCGGCCCGCAACTGCTATTAAATATATCCGTGACCACGACTATGTTCCCTTGGGAACAAAACCCGGATTGGGAGTATGTGGTTTCTGCATCACTGGCAACAGCGGAGGTGCTGGTCAAATTACTTATACTCTGGCTTTTTATGGTTTGAAAGGTATTATAAATGGAGTCTTCCCAACAAGCGGTCCTCCTTATGCCTCAATCCAAAAAGGTTGTAATTTAAATCAATCGGAATCAAACTATTGGTACCAAACTAGTGCGCTTGTTTGGATGGATGAGCCTTGGGGGTACATAAATCAAGCCGGACCATGTCAGAATCATGATTCGACTTGGACTACGAAATGGACAAATGATAGTGTCCAAACAGGTGGAGGAGATTATATTTATCCCAGAACAAGAATTTATATGATTCTTGGAGCTCTGGATACAACAAATACTCTTCCCCATGCTCAGGATTACTATACCGTCTTGGCAAGTAACAATAACCTGATGCTTGGTCAAATTACGATCTCAAATATGCAACATGAGATTACCACTAGTCCAGCGGGTCTTGCAACTCTTTCAACAACTATAACTACTGTCCAAGCTCCTACGCCTACCCCTACTCCCACGCCCACGGCTACGCCCACACCGACTCCAACACCGACACCAACCTTAACTCCCACTCCCACAGATACTCCGATACCTACTGCTACACCTGTTGCAACCTCTACTCCTACTCCGATTCCGATTCCAACAGACACACCAACTCCATAGTATTTATCAACAATTCTGTTATAATACTATAAGATAATTTCACGCTAGTTATATCAGAGTGCCGGAGAGGTTTTAATCCAGAATATGCTTCTTTTAGCTCTCAACGTGAGAAAAGCAACACTATCAAAGTGGTAGTTTATCTGAACGTTTTTGACGGTTTAAAAGAAAGGTTAGGTCAGTACGAAGATAAAACAGAATGGGGACCTGAATCACTTTCGAATGAGAACAATCCCGTTTTTGCTAGTGTAAAAGTTTTAAGACGTGACGACAACGGAAACACCTTAGCAGAAGTAGTAGATGGAAATGGTCTTTGTCGTAATGGACAAGAATTAGTTGTCGGTAGTGTGACTACAGAGACTTTACCCGGGCCAGCTCCAAAAGCAACGTCTTCAGGCAAAGAAAACGGATAATACTACTTTCTAAAATTGAGACATGGGTTTTTTTAGAGGAAATTCAGAGTTAAGTTTCTCAATAATCCTTCTTATAATAGGTGTCTTTGCTAGAGCTGGATCATCAAAAGCTGGAGAATATATTGACAGTAGGTCGCTGACTGGTCTTTCGGGGTGTAAAGCTGCAAAATATATCAAAGATGCCTGAGCCACGCCCTGCTCAAGATCTGCTGGCTGTATACCTAAAGTTTCAAGAATATTTGCAAAATCATCATAATTTACCTCTCCTTCTTGGAAATATGGTAATCCGACTGCGGCAGTTATATCATATGTTTCCCCACGCCAGGCTAAGGATACCACCCCATCTAAAATTTCAAGCTGAGTTCTATCTAAATCCGCTAATCTTTCCATTACCCTTGTATCTATAAAAAACTCACTAGGATCTGCTCTAGACTGACTAAACTCTCTTAAATCCTGAGGCAAAGATCTAAGTGAAGGTGGCTTACGGGATAATTCTCTATGTAAATCTGTAGGAGGTGTTGGATGTTCTAACCTTCCTGTTTCCCTTACTCTGTCAGGTAGGAGTCGTAGGTCCTCATTAACTATCATATGGCACTAAAATCAGTCTAGTACGGGTAAATCCCCCATGTCAAGTGGAATTTTGAGGGTTGACAAATTGATAAAAAGTATTATATTAAAAACACCACGTCAAATGTGGCTCCACTATGAACAAAGGATTTAAACCATCCATTCAAATCATGCAATCGCCTGTTGCTTATCATTGCGACCTGCCATGCGGTGTTTATGATCCGGCCCAAGCCAGAATTGAAGCAGAATCGGTCTTGATGATCATGAAAAAATATAAGGATTCAGACGATGAGGTTTTTAAACAGCGAGCAATTTTGATCAAAGAACAGCGAGCAGAACTTGTCAAACATCACCTTTGGGTTTTGTGGACTGATTATTTCAAACCCGAGCATCTGCAAAAATGGCCCAAGCTTCACGATTTATTCTGGAAAGCAACCAAGCAGGCAGGAGAAACCAAACATTCCGTTGATCCCAAGCAAGGCCAGAAACTTCTGGACATGATCGATGAGATAGCAACTATCTTTAAAAAGAGCAAAGCTGCCAAATAAATTCTCTTTATACTTTCTACTTAATACTTTATACTTTCTACTTAATACTTTTATGGTCAAGAAAATTCTTCTTATTTTAGCAGGGATTATCGTCGGCTTTATCCTGGTTGTAGGCTTAAAATTCAACCAGTTCTACCAAAAAATTTATATTCCCACGTCTGTTAAACCGAAGGACAAAACTTCCTATAATATCCTTTTTCTGGGCTATGGTGGAGCAGGACACGACGGGCCCTATCTCACAGACACTATGCTTATTACTCATGTTGATATTAAGCAAAATAAAGCTCTGCTTGTATCGGTTCCTCGAGATATTTGGGTCAAATTACCCACCAAGTCAGGCCAAGATTTTCATGCCAAAATCAATACTTTATACGAGATGGGTCTTTTCCCCAGCGACTTTCCTGATGTTGATCAAAGCCAATTTACTAATCCTGCCAAGACTGGTTTAGTCTCTTCAACTTTGCAAAAAATAACTGGTTTGCCAATTGATTACTTTGTTGGTATTGATTTCACAGGTTTTGTAAAGGCGGTTGACATTTTGGGAGGTGTAGATATTAATGTTGATCGCTCGTTTAAAGATGATCAATATCCTCTCGATGGACATGAAAAAGACCTTTGTGGCAAAGATGATGATTTTAAACAGATTGAGCTTTACTTAAATGACCCAAACGCCAATGCAGAAGAAAAGGCTAAACTATTTCAGCAAAAACCGGATCTTGAAACATTTCTGAAAAACGCAACGGATTCGCCACAACTGGCCTTTCCCTGCCGCTTCGAAACTATCAAGTTTGATGCCGGTCCTGAACATATGGATGGCAAAACTGCTCTAAAGTATGTTCGCTCCAGGCACTCCAGCGAAGATGGCGGAGATTTTGGCCGAGCCAGAAGACAGCAACTTTTTCTTGAAGCTGTAAAAGCTAAGGTTCTAAATATTGGTTTTATTCCCAGGATTATTCCCCTTTTGGATCAGCTAAAGGACCATATTGCAACAGATATTCCTCTTGATGCAACTCAACGTTTTGCCTCTGAGATAAAAGATTTGTCAAAATATAAAGTTGGTCATTTGGTTTTGTCTGATGAGAAATATATAGAGCAAACCCGCTCGCCAGAGGGGCAAGATGTTTTAATTCCCAAAGCAGGAATTGATAAATGGGATCAGGTAAAAGCTTGGATCAGAAATACAATCAATGGGAAAAAATAGCTTAGCTCTGGAGCTTTTTGGCTATTTCAGCAGCCAAACTATAAGGGACAAATCTGCGTAACCACACCAGAATTTTATTTTTGACTCCGGGGATAACAACTTTCTTTCCGGCCATAAGCCCTTTGTAACCGGCCCAGGCCACGGCCTTTGCCTCCATTACTCCCCATTTGAAAAGACGCGTGTTGGCAAGTCCGGCAGTATCGGCAAATGAGGTACGAGTTGGCCCAGGACACAAAACAGTAACAGTAACTCCTGTCCCATTAAGTTCGCTTGCCAGGGCCAAAGAAAAAGATAAAACGTAAGCTTTTGAGGCATAATAAACTGCCATCAGCGGCCCTGGCTGAAAAGCCGCAGTTGAGGCAATATTTAATATCTTACCTTCCTTCTTTTTAACCATATCCTTGACCAAAAATTTAGTTAATCCAGTTAACGTTACCATATTTAACTGCATTTGAGCCAGATCTTTTGACCAATCTATATCCGCAAAAAAACCATAAGTAGCAAAGCCTGCATTGTTTATGAGAATATCAACCTGAAGATTGCTTTTTTTCAATTGTTTATAAATTTGCTCTGCTGAATCGGCAGAAGATAAGTCTTTGGCAAGAGTTGTAATCGGCGACTTGTCCCTCCTGCCGAGCCGCTTTGCTGCCTGTTCCAGTCTGCTTTTATCACGAGCAATTAAAATCAGATTAAAACCCTCCTCAGCAAATATCTTTGCCAGCTCAAAACCTATTCCGCTTGAAGCGCCGGTAATAAGTACTGTTTTTTCAGACATAAATAGTGAAGAGCAAGCGATTCGTAATGATTATTTTATCAACGCATTCCAGTCGCTGGAAAATTTGGCTATGCCCGCATCCGTCAGCTTATGATAAATATCAAAGTCTTGCCAGTTTGTTGATAAATCAATCTGTGTATAAGAAATAGGGCTCAAATCCTGTGGTTGGTATTTAAAGTTGACATCTGGCATCGGCAAACTTTTCTCTCCCCACTCTCTCAAAATCTTAAAAGGAACAGTTGCAATCTCACTCCCCAATTTTATAGCGTATAATAAATGATCTAAACTGCGGATGCTTGCTGTCAAAACCTCAACGTGACCGTCGCCGGCCTTATACATCTGCAAAATATTGGCAATAAGATCCATCCCATTTTCTCCTTGATCATCAAGTCTGCCCACAAAAGGTGAAACAAAAACATCACCTTTGACTGCACCTTTGGTTGCAGCATAAACTGCAGCTGCCTGCTCTTGGGAAAAACACAGCGTCATATTGACTCTTATTCCCTCCTCTACTGCCTGCTGCGCCGCTTTTAAACCTTCTGTAGTTGTTGGAAATTTAATGTGAGCGTTGGGAATCCAGGTGAAAAAGTTTCTACCCTGCTCAAGCATTTGTTCTGTTTTGGTTGAGGCATCAGCGTAAACTTCAATTGAGACAGAACCTTGCGGGATCAGTCCTGTAACCTCCTTAACCACCTGCTTATAAAAGGCAAACACTTCGTCTTGGCTAAATTTCTTGCCTGAGGCCTTGGGATTTTTGGAAATTAAACTGGGATTGGTAGTTTGCCCGTCTAAAAAACCAAGCAGATTAAGCACTTGTCTGGTTTCAGCCGGATCACCACTATCTAAAAAGGTTTTAGTGGTAAGATTTTGCGGTTTCATATTGATATTTTAACGCAGATCCATGGTTTCTGATTTGTAAATTATTTTTTTTGGTTTAATAATCACCTGACGTTGGCCTTTTTCCACATAGCCGCCATCAAGTCCCTGAAACTTGTTTGTACTAATAATCTTAAGTGTTTTAGCAACATCTTTTTTTGCAACAAACAGGGCGTAATCCTGACCCATGTTGTAGGTTTGGCACATTTCGTAGTCAGATAAGTTGGCTTGTTTTTGAATAAAAGTAAAAACTTCTTGGGGTTCAAAAAGAGTTTCTAAAATATAACTGAATGCGGCTCGGGCTCGCATTATTTTGCGCAGCCCGTGGCCTGTGATATTGGTAATGTAGTGCAAATCAACTCCCGCACCCAACAGCGCTTGAACAAGTCTGGCATAGATATTGGTTGGAGTAAGCAGCGCCTCCCCATATAATTGACCGTTCGTAAATTTTGTCCCATAACCTTTGGCTAATTTTTTGGCAACAGCCCTAGCCAGCGAAATGCCATTGGCGTTTATACCATTACTTTTGATCAGAATGATTCTGTCTCCTGTTTGCAGTTTTTTATCTGTCAGCAATCTGGCTTTGCTTTTGATGATCCCAACTGCCGATCCGGCTAAATCAATTGTGTTGGCAGTAATAATCCCTTTGTTGGTTGATGTCTCTCCTCCGCCCCAGGTTGCTCCAGCAAGATTACACGCTTGGCTCCAACCATTGATAAAATCAGTCATTCTTTGTTTATCGTACAACCAGCTGTTGTCTTCAATTGACCAGTAGGCGTGAACAACTAAAGGTTTTGCTCCAACTGTTGATAAATCGTTGATAAAGGTTGCAACTGTATCTTGGGCAATAACATCATAGTAAGTTTTACCAGTGACTCGTCTTGTCCCATCAGCAATTAGATTTTTGGTCCCTAAACACTCTGTCACCGAAGCCATGTAAATATCGCCTTGTTGCCAAACGAAAGCCGACTCTCCGCGCGTCTCTGCCAGCTCCTGAAAACCAGCTTCTTTTAAGTTTTGGGCAGTTGAGCGTGCAGCTTGTTGCGACAACTTATTTATAGGGTCTTTGGCATTATAATCATCCCCGACTTTGGCGTAAGTTAATTGTTTTTTATCTTTCATACGATTTTTATTTGGGTAAAATCTTTAATGACTTTTATTTTGTTATCAATGGCTTTAAATTCTTTTTCCGGCACAACTCCAGCTACTACAAAGTAATCCATTTTAGCAGCTTTTGCAGCTTTTATGCCATTGATTGCGTCCTCAAAAAAGAGACACTGACTGGGTTTTAATTTTAATTTCTTTGTGGCCAAGAATAAAGACTGTGGATTAGGCCTTGGTTTTTTGTACTTTTCCGCAGTTATTTTTAAACTAAAGACATCTGTAAGATTAGACAGCGAAAGTACCCTTTTCAGCATATCGTGTCTATTGCCTGTTATAATGACCAATTTGAGCCCTTTATTTTTAGCTTTGGTTAGTAATTGGCCTGCTCCTTTCTTGGATCTTACACCTTTTTTTATCTCCTGGTAATATATCTTTCTTCTTTCTGTCGCAAATTTATTAAGTGTAATTTTGGTCGTTTTATCTTTCATAAACTTGCTAAAAATCACATCAGTGGGATTGCCTGTATAAATATTACAGTGGACTTTATAGTTTGGATATTTTAAACCGTATTTTTTAAAGGCTTTGACGTAGGCTTTATGCTGATAAATTTCGGTGTCAACCAAAGTCCCGTCCCAGTCAAAAAGAAGAGCTTTTACTTTACTGGAGTCGATTGTATATTTGGTCATTAATTTTCTTTTAAGTATTTAGCTATATTTTTTTTGATTCGCTCCTCAATCGGATAATCAAAGGGTTTAAATTTTTTCCCAGTTAAAGTTTCGTATGTTCGGATGTAAAGATGGGCCAAACGAACTGCCAGATGGGCAGGCATTTGAGCCGGTTTGCCTTCTCCGCCGTAGCCATGCTTTTTATACCACAAGCGCAGAAATTCCTTACTCAAACTTTCCGGTTCTTTTCCCGCTTTAAACAGTCTGGAGTAGGTTTTGGCAACCCAAAAGCGGGAAGAATCAGGCGTGTGAAGTTCGTCCATCAGGGTCAATTTACCATCGTATAAACCAAATTCGTATTTGGTATCAACTAAAATTAAGCCTCGCTTTTGAGCTAACTTACTGCCAAAGGCAAATAGAGCCAACGTCGCTTTTTCCATCTGACGATAAAGTTTGGCCTCAACCAAACCGCTTTTAATTATCTGCTTACGAGTCAAACGTTCGTCATGTTGTCCGATCTCCGCGTGAGTAGTGGGAGTAATAACGGGATGAGGTAAGATTTGATTTTTTCTTAAGCCCTCAGGAAATTTGATTCCGTAAATTATTCTCTCTCCTTTAGAGTAGGAATACCAAATTGAGGTATTTGTAACTCCTGTCATATAGCCCCGAACCACCATTTCAACAGGTATAGGTTGACAATTTTTCACGATCGAGACATTTGCATCAGGAACAGCCACAAGGTGATTAGGAATAAGCTGTCGGATCTTATCAAACCAGAAAGCAGAAAGCAGATTTAGCACAGCTCCTTTGTAAGGTACAAATCCCAGAACATAATCAAAGGCAGATTGACGATCTGTGGTGATAATTATACGTCTGTCGTTTTTTATATATATGTCGCGGACTTTGCCTTGGATTTTTTTACCTGCGCCGGGAAGATCAACTGATTTTAGTGCCTTAGGTAGACATGAGAGGATTTGCTTATCATTGATCATTTTTGCTCAAGATATTTTTTGTAACCTACCTGCTGCAACTTTTGATCCTTGACAATAACTTGTGCTTTCATCTTTCTTTTGTAATCAACAAATTTTTGTTTAAGATTGTTATCGCTGGTTGCCAAAATTTGAACTGCCAAAAGGCCGGCGTTTTTTGCGCCGTCAATAGAGACTGTGGCAACAGGAACACCAGGTGGCATTTGGGCTGTTGAGAGTAAAGAATCAAGTCCCTCCAGGCTTTTGGATTTGATGGGAACACCAATTACAGGACCCGGAAAATGTCCGGCGCAGACTCCTGCCAGATGAGCAGCTCCTCCTGCTGCTGCAATGATGACTTTTACGCCACTTTCCTCCCAATATCTAATCGCTTTTACAGTTTCATCTGGTGTTCTGTGGGCAGATAAAACGTGGATTTCATAAGGAATGCTAAATTCTTCAAGCACTTTTGCAGCATCTTTCATCGTAGCCAGATCCGAATCCGATCCCATCACTATTGCCACTTGCGCCGATTTCATATCGTTATTGTATCAAATTGTTTTTAAAATTTTAGGGATTGCTCTTAAATCTCCTTTTGTACTCCTCCTCTTTAATTATATCTGCAGTTTTATCTTCCCTTTTTACTCTGCCTGTGTATAAAATACCATTTAAATGATCAAGCTCGTGTTGGAAAAGTTGCGCTGGGAAACCTTCTAATGGGCGCCATTTTACGACTGCACCGTCTGCTGTAGTATATACAACAACAATGCTTGAATATCTTGGTACAAAGCCCCTATCCCCTGGGATGCTGTAACATTTTTCCCACGTTTTTTTAAGGTTTTCCCTTTCTAAAATTTCTGGGTTGATTACAACAGTGGGCTCAATCTCAGGCGCCTCTTCGTGATTAAGATGAGGTTGGGAAGAAAAAATGAATATTCTCCAGGGAACTCCAATTTGAGGAGCCGCAAAACCCATGGCTCCTGTTTGCTCCATTACCGCACGTAAGCCTGCAACAGTTTTTTCTACTATAGCGGTATCATTCGGAAGAACTTCTCGTGCTCTTTGCTCAAGAATTGGGTCTCCTATATGGGCAATCTCAATCATATATTCAACTTTTTACTACTTCTTTTATTTTTTTAACCAACTGGAGAGCTCGCTCGGGGGCGTTACCGATGTGGGAAGAAACATCCAGCAGTTTGCTAAGCTCTTGATTTGATAAATATTTTGCTGTTTTTTTATCCATCAATAACAACTTTACCATCGGATTATCTTTGCCTTCTTGAAGCTGGGCCCAGGCTTTTAAGGCAATTTGTCTAAGAACCTCATGCATTTCCTGACGATTTGCACCTTTTTTTACCGCCTCAATGATTATCCCCTCCGATGCGGCAAACGGTGCATATTGGGAAAGGTTAAAAGCAATTTTTGCCCCGTTTATGACTAACCCCTCAACAATTTTGTTTCCAGTTTCTAAAATGGCATCAACAGCTAAAAAGGCTTCCGGAATGATTACTCTTTTGTTGGCAGAATCATCAAGAGTTCTTTCCAGATAGGATAAACTGGCATTTTCTAAAGCAACACCGGGCAAACTATTGACATATCGAGCAAGAGAGCAAATTTTTTCTGCATTAACAGGATTTTTCTTAAAAGGCATAGCTGAGGAACCAACTTGTTTTTGCCCAAATGGTTCTGACCACTCGCCTATTTGAGGCGATTGCAAGATGCGCAGATCCGCAGCAAACTTGGCCAAGGATGAAGCAATGCTATTTAATAGTACTAAAACTAAATAATCATATTTGCGCGGATAAACTTGAGAGCTGATGAGGGCAAAATCTATTCCCAACTTAGCTCCTAATGAAGCCTCAAGTTGAGAAACTTTAACGTTTGTTCCTTTTAAGCTTGCCTGATAACTTGCCGCTGTTCCCACTGCTCCTTTTATCCCTTTACCCTTGAAAGTTGTTTTGACAAACTGCAGCAATTCCCAATCTGTCAGCAGATCTTGAGCATAAAAACTTAGACGATAACCAACAGTTGTCGGCTCAGCTGGCTGAAGATGAGTATAACCTAAACAAACTTTATTTGCGTATTTGCTAATTTGTTTGCAAAGGGCAAGAAGAACTACGGATAATTTTTCCTCAACGACCGCCAATGCTTCTTTGATGCGAACTGCGTCGGCGTTATCAACGATGTCCATGCTGGTTGCTCCTAAATGAAGCTTCCCTGCGCCAATTTTAGCTTTGCCTGCAAATTCTCCAATTGCGGCAACCACATCATGCCCTGTTGCTTTTTCATTTTCCAATATTGCATCGATATCTAGATTATTTTGATTTCGCTTAAGATCATCAAGTTCTTCCTTACTTAAAAGCCCTGCTTTGAATTGACTTTCGGCAAGTGCTACCCAAATTCGTCTCCATAAACGATACTTGTGCTCCTCGCTAAAAATGGTGCGCATCTTGGAGGACCCGTAGCGCCAGCTAAAGGGAGAAAGGTAGGAAGAGAAATCAAATTTTGGCATCCTGCTGATATTATACCAAAAATTGTAGAAATTACTCTTTTTTGTAAGCAGATTATTTCCCAACAACTCTCTTTCTTTGCGTGGGGGGGAATATCGGCATTGGCTTTGATTTTTTGTCATAAGCTGCAAAGTATGACTCTGCCTCAAACTTACTAATAGCCATAACGGGGTTTAAACCAAGTAACGTATTGACAATCGACTAAAAATCGACTAATATATGACTAATGTTTCACCCAAAGTATACTATTACAGATACTCTTTTAGCTAATATTAAGGGTATTAATTCCCTAGTTAATAAACTAAACAGTAGAAGATTTCCTCATGTAGTTTTACTTGAACTTGAAAAAACAGCCAGAGAAGTTTCTACTTACGCTTCAACAAGTATTGAAGGTAATCCTCTTCCTCTAACAGAGGTTAAAAAAATTCTTAAATCTAAACCTGCACATATAAGAAATAGTGAAAAGGAAGTACTAAATTACAATCAAGCACTTGAGGAGCTAAACAAAAAACTTGAAGAGGGTAAAGTTAAATTATCTCTGAACCTGATATTAAAAATTCAAAAACAAGTTACACAAGGGCTGCTTCCTGTTTATGAATCTGGCTATTTGAGAAAACAGCCCGTTGTAGTAAATGATCCCAAAACAGGACAAGTTAGGTTTCTACCACCTGATGTAAAAGACGTTGAACCTCTTACAAAAGATCTAATAGAATTTGTAAACAACAATAAGGACAAGATTGATCCTTTGATTCTGGCTGGTATATTCCATAAGCAAATGGTTTTAATTCACCCCTTTATGGATGGAAATGGTAGAACTACCAGGCTTACCGCCAAGGTTTTACTTGCCGAGATGGGACTAAATACATTTAATCTATTTAGCTTTGAAAACTACTATAACCAAAACGTCACACGTTATTTTCAAAAAGTTGGTGAGTTTGGTAATTACTATGATTTAGCCTCATATGGAATTGATTTCACACCGTGGCTTGAGTATTTTACTGAAGGCATTATCGATGAACTTTTAAGAGTTCAAAAACTTCTCCCAGAACTAGGAATAACTCCTGCAACAGAACTTCAACCATACCACTTAAAGGTATTGGATTTTATAAGAGAAAAGGGATTTATTACAGATAAGCAATATTCTCAACTAACTGATCGGGCAAAAGCAACAAGAACTATTGATTTTAAAAAGCTAATTAGATTAGGGTTAATTGAAAGGAAAGACAAAGGTAAAGCCACTTATTATATTTTGAAAGAAAAATAAGTTAAAGTGCTTGTTTGGGGTTATAAGCATCCACTAGTTTAAATATCCAGATTAGAATAGATTCAAAAGTTATATTTCCTGGTTGAATGGTATAAGCATTAAGAACCAGGGGGATTAATCCATCAGGACAATTTTAGCCCCCTAGTCTGCCCTGATAAAAAGAACTCCAATAGCTGCTCTGCAGATTTTCTTATAAGTCCTCTTTCTCTTTCTGGCACAGGAGAGCTTAGTATGGGATAGTAGATAAACCAAAGCCAGCAGACATAACCACGAATATTTTTGGGCTAAAGGAAGAGATTTTACTTTTTGGTGCGTAGGCGGTGATAATTCTTAAAAAATTATTTTATTCCATTAACCGAAGCGTAAAATCCTAGAAAGCTCAGAAATAAACCAATAATTATCATTATTAAAGCAAATAGACGTTGAATTGGAACCGCTCTTTGCTCAATAATCTCTGTATCTGTTTTAATTCCACGTATGGAATTGAAATAAGTTATCCACCATTTAAGAAATTTGTTCTGGTAATAAATAATTCCTGCAATTAATAAAATAATTCCGTAAATAAGGAGTGGGTGAAGTTTTAATAAGGAGAGGATAAAAACTAATATAATAACGGCAGGTATAATAGAAAGATTTCCACCTCGCCTCCGCGCGTGGGGTGAAAGTTCGTGTACTTTGATAAAATTACCTGAGTGTACTATCGAACAAGCGCCCATAAGCCGTGTATTCAATCTATTATCATCTGGTCTTTTGTCCAAAGTACAGAAGAAAGGTGCTGACTGGGGCCTTGGAGGAAAGGCTGAAAGACATTGTGAGAGAAATGGCACCTTTCCATGACTGGATCATTGAGGAGATTGAAGCAGATTCTGATCATATACACACCTGTCTTTCAGCCCCACCAAGATACAGTCCATCAGAGATTGTGAGACTGATCAAAACCTGGACTCAAAAACACATCTTTAAAGAGTTTCCCAAGGTAAGAGAGTATCTCTGGGGAGGCAAGATGTGGTGTGAAGGATATTTTGTCAGCACCGTACATGACAGCACCACCAAGGAAGAAATCAAACGATACATTAGAAATCAAAAGAAAGTTACAAGTCAGCTACCCCTACTTGATATCTAGGGAAGGTTGGGAGGACTAAAATTCCCCGACCCTCCGTGGTCGGGGTAGTTTAATCAGAAGAGTCGGAGGGATAGAATTTTGCATAAAATAAACAAGTTTTTGCTAATGACAAAGATTTTGACCACAAAGAGACCCCCACGTATTACAACCCACGATCCCATCTGCAGAGAGGCCGTGGGAGCTTTGGTAAGATTTGACAGCGGCTTCTGTAACAGACCCGAATATCCCATCTGCGCCATATGGAGACATACTATATCCTTTGTTTACTAGTTTAGTCTGCATTGCCTTAACAGCATTTCCTTGACTGCCACGAGCTAAACTAGTATTTGTGCAGGCAGATGAACAAGGGGCACTTACGCTACAGCTTGACAAGGTGCTGTTATTGCTTGCGGAACTTTTTCCAGAGCTACTGGAAGATGAGGAGCCTGAGGAGGGTGGATTAAAAGTGTATGTTAAGCAAGGTCCTGGGCGATACCCAGAGACATCGTATTGTCCGGATTTGTATATCCATAATGCATATGCCCAGGTACAATAAGAATGGGTTCCTTTTTCAAATTTGATTTCAGGAATTAGCGCAAAACCAGTATGAGAATTACAGGGCTTATTCCTCGTCGGACAATGGGAAAAAGAATTTAGAGAATTTTTGCTATGACCGATAGAAATCCATCCTTTGAAGTCAGCTGCTTTTACAGTATCATCACATTTAAAGTCGGTCTCCGCAAAGACACCGGTGTGAGAACCATCAAGAGTGGATTTTAAACCCGGCTTATTAATCAAAAGAGTACAAGGTCCCGGATAGTAATTATAGTTAGTTGATGCATTGGTTTTTAAATTTTGAGTTTTATTGAGTTGGAAAAGACCTAAAATAAGTGTAAAAGCAATAACTGCAAGAAGGCCCAGGGAAAGAAAAACAGATCGTGCATGAAGATGTTTCTTTTTAAGATCTTCGTTTCTTTGCTTTCTGCTTTTGGCCATGGTTTTAGCTTATATAATTTAAGATTAGCTTAAAAAAAAGCGTTGTCAAGGTCCACTTGTAATTTGACAGAATATGGGATTTTCAGATCTTGAGAATGAAAAATACTGCCTCAATTGCCTAAAGATAGCCTTGTCTATCCGGGAGGATGTTGCCTGTTATTGGTAAAGCGTGGGAAATACATGGCCCATAACGGGATATAAACTGCCAAGTTTATGTCGGGAATGTCAAGTATAAAAATATTCCTGGTTTGTGTATATATTAGACCATATGGTGTCTCTGCGAGGTTGATGATCCATCAGATTGGTGGAAAACTTCACTAGCTTGTTGAATAATTATTTGGGGAAACTATTCACTATTGCCTTGCTCATTAAAATTATTGCGATAGGTCCAACAACTAAAGCAATTACAACTGCGCTAAGATATGTCCAAAACCGAGCATAGCTTTTGAATTGCTTTCCATTGGAATCAAGGTTTTGCATTATAACAAGCTGAGTATTTGATCGGAAAAACCATCCTTGAACATTCACTGTTTGACCAATTAGATCTTTAACCTTTCTCCAGGCAAAAAAAAGATTGCCAAGCGCTCCAAGTATAGAAGTGTAATGAAGATAAATAATTCCTGTTACATCTTGCATGATAAGATCTGCTGAGAAGACAAAACCTGCTTGTCCTCGTCCAACTGCTTTTCCTTCCATTTGGACTGGTATGCCTCTTACTGGGGAGGCATAAAGATTATTCATCAAGGTTAAAACATCACTCCTTTCTGGTTTTCTATTTGGATAACGGTATAAAGCTCGTATCAATGACGCTGAGGCAAAAAATAGCAACCACGCACCTATTGCTATTCCTATTGCTTTTGAAACTCCAGCTAAACCTAGTATAAAACCCAATAATGCTGCGAAAGCTGTATTTACAATAAGCATCGTTGGCATAAATCCAAACAACACACCAACCCAGAAATGACCCCACAAGGCTTTTTTATCGACCTGTTCTTTGTCTATAATTTCAGTCATATTAAATCTTGGCGGGATTCCCATTGAGATTGCTAATTTGTCAAGGAGTAATAACCTTTTTCCAGTAAGAGGGTGAGTTGAAAAAAATTCAGATATTTTAGCCCAAGGACTAACGATATCATAAAGAAGAGCTCGAGCTATTATAGGCAATTCAAACTTGGCAGCTTTTACAACCGCTCCTGTACGCTGTGCCGTTCTAAAGCCCATTATGCCAAGCGTTCTTGTACTTTGAAGGAGTCTTGTTGATTGTGGTGTTTCTTCCTTAGCAACAATTCCGTAGGCTATTTTGACAAGCGCATTTGAAAGCAAATTGGGCTGTCCGGTAACTATAGCTGAAAATTCATCAGCATAGCTTTCCCTCAAACGAGAAAGAAACAGAACAAGATAAAAACCAATTTGATAGAAAATATAAGCTAAAAGCCCAATAAGAGCTAAGTAACCTCCACCCTTATCGTCTCTACTACTTCTTCTGCTGTGAAAAGTTAGGTAATAAATCTCATAAAGCAATTGCAAAATCGTATTGGCGATTGCCATTACTATAAAGTCTCTGTGGACAATATGCCCTAGCTCATGAGCCACAACTGAATCAACCTCCTCCGGCGCAAGATATGTCCAAAGCCCCTTTGTTAAAATCATTCTTGCATTAAAAGCAGCTGATCCGTAGGTATATGCAATTGGGTTATCATCGTTGATATATCCTATTTTAGGAAATGGAATTTTTTGTTTCATTGCAATTTCTGCAATAAATTTCTCAAGCCAAGGCGCAGATTGTCTTAATTGTTCTTGATTGAAAAATTGGACTTGATAAAAAAACTTGTTTACCCAATCAGTAATGGACGGTCCCAAAAGCCAAAAAATAATATTGACAATAATTGTTAAGAAAATAACAAGCCCTACGCTTATGATATGAATCGAATATAAAAAAAGCAGGATTATTGATGCCAAAAAGCCAAACAATAAACTTAAAACAGCAAATGATGCCACCGTGATCTTGCCAGATGTAGTTGCTTTTACAGAATAAGTGTTTGCAATAGGTAACCTAAAACCGGTATTTTGTGGCGCTGGTGATTGTAAAGGCTTGCTTGTTTGAACATCAGTTGTCTGGCCACAGTTTGTACAAAACTTTTCTCCCTGGGATATAGCATTTCCGCACTTAGTACAATATTTATTCATATTTATTTCCAGCTCCAATAAGATAAAGCATAATCAAAAGTTGATTTTGAATTATTAGATTCTTGAGTGTAGGGGCCAGAAATTTCAAATCCATTCACAGGATCTTGAAAGACTTTTTCATACTTGTTGCCTGTATAAACAAATACAATAGTCTGAGTAAAGGTATCGTCCTTAACTAATTTGTAAACAATCTGATGTGCTTGATTTTGGCCTACTTTTAGATCATTTTCTGACACGATTGCGTACTCTTTATTGAAGCTCTTCCAATAATTTACATCCTCTTCTAAACTGGCTGTTGAGCGTGCAAACTGATGGATTTGCATACTGCTCAACTGATTATCTCCTAATTCAACTGTTAAGTCACAATCGTTTATTTTATGAGTTACTCTTCCTTGAGTCGGTAACGGGACAGAGAAGCAAGGTGTATCTACTGTCTGTACTTTTAGTGAGTCATTTGATACTTCTGCTAAAGTTGGAGTTGCTACTTGCTGGTTCGTACTAGCTTGCGTTTGCCACGACCAAGAGTTTTGAAGATCTCTCTCAAAATTGCTCGTACTTCTAGCGTCTCCAGAGAATTTTATTACATATAAAGAAGATTTAAGATTTGTATTTTTGCCATTATCTTTTACCGTAAGATCAATAGGCTCCCCAAAGACATAATATAAGGTGTAATAGGTATCGAAGCATCCTCTGCTATAACATCTGTCAACTAAAACTATTTTATATGCTGGTTTTCCTCCAAATATAGTGTCTTTTGTAGAGATTACTTTATACTTTTGACTCCATTCAATATACTGTTTATCAGTGTATGCTAAAGAAGAAGGTGTATCAAGCGGTTTCAGGTTTGCTGGGAGCCATGCAACTGCTGAAGTTATACTGTAGTTAACAGCTATTACACCACACTCTGCTTTTTCTTGGACTACAAAATAGCCGGCCAATTTGAATTTATAACAATCTGTTTCAATAACTGGATTTTTTGTTGCTCCTTTGGGAATTGGTTTATAAATATAAAGAAAGTAACCAATTGTCAATCCTATGATAAGCGCAAATATTGTAGTGATTATCTTTATTGTTTTTGCTTGTTTTTTTGAAGGCCCCATCGTTGGTTGAGTTTGTGAAACAAATGTTGGAATTTGAGTATTTTGCGGTGATTGTACAGAAACAGGCGTAGATTGGGGAGCCGGGCTAGTAGAATTTTTTACAACTACTAATTGACCGCAGTTGCCACAATATTTAGCTCCCTCTTTAAGCGGAGAACCACATTTGGTACAAACCATTTATAAGAAAGAATAACCAACTTTAGATAAATATTCAAGAGACTCTTAAAGTTCTTACCTGAACTTTAGATCTTAAAAACTCCAAATCTTTAATACGCCTCAACCTGTCTCCAGATCAGATCATCATCTATCCCAAAGCGTAAGACCTTATCAAGATCCAGAGTGTAGACAGCAAACTTTTTATCATCTATATCCTCCTCCTCAAGAAGGCGCTTTGTATATCGGTAGACAAATTTATCTGTTCTGTATGTCTTTGGGACTATAAAAAGGACTGATGGATGAGCAAAGCGAATATGAGCTTTCCATGTCCCATCAAGGTAGAAATTGATATACTCTCTTATTCTTGCCCTGATGGCAAATCTGGGCAGGTTCTCCCCTATTACCTCAACCAGGTGTCTTTTTACTTTCCCGTACCTGTCTGCGATCTTTATATAGATATGAGGTTTAAGAGAAGATAGTATCTTATGATCTAAAAGTTGCGGTTGGGTTTTGAATACGAATGTAGCTTGGTTTTGCCTGCATGAGTCAGCAAGCCTAATGTAGATATCGGCAATAAGAAGGTGGTGATTCTTAAAATAGTCTGATTTTTCCTCTTCCTTGTGAAGTCTCTTAAGGTAAGCGGTGTTGACATAATATTCATTCTTATGGCGTCTTAAGAATTTAATACCCAGTTTGCCCATATAAATTACTGCAGGTATATTAATCTGTGGTAACCTGTTTTCATATATACGCCCCAGGTACTTCTTCTCAACCAGATCCTTAAGCCAGGCATTTATACGTCTTGCGTCTTTGTGATGAAGTATCTTTTGAACATGAACTCTGTTTAAGTATCTGAATTTTAAGATGTGAGATATTATTGCCTTTTGTTTTTTAGTTATTGTAGGCAGTATCATAAACTATTTAATTTATTAATATTGATGGAAAGTTATATTAATATAGTCACCCTCACATTCTCCCTCACCGTATATATAAGGGAGAAGAATGTTTCTTCCTCTATATTTATATAAGATAAAGAGGCAAAAACTGAAAACAAGAATGTTGTCACAACAGTCTAAAGTAAAATATTATAGTAGTCACCTTCTAGGACAAAATAGACCAAAACAATTATCAAAAAAGTATATTTCATCCTACTGCAACAGGAAGAAAGTATACCATACCAGAAGTAGATGATTATCTCCTATTGGCGGCAACTGCAATCTTTAGACAATCAAGGCTAATATAAGAGTTATTTTGTCCTTGCCGGTGCCAGTTTTTATTTGCGCTTGGCAACTATAAATATATGTCTATAAAAAAATAAAAATATGTATATAGAGTAGAACCCTTAATAAAAGTTGATAAAGAGAAACTATGGAACTCCAAGAGAAATATCGACCAAACAAAGAGACAGATTTAAAAGGTACCTAACGATAAATTAAATCAGTATTTTTTCCAAAGCAGGGATCATGAATAAAAAACAATTCAAGAAGCTGGGGAGACATATTGGCAGCTGCAGCAAGTAGTTTAGAAGATGAGCAGATATTGAGTGTTGTTAGTGTACCAGCAAACGCAAGTATTCGTCTTGCTTTATCTTGAGTAATTTTAGGCAACTTGGGTGGGGTTGGAATTTTTTTATACTTGACAAGGAGTGCTTTATGTTATAACATTAGTTATAACTATGGAACAAAAAATAATTCAGGTAGGCAATTCTGCAGCAGTTGTCATACCTAAAAAACTACTAAATGAGGTTGGTTTAGATATTGGCAATAAAGTGTTTCTTGAGAAAGATCCTAATGGTGGGACTATTGCAATTAGTAAAAGGGGCGCAATGTTCACCTCTTCTATCACTCCTGAATTTATAGCGATAATTGAGAGAATTAATAAAAAATACGGGCCCGCACTAAAAGAACTTGCCCAAAAAAATTCTTAATGTGCCAAAGACTATCTTTTTAACCTTGGAGCAAGTATTGGTTATTCATGAGGATCAGATAGAGAGATACGGTGGCAGTCATGGAGTAAGAAATCTCGCACTTCTAGAGTCAGCTATCTTCAGACCTCAATCTACATTTGGTGGGAAAGATCTATATGTAACATTATTTGACAAAGCATCGTCGCTCTTACATTCTATTTTACTGAATCATCCATTTATTGATGGAAATAAAAGAACTGCTGTAGTTTCAACAATTACTTTTCTAGAGCTTAATGGTTATCTGCTGCAAATCTCACAAAAAGGACTTGTTCAATTTGCACTTAACGTTGAAAACAAAAAAATAACTGTTGAAAAAATCGCAACTTGGTTAAAAGATCATTCCAAAAGGCCGCGTGGACGACATTAGAATTTTTGAGGTACAGATTTAAACCCAGTCTTAAGCTTTTTTTCTAATAAAGTAGCTTTTTTTAATACAGGACCAAGTACAACCATAGTTGCATTATTCTTTTTTAAAATAAAGTTTTTAAGATATATCAATGTATCGATCGAAACAGTATCTATCTTATCTTTTATTTCTTCTGGAGTATAGACGTTGTTCTTAAATAGTTGTTGTTCACCTATAAAATGAGCATAATCATCAGAGTCTGCAAGATCAAGAGTAAGGTTTTTCTTTAGAGAGGCTTTGGCTTCATGTACATTTTTTTTATTAATTTTAAGATTGTTCACTTCGTGAACTATTGTTTCGACTACTTTTTCCGTATGTTTTGAGTTAGTCCCTGCATAAATGGCGATTAATCCAGTATCTGAAAATAACCATGGCCAACAATATGCAGAATATGACAATCCCAAATCGTATACTAGTCGATAGAAGATATTTTTACTATTAAGTTCACTCAAGAGTTGAATTGCTAACGATAATGAACTGCTTTTCCCATAACTCTGCGTAGAAAATGATAATAAAATATGGGATTGTTTGATGTCGCTTTCTTCAATATGTACTCTTGGCATGGAGACAATAAGTTTTGGCGTAGATACAGATTGGAAGGAACCCTTTTTTTTTAATTTATTAAATTCTTTCATTACCATATCTAAAGCTTTTCTAGTTTCAATATTGCCTGAAATAATTAAAATTGCATTATTAGGAACATAGAATGTTTGATGGTACATCATTAAATCGTTTTTAGTCAGTGCCTGAATAGAGTCGAAAGTTCCAAGAGTGTTATATCCTAGGGGATGGTTTTTCCAAGCAAAATTTAATAAAAGATTCCATATATGGTTGTTGGGATTATCTAATGACATTCGTAGCTCTTCACTTATTATTCCTTTTTCTCGCAAAACTGCTTCGTTAGAAATAAGAGGATGAAATACAATCTCGTACAAAAATTTTAATGTAAGGGAAGCAGATTCGGGCGGCATCTTTATTTGATACATAACATACTCCTTGTTTGTGTAGGCGTTATGTGTGCCACCTTGAATCTCAATTGCTTTATCTAACTCTTTTCTTGTTGGATACTTACTACTTCCTTCAAGAAGCATATGTTCTAAATAGTGAGCAGTCCCAATATTTTTTTTATTCTCGTAACGAGGACCAGCTTTAACAACAAGACGAGCAGTAACAGACTGAGCCCAAGGCATTTCATGAATTAATACAATCAAACCATTTGAAAGTTTCTCTTTATAAATAAATTTAGGGCCTTTTTTCACAAGAAGTATTATAGTACTTTATTTATTTCGCAAGTTTATCGGAGCTATAAATAAATTATCTAGGCAAGTAGAGGACGCTTGTCCTATCCTGAAATCTTTTCTAGTACAGGATTAGAATTTTTGGGGCGAATATTTATTATTGCCAATAGGGCGGCAGTACTTATTGGGGATTTTACAAACTAATGGGAACATTGGCAGGTTGAACCGGTCCAGGAGCAGCCAGGGGTTTTGTTGCATTGTGATACTGGATCATCCCCCTGCGGCGGGGAATAATTACTGGATGGTGAGCTCTGGTTGATGGTCGGGGTACTTTGCGGTTGTTGGTAACTCTGGCTCGGGTAGTTGTAGGAGGGATAACTTGTTGGATTGGAGTATGTTGGTTGGACATAGGTGGGTTGAGGATTGTTCTGTTGGGATTGTTTATATCCTGGACATTTATCGGGATTTTGCTGACACCAAGCTTGACACTCCTGCTCACTTTTGCAACCTCCCGGTCCTGAATATCCACCCTGTGAAGGCGTTGAAGTTGAGTACCCAGGACAGTCATTAGGATTATCCTGACAATATTTACGACAAGATTCTTCAGAGTTGCATTGAGCTGGTTTTGCGCTTTGCTGGGACCGCTCCTGCATCTGTTGTTTCATCTCTGCGGGCATGTATTGTTGTGCAAAGTTCATACACTTTTCTCGATTATTGGGATTTTCGCAGAATGTTTTACAGGATGAGTATGAATCACAGCCTAAGACCTCTTTTGCTTTTTGAATAAACTGCTCTTTTTTTGCTTTTAGTTCTGGGGATTGATTTTGCTCCGCAAGCTTCATACACTTTTCTCGATTATTGGGATTTTCGCAGAAACTTTGACACGACTCATAGGAGGTACAACCCAGTTCTTGTTTGGCTTTTTGGAGTAAATCTTGTTGCTCACTATATACTCCCAGACTTTTTGAACGGGCAAAATCCATACAGACCTTATGATTCTCTGGTTTTTCACAAAAGGCTTTACACGAAGAGACATTTGCACAGTTTCCCAATTGGCTGATTGGAAAGGTTATCCCATGCTCTTTGGCTATCTTATTTTCATCGGCAGTAGATTCTCCTAAGACGTTACCGAGTTTATATTTTCCATACGACCAGCAGGGTGCTTTATTTTGTGGAATCTGGCAGTATAGAAAGCACTCTTTTGCATCACGACAGTTTCCAAGTTCAGCAATCGGGTAGCGAAATGTCTGCCCACTAACAGGTTTTAGAAGCAGTAGGTAAAAAACACAGATGAAAAGTATACCTGCTGTCATTGTGAGCTTACTTTTGCATCTGCTTACCAGATCCTGAATCAAGTTCGGGATGATATATGGTGTCATCTTAAAATTATTTTAATTGTTCAAATGGATTTTTATATTCTTGATTTGCACTTGCTGTTGCTGAAAAAGGATTTTGGTACGTGGTTGGTTGGACAAACGGGTTTGTAGATTGCGAGAATGGATTTTGTGGAGTGGGTGTGGGTTGAGTTATCGTAGTCGTCGTGGCCGTTTTTTGAGTTTTTGTTGCTAGATAAAAATAAAAGAGAACTGCCGCGATAACAAAAAGAGCAACAATTAGGATACTCCCCTTTTTCAAACCATATACAAAAAAGGGGCCCTTCATAATCTTATGTTGCACCTAAACATTTGAAATGTCAAGCCCCAAGGGGTTCGTTGAGGATTTCTGAACGGCTAACTGGGTGAAAATCATCCCGTGCCCAGAGATAATTTATCAAAAGATCACTGCAATTCCTCCAGGTTGAATATGTTTGGAACTTACTACTATGCTCAAATTCAACCATAGAAGCTGTACAATAGCGTTATGAAATATCAAGTCAAGTTAGTTCAAACTGCAAGAGGCAATTATCCTGTTAAGGATTTTATTCATAAACAAAATAAGCAAACAATAGCAAAGGTCTTACATACCATTGAACTTCTGGAGGAGTTTGGTCCAAATTTACGGATGCCTTACTCAAAAAAGATTGCAAGCAATCTATATGAGCTTAGAGTATCAGGCAAAGAAGCTGTAAGAGTTTTATACTCAAATATTAAAGGTATATTCTATCTACTACATGCCTTTAAGAAGAAAGCTCGAAAGACTCCTAAGAAGGAAATAGAAATAGCACTTGACAGGTTAAGAGATTTAGTATAACATATATGTTATATGAGAAAACATCTTGATTTCGCACAATTCAAAAGAGAAGTCCTCAAGGATAAAGAAATAAAAAAAGAATACGAGAAACTCGCTCCTGAATTTGCAGTAATAAATGCAGTTCTTAGAGCAAGGATTGAAAAAGGCTTAACTCAAAAGGAGCTTGCTGAAAAAGTTGGGACAAAGCAATCAGCTATTGCCCGTCTTGAATCAGGAAAAGCAAATCCTTCAATCGGATTCTTGCAGAAAATAGCTAAGGCTCTTAATTTTCGTCTTCAAATAAACTTCTCTAAATAAAGCAGGTGAGTGCTGTGCCACTTCGTAGCACGAAGAGCGAAGTGTGGAATATCCAGGCAAGTGGAGGACGTTAGAACCTTTTGCCAGATCTCACTAACTTCATCGGAGGCTTAACTGATTCTTCTTCTAAAAGTGGTCCAGATCTGTCAAGAAATCTTTGAGCGTCTTTTCCATAGAATCTTCCCATGGCTACCCTAATTCTATCTAAGCTCCATTTTCCTCCATACTTCTACCCTAGATTAAGATAAAATGAATGTCAAGAGAAAGGATTCGAATTTTTATTACTTCAAGACGAAGGGTAATCTTATTTAGATTGCTCTAACAAGCTAAATTCTGGACTGAGGAACATACGGGTCTGGAACTTTCTGATTTTGTAATCTGTTTTCCCTCCCACTTCGCCACGTTCATGTTAACTGAATGTAGCTTCGTTAGGGACACAAGAATTTCTAATCCTCGCTTCCCTTCTGAAAGAAATTCTAGTGCGGAAGAGGCGGGATTCTAACCCACGGCCTCTTCCCCCGACAGAAAAACTAGTGTTTAAATTTCCTTGAAAAAATTATTATTAGTTTAATAACAAACTGGTATAAAGCTAAATTTCCAGTAAGACTGGCATAATCAAGAGCCTCTAAGTTTAAAGTTGACTGGAGTGAAGAATGTCCTGAGAGCACTGTGAAAAAAGACCGAAACCAATTCCAGCGTAAGCAAAAAAAGGTAACATTTTAATGATATTAACTAAATTACCTTCTTCCTGTAAGAAGACACCGAAAATATAAAAAATTGAGAAAATAAGAAGAATTGTATCTATGGTTAAACTCCAAACTGTCTTAGGTTTTAGAAGACTAATTATACTAAGAGTAATAACTACTACACTTATTATTATCGGCACGAGAAAAAGCTGGAACTGTCAAGTACCCCGTTTTTCAAGACCTCTTTCTGAGATTTTTAACTT
>OBEQ010353510.1_pt1 | contig 33818 bp, 24 predicted proteins | sample 1670901 | NCBI WGS metagenome assembly OBEQ01 (sample SAMEA104232315, study PRJEB22302) | groundwater metagenome | biome: forest; feature: aquifer; material: groundwater | place: USA | collected 2011-08-07 | depth 5.4 m | reverse complement strand
TGGCTTTAGAACACCCATCGAAGCTTGCCTGGATGAGTGCTGCACTTAATCATTGAATGTAGGGGGAAGGATATTGCGGCCGCAAGAAGGTAATGGGAGTCGGCGTAGATCTGAGCCAGGAACTTGGAAAGTGGGTGGGGCGCAGGAACCATAGGCACATTGGTGGCGCGCCTTAATTTGTCGCGTCGTCATTTTCGACTAGGATTGACCAAAACTCGATCTTTCGAACGGCGGGTTGATTTGCGAATCCTCGCTTTGCTTTGAAATCATTCTTTGGAAAGCCGAATTCATTTTCCAGATAGTCTTCCAAATCCAACCCATAGTAGATGATGTCGGTTTGATGGACCGATAAAACCGGGTTGCCGGCTTCATGAGGGCGGTCGGGCATGTAGCGATGCGAATAAACCGGAATCAGTTTGGGGGCATTGCCGATATGCATCGTTGCAATAGTGAATGCGGCTTGCAAGTCGACAGGGCGCGGTCCCCAATCCTTCATCCAAAAGGCATTGTGCTCGACGTCGAACAAGATGCCCTCGAGCGGCGAGAAAATCCACGGTTGGATGCGTTCGGGATGGCGCCAATCCGGCCAGCCGGCCAATACGGGCAAGGCATGGCCCAGGAACGCGGATAGGTCGGAAGGAAAACGGAAACCGAACCGCACCTCGATGCGGTTAAGCTCGGCCGGAGTGAGTCCGGGGGCGAATTTTACGCCGGCCTTTTCCAGCTTTTCTTTAATATGAGTAAGGTTCATGGCAATGGAAAGAATCTAGTCTTTATGGGGATTGAACTTGTGGATGGTTTATGTCCCTTTTTTACGACGAGGGTCGAATTGGGTAATGGTTCTATAATGATCCGTTGTAAACCAAGCTCGACCGCCAATCCTCCTGCCTCTGTGTTGGAGAATCTCGACGATGATACGAACCGTGCCTCGGTCGCCTTCCCGCCCGGCCCGGCAGGCATTAACATCGTATTCAAAAAGGCTCGCTATGTTCTTCAAAGCCTTATGGCCTTCCCTGTTAGAATATCGTCCTCCGCTAAACCATTCATATATGTGATGAGAATTATCTACCGCTCGGAAGAACCAACCTCTCCATGTAGGAAATCCTCTGTCGCGCGCGCGATTATATGCCCTTTTGTAGGAATCCATGGTAGGCGTGGACCTCTGTTTAAGATCATCACCAGTCCAATCGCCCTCACCATTGTCACCCGCGTCTCCTTGGCCATTTGCGAAAGCGCCACCAGCGCCCGATCCATTCGTATCGACCCGAGCTGATTGCCCGGCATCCTGGCGATTATCACTGGCCCCATTTACATTGGCTCCTGATCCGCACCCCCAGGTAATAAGCGCTAAGGCCAGTGCAAAACCCGCCAGCATTTTCACTGGAAGTTTCGAGAGATTCATTTTTTTAATCCGCATAGAGGTATCCTTTTCTGGTGTTTGAATAGAAGTGTGTATGTGTGAGATCCGGGTATGGGCAATCAGTGTCGAATTCTTCATGGCTTACTTCGCGCCTTTCGCTTTGGCAGCGAGCTCCGAAAACTCCTCCCGGCCAAAGGCCGTTCCGTAAAGCCCCCATCCACCTTCGGCGGCCTCGGTGATGAGGACCCAAGTGCGGGCGGCCTGGCCGGCGCCGCCGGAGATCTTCGCAACGATTTCCGTGATCTCCTTGACCAGTTTCTTCTGTCCCTCCCGCGTCAAGGATGCCGGAGGCGTCACCACTTGGACGCGGACAGTGCGGGCGGAGGCGCTCGCAGCGGTTTGGACAAGGGCCGGATCCATGCGGTGGATATACACGGCCGTGTTGTCCAAATAAAACGGTCCCGGGGCGGTCACGCCTTCGGCGCGAAGCGCGGCGAGTGCGAGTTCCTCGCCCAGCTTCCGCTCGGTGCCGACCGGGAAAAGATCCTTTGCTGCGTAAACGTCGATCATGGGCATTTCTATTCTCCTGGTTTTTAAAGTCGAACGGAGCTGACAGAGATATCCGTTCATCGGATCCGCAATGTGTTTCCGGTCAGTGGGAATCTAAGCGTTCGAACTTCCGCCGCGGAACGAGGATGTTCAGGTATGCGGGCACGGCTTGTACCCACCACAAATAGATCAAAAATATGACTGTAATTAGTAGTAGTGGAAAGGCGAACTAAGCCTGGTTACATCCGATGTTGTCAGGTATGATTCCGGTTACACCCAATGTTTGCTAGGATAAGACTTGTTACGCCCAATGTTGGCAAGGTTGTAACCAGCTACACCAAAACAACACTACTTGAAATAAATATGCTGAATATTTGAGTTGAATAAACGGTAAAAATAAATCGGCCATCACTTTTCTGTGAAAGCCGATGTCGAGCATCCAATTCTGGATGCGGTGCGGAAAGAAAACAGTACCGATGCAACACACTTTCTCATCCTCCCAGGCCTCTTTGGTGTAAGAGCCGGGCACAACCTGTGCCCGGATTTCGTTTGAAGAAATCCTTCCCACGGAATCGCAACACCTACACTTGCGAATTGCCACCTGACTTGTTTACGGGGCAACCGAAAGGACTTACATATATGTTGAACAGGCTTCGCTCATATTACTTGCCACTTACTTTGGCCGCCGCTGTCACCACCTGCGCTTCGGCCCCAATCCACCCATCGAAATCGGAAGGACAAATCATCATGAATGCAGAGGAAATCAAAACGGCTCTGGTCGGCGAATGGGTCAGCATCGCTCCGGAAATCCGCCCCAGCGCCAATAAGAATCCCGACGGGACACTTAAGCCTTTCTACCTCAGGCGCGCTTTCAAATGCATCGCCGGTGATCGCTTCGAACTGACCATAATCAATTCGGCGGACGCGAATGGAGCGGTGCCGCTTGCCAAGATCGGCATCAAGGGCCATATGGTCTGGCGCGGGCCGCATCCGATCGCCCCTGGTGCGCAGAAAGTGGATTTCCTGGCCGACGAAGGCTATGAGGTGACTCCGTTGTTGCAAGGGTTCGCAGATGTTATGAATCAGATCGCCGCCAACGGATACGGCAAGTGGGAGGTAAACGGCACGCAGAGCGTCTTCGGGAAAACTTTCGCGCCGTTCGGTCTCGCCGAAGGAAAGAACTTCATGGAGTTCGACTTGGTCTACCTGAACCACGATATGCTGTTTTGGGGCGCGCGCAACATAGACGGCCGAGGCTTCGACAAAGAAGAGAATCGGCCGACGAACCTTCAGATCCCGCTCGTTCGCAAATAGTCGCGCCGGCTCAGGGGGGAGCTCCCGCAAGGGCATTCCCCGTTGAGACCGTCATTGGAATCCTTCCGAACGTTCTCCCATCCACCTGGAAAAACCGCATCCCGTTGGCGGGCTCCGTTACCGTTTCCATCCTGATCAACCTTCGCGAAGGCAGGATGACGGTCGGATTGGATGGGAAGAGGACGTCGTAAGCGAAGTCCCGGGTCATGGCCACGAGGGTGTCCGCGCGAGGGTCTCCGGGCACGGACATGCCGTGGCCCATGCCCACGAAGGGTTTCAGGATGCTGTGGACCCCGGCGCGGATCAGCCCCCGGTGAAGGCAAGCGCTGCCATACACGATAAGGGCGGGATTGCCCAATGCATATCCGGCATCGAATGGCACGGTGGGATCGGCGGTGCCGTGGAAATGTATAACCGGCAACTTGCCGTTTTTGACCCAGGTTGAATCGCTAACGCCTCCCCAGCAGTTCACCACGCCGTTGATGGCCGAGGAAACCCCCGGGGTCCCACCGCTGCCATCCAATCCTCCGAGCGCATTCGTGTCGATGAAGGACGGTATTTCCTGGGGATCCAGGTATGCATACTCCAATGACAGGGCGCCGCCCGCCGAAGTGCCGCCCATCAGGATCCGGGTATCATCGATTCCGTACTCGGCGCGATGGGCGCGCAGGAAACGCACTGCCGCCTTGCCATCCTGCACCGCCCGGAAGACTTCGGTATTCATCACCTGGAAGGTGTTGGCATTCTGTTGCAGCCGATACCCGAAGGAGGCCGTGACATAACCTTTCTTCGCGAATGTCTGGCATAGGTATACGATGTCTCCATCGGTCTTGCCGCCTCCCGAAAAGCCGCCTCCATGAACGAAGATGAACAGCGGCCGAAGTTTGGCGGTATCGCCCTGTGGCCGGTACACATCCATCAGGAGATTTTCCGTGCCGCCGGAAAAGGTCTTGCTTGATCCGTATTGGATATTGGAAGTGACGGTAGCGGAGGTGAATACATTGTCCTTATAGCGGACAGGTGCCCCCCACAGTGCCGCCGACGTTGCCAACCAAGCCGACCCGAAGAGCAGGGTCCGCCTTAAAAATCCCGTTCTTTCTTTCTTCATTCCGTCATTCATGCACCCGCCTCCTCAGTATAATCGCGCCGTCCGCTTTGTTTCCCACCCCGTCCTGCTTATTTGAGCGTGAAGGGTTTTTCGATTGAGGTGGAACCGGACCGAATGCTAGCGACATAGGAACCCGAACCCGTCCTGGATTTCCATGTGACCGAATATGCGCCCATCCCGGAATTCGGGACGGTGGCGGCAAACACTTTATCGCCTTTCAACGAATAGACCGAAACCGTGAATTCCTTGGCGATGTCGCTTCCCTTGAAAGCGATCACGACATCGGATTTGCGCGCCGTGATGCCGGTGAATTTCAGGGATGGAGCCGGGGAGCGGAGACCCGGATTGCGCGCGGACACCACGCCATGCTTGATTTGATAGGTTTGTCCGGCGACGGTATTGAAGGTATGGATGTCGTTCGCATTCGTCGAAGCCAGGCCCACGCCGTTGTTGACGACGGTTATCTGTTCGCCCGGCCAGGGATTCTTGACACTGCATGGCTTTCCCGCTTCGGAGTAGATATACACGGCATCGTCGATGGTGTTGCTCACTGTGTGGTGGGCCTCCACCAGGAACGCTCCCTGAGCGCGCAGACCCTGGAATTTGGCGTCCAGGGTTTTCGGGCAGTTGGGGAAGATGCGGATAATGCCGTCATGGCTCTGCAGCACCAGGCTGTTGATTCCGTCGATAAGGCCGCAGACTTCCATTCCGCCGGCGCCGCCGTCATTGGTGTGCAGGCTGGTCAGCAAGGTGCGGTTCGTCATCTTCTGTATCAGGAAATCCGGATCGTAGAAGCTCCTGGCTCCCATGCTGGTCACCGTGCAATAGGCGTTTCCGCCGCCCCAACTGTTGGTCTGCTGCAAGGTATTGCGGATGGCTTCCAGGAAGACCGGGCTGGAACTGGCTGAAACTCCCCCCGCCGCAACGAACTGGAGCACGCAGTTGAGATTGCCGTCGCTCCAAGTAGGGTGCTCCACGCTTTCCGAGATGATGGTCTGCCCGTTGCGGGTGGTGGTCAGCACTGGTTGCAGGCTGTCGATGATGCCTTGCCAGATGGGCCGGCTGGCGGCGTCCTTGTTCTGGGCGATGCTGGCTTCCATCATTTCCTTCATCAGGTACTGGACCCATTCGATATCATAGGTGGAATTCTGGCACCAGTTGTCCTCGTGGGCGCTGCCCCAAATCTGGTACTTGCCATCGACCTTGCCGATATTGTGGATATAATCGGTCAGGAGGTCCGCCTGGTTCTTCAAGATCCCATAAAGGGTGTCCGTATAGAAGCTGTTGCTCATGGAATACTTGTAATAGTCTACTGCCGGAGTCAACTGGTTGACGCCGTCCGTGGGCTGGTTCCAGATCAAGCCGCCCAGCAAATTGCCCCAGCCCGGAACCCCGCGGCCGTTGAAGATCCCGTTGTTCAGGCCGCCGTGGATCATGGCGGGCATTTTCGAGCGGACGTTCGCGCCCATGTATCCCGCATCGGTGGGATGCGCGTTGCAATAGGCCACGCGTTGCACCGCGTAGGATTGATGCAAGGCGACCGCCTTGGCGTAAGGCTGCAGGACTTCCAGGTGGTTGGACGAGCCCATGCCGTAGAAGGGCGCCTCTGCATTGTAGTTGCCCCATAATTCCGCCCAATCGGAGGTTATGCCGCGCGTCCATATGCCCCAGGTGACGGGAGCGTAGTTGGTCGGGCCTTGGCGGCTGGCGCTGGCGAGCCAATACAGGTGCCCGTACCACCATCTTTCCACATCATGGTTGCTGAACTTGACGTAGGACTTGTACCAGAAATTGTCCCAATAGCGCACGTGGTTCGCCCACCAACTATCGTTCGCCTTGAAGGAACGGACGAAAGGGGCGATGGTGTCGATGGGGTTGCCGGCGCGTTTCCAATTATCCGCAACCTTGAAGACGAGGGTGGCCGTCTGCCCCGGGTCTATGGTGAAGGTCAAGGTGGCGCTTCCGCCGCCCGCCGCGCTCACGCTTCCCGCGCCGCCCACCCTTTTCATGGCCATGGCGTACCGGACCGCGCCGAATTGGCCGGACAAATCCTTGGAGATCCAGGCCACGGAATCGCCTCCCGTGGAGCCCGTCGCGGCGTCGCCGTCATAGGAAACCAGCACCGCTTTCAGGCTGGCCGCCGCGCTCCCGGCATTGGTCAACTCGGCAAAGGCCACGTTGTCCGAATCGGAGATCCAGATTTTGCCGTTGATGGTTTGACCGTTCATGGTGATGGCGGTGGTCACGTACGCCTGGCGCAGATATTGGTGCATGGTATAGCTGCCGCCGCCGCTTTCGTTCCCGTTCGCGGAAATGTTGACATAACCCATTCCGCGGTAATCGCCGGTTATCACCCCGTTCCCACCCCCTGCCCCAGGCGAGAACATGCCGCTTTCCGCCATCCACAGGCGGAGATTGTTGGCCGTCCCGCCCACGGCTATGCCGTAGCCGCCGTTGCCGATGATGGGTCCGCCGTCATCCTGCTTATTGTTGCTGCTGCCGATGGGAGCGGTCCATGTGCAGGCGAGCCCATTCACGATCCCCGACATCTCCGCCGTGTCTTTGATGGAATAGGCTGCCGATGCCGGAAACGGTAAAATTCCCATCGCCAACGCGACAAAAAGCGTATAGCGGAAATGCTTTTCATTGATAAGGTTTTTCATAGTATCAACCTTCTTTTTCGATTGTCTGTCGTTCCTGAATCCTTCTGACTCCATGATGCGCCGGCTGCTTCACGGCCATGGCGCTGGCAGCCAGTTCTTCCAACCCATCGCGCCCGAAGGCCGTACCGTAGAATCCCAAGCCACCTTCGGCGGTTTCGCAAAGCAGAATCCAAGTGCCAGCGGACCGGCTTGCGTTTCGGGAACCTTTTGTCAAGATTCCCTTAACGATTCGATTTTCTCCTCGTGCGCCAGGGCCGAGGGAGGGGTTCTTGCTCATCATTGGCGGCGGGAATCCATTTGCGCGCCTAAAATCGGGAGCGGCATATGATAATGGAATTGGCCATGCTTTATATCCATTACGCAAAGACCGGAATGAACCCCCGGAATCGCAATGGAAGATCCCGACCGGCTCACTTCGGCGCTCGCCACCATTCTTCCGAAAAGATCCGTAATGCGAATCGAGTACGGGGAGGAATCTGGAATGAACACGCGGACACCGCCGGTAAAGGCCTGGAAGGAAAATCCGCTCGACGTGCCATGGTTCACCATCGATGTGGTGGTGCAGAGCGAAGGATCGCTTTTCACGAAATAGCTCCGGTAGCTGGGAGACTTGGAGTCCATACAACCCACCAGGTTGAGCACCCGTATCTTCCGGAATTTCCACGGCGCGGATTCCCCCTGGATGGTGATGTAGCCTTCCGTGAGCGCTTTGCCGTCATTGCGGGTCTGCAGCTTGGAATAGGTGAGAACGGTGTCCAGCGCCTTCCCCGTATCGCTCGCCACCATGTGCTGCACCAGGGAGTCCCCGAGCACCAAGGCCTCCACCACCTGGAAATGGCTGGAATCGATTTTCACATGCTTGGCGGTGAAGCAGCCCGGGCTCTGACGGGTGCCGTTGATGATCATGGAGGTGTTGCTCGAATTTCCGCACACGTTGGCGGTGGTGCCGTTCTCGGTTTTGCCGTCGCTGTTCTGCTTGTTCATGGAACCCAGCAGTTGGCATTCCACGCTGGTGGGGAAATCCTGGTTGAGATCCATCGATTCCATGGACTGGCTGTGAAGCATGAGCCCGTTGTTCTGGAAGGCCCAGTCCGGCGCTCCGCCCGATTGAACGCCCCAGGTGTCCGCCTCGGCATGGATCAGGTAATAGGAGAACTTCCGTTTCTGCCAGGCCATGTGCCCGAAGCGGCCGTTGAAGCTCGTTCCATACTGGCTGTAATCCACCCATAGCAGCCCGTCCTTGACATACCATGTCTTCAAGGGATCCTGGCCGGCCGGAGTTCCATGGACCTTGGGCACCCAGCCGGTCAGATCCTTGCCGTTGAACAAATCGATCCAATCGGATGCCGGCACCTTGGAAATATCCAGCGCCCGGGCGCCGGATGCGAATGCCAAAAGTCCCGCCACGCAGGCCAGAAAAACCTTCTTCCACTCCATCTTCATCCTCCTTGATTGGATCATTTTCCGGAGACCACGAAAAGATTCCGCGCTTCGACGCCTCGATCATTCTTCGCGGAGATCGCGTACAGGCCGCGCTCATACGCTCCATTGGAAAGGAGATCCGTCGGCCCCATTCCGCGCAAAGCTTCGCGCAGGCGGCCCCGGAAATCCCGGATCTCCACGGTGAAGGCGCCGACGGATCCGATCCGGAAACCCAGCCTTCCGCCTCCGGCCGCATGGGTGCGGATTTCCAGACCTTCATGAACGGCTTGCGAAGGGATGGGCTTGGCCTGGGTCACGGGAGTTCCCGGTCCGATCGCGTTGAGGGTGTACCAGGCTTCGGTGGACCAGAGAGCGGAATTATCCTTGGCGGTTATCCCGGACAATTTGAAGTAGACCACGTCCTTGGTTTTCATCCCCGGGATCTCAAGCGTCACTTTCAATCCATCCGCACTTACGGAGGCGGATTTGGCGGTCAGGTTTTCCACGGTTTTTTTTCCGGCTCCGTAGTTCACCTCGGGGACGTACATCCATTGCTGGACTTTGTAGTTTGCGGCCTGGTCCGCTCCCGCGCCCACAGGCGTCGTGAATTCGAGTTCCATCGTATTCGCTCCGGTGGAGCGCACGGCCAATAAATCGAAGGTGGTTTTCCCGTTGGGGACCATGCGTTGCAGGCCATAATCCTTACCGGCCCAATCCCACCCGCCCCATTCGGGTGTCCCGATCCCGCCCAGGTAGATGGCTCCGTCCGGCCCCACAATGGCCCGGTGCACAGCAGCCTCCAGGCCCCCGGAAAAGCGGAACACGCAGCCCTGATAATCTCCGTTGACCTTTTCGAGAAAGTACCGTTGCAGGGTCCCGAAGTTTGCGTCGCCGGCGATCATCTGGCCCTTATATGTTCCGGTCGTGAGGTAAGCAGGCTGGGTGGGTGAAATGCTGATGGCGCCATGGTCCATCCAGATGACCGGCGGGGTCTCGGGAACATTGTCGAAAGGACCGGGACCGCCTCCCGAGCCCGGTGTGTGGACTCCAAAGAACCGGCCCTTCCTGACTTCCAGCAACTTGGAGGACGGGACCCAGTTCCCCTGGTTTTCGGTGACGAAGAGCTCGCCTTCCGGGCCAAGGACCAGGCCGTCCGGCGTGCGGGTGCCGCAGGCGTAGGGCTCAAAGCCGCCGGTTTTGGTGGAGATGGCGATGATGCATCCCCTTTCCTTGGACTCCGTGCTGCCGAAGGGAAAGGCGATGGCGAGGCCCGCGTAGAAGACGCTGTCCCGGTATACCATCCCCATGGCGAACTCGAGATTCTTGGCCGGAGTGGGCTGCACCGTCCAGCCCCCCGCGACCTTCTTGACCGTGTCAGCCACGCCGTCATTGTTCTTGTCGGGCAGCAGCGAGAGTTGATCTTTCTGAAGGAGATAGATTTCCCCTCCGACCACCTTCACGCCCAGCGGCTCGTTCAGATTGGAGGCGAATTTCTTATAGGTGATTTTCGTAACGTCGCCGGTTTGCGCGTTGGAAACCAGATACACGGAACCCTTGGTGTTGCCGAAGCCTTCCCAGGTGGAGACGACCAGCCTGCCGTCCGGGAGGAAGTCCAGGCCGCTTACCTGGGGGTTGAATCCGGGAGGCCGCAAGGTGGCCATGCTGAAGGCCGGATGCACCGTGGTCATGGTTTGCCCTTGCGCGAAGGCGGGCGGCAGGCATAAGGCGAATGGTATCGACAATCGTATTGCCGATCGTATCGTCGATCGTTTTGTGGATTGTTTTGCGGTTTGGATTGCCATTTGTTTAAAAAAGGCAAAGCGGTTTTCCAGGCAATGTTTCATCATGACCTTCTTTCATCAGGCGTTTCGAACGAGGAACCCCTTAAAACTTGTCAGGTCTTCAGGGGAGTTGCAGCAGCCGCGAATCCGTTCTTTGGTTTTCGAAACTGAGCTTCAGGAAATCGTCGGACCGGGCCGCATGCGCGATCCAGAGTTCATCCAGGGTCCCCTGGAAATAACGGCTGGTGCCGGGCGGGGACCAATTGTCAAGGGAGCCAAAGCCCCAGCGCCAAAATCCGGTGATGTTTTCCGCCACGGTGGACGCGGGGTCGGAGGCGACCAGGGTGCCATCCACGAACAAGGCCTGGCCCGCGGGAGAAAGCCGGGCGGCCACCAGATGCCATTGGCCGTCATTAAGCGCCTTCGGCGAATCGATGGTCTTATAGATTCCCGGATTCGGATCCGCCTGGTTCGCGGCCAGGGGGGGATATACCGAAAAGTGGACGGTTCCGTTGGTGGTCATGAAAATATGGCGGTCGCGGTAGAGTGTCGCGGTCGCAGTATCGGCTTCCGTGAAATCCACGAGCTTGCCGCCGTTCGCGGTGGCGGTGCGGAACCACAGGGAGATGGTGAATACCTGAGGATTGTTGAACGACTGCTTTGATGCGGCGAATTGGGTTTTGCCGTCCAATCCCATTCCGTTTTCCACCACACCAGAAGCCGATCCCGCCGGTAGGGAATATCCGAAAGCGCTACCGGAATTGTTTCTTCCGGAGGCATCCCGCCATTGGGGCGGAGCTCCTCCCGGATTCTCATCCAAGTGCCAGGCTCCCGCATAGCCGTCCGCCGCGGTGAACACCGATCCCGACGGGGCTGCGATGCCGGGATTGCCCCAATACATGCGCAGCTTCCCGACGGCACCCCCATAAACCGTATCCAACAATACCCAGGCTTCCGCCACGCCCGCCGCGGAGTCCCAATGCTGGACCTCGCAAGGCAAGGGCTTTCCCGCCTCATCCGTGAACCGTAAATCCGCGCCGTCGCTCCGGGCCGAGGAAAAATCGAGAAGAGAAGGCGAGATGCGGACAAGCAAAGGAAACCGGGCGACATTTCCCGATATTGCGGCACCAGTCATCGTTGTGTTCAATGATAGTGTGCGATTATGTTTCCAGGCCAGGTAGGGAGCGGGCGCGGTCGTGGCGGCCTCGGCGGCCACTGTCACTCCCCATGCGAAAGTCACCGGCGCGAAAGCGTGTCCGGCGCTCCCGTATTGCAGCGAGTCGAACGTTCCCACCGCGACGGAATCCAGGGTGGCCGTCCCGTTCGCGGTGGACACCTTTTTATACAACGTGGTACCAGTAACATAGATGTAACCTTCGACGGTGTCCGCCGCGCCCATCAGGGTGGTCGCGATGCTTCCCGGATAACGCAGGGTCTGTTCGCCGACATCGACAACGCCCCTGGAAACCTTGATCCCCTTCATAATGGCCCGCGTTCCCGACACCAAATCGAGAGCTTCCAGATTGTAGGTCCCGGAATCGACTCCGGTGATGCGGAAACGGCCGCCGGCATCTGTGGTATCGCCTGCCGGGAAGGCGCGCCCGGTGGCGAGATCCAGGGGATTGAAATCCTGGGGAACAAGATAAACGCGGATACGCGCCGCCGGGACCCCGTCCAGGGTTTTGACCACGCCCGTAAGGCCCTTGCTCGGGTTGCCGGTTTCCGATCCTTCGAAGCAACCAGAAATTGCCAGGACCGCAGTCAGCGTCGCGGCGGTAATGAGCGCCCGCAAAGATGAAGCGCGCTTCATGGCATCTCCCGGGAGGAACTCTTCGACAGCGGGAAGAATTGGGTGTTCAATTGGTATACCCGGTCCGCCTTGGGAACCTTCTGTTCCAAAGCGAGAAGCCTTTTCCGGAAGGAGATGATTTCCTCTTTGAAGGCCTCGAAGGCCTCCTCGGAAAGGCTCAGAGTGAGGGTGGATATGTCCCTCGCTTCGGGCTCATGGCGGTCGAACGCCTCCTTCGCCAGATCCATGCAAGCGATTTGATAGTTTGCCACGTTCAGGGATGCCACCTCGGGCCCGGTGGTGATGATGTTTTGCATCGGCCGGTAAATCCCCGACGCATCCTTGGCGATGAACATGAGATCCTCCAGCACCCGGATCGCCTTTTCGGCCTGGTCCGGACGTATGGTAGGATTCAACTGGCGGGCCAAGGCCGCAAAATCGCCCTTGAAGCGGATCATGCCGATCAATTCCCGGATGGCGCTGTAATACCACTTGGAGTAGAATTCGAATTGGCTGGATTCGACGAGGAAGGCGTCCACCTTGCGGAGCGACATCATCCTTTCGAAGTAGATCCGTCTTTCCTCCATGGTCTTGGCCTCGTTGAAGTAGACCATGCTTTCGAAATATTCGGCCTCTTTCTTCCGGAGTTTCAAGGCCTCGGAAAAACGCACGATCAGGCTCCGGCCCAGACTGCGTTTTCCATCGACCACGTTCTTGTAGAATCCGGAAGAGTTGATTTTCGCCTTCAGGGCGAACTGGCGATAGGAGAACGCCGGATGGGTGCGTTTTTTGAATGCGTAATAAGCTTTCAGGTATTCCCGATAGTCCGTGAATTCGAACACGGAAGGGGTTGCATCCTCCGATACCCGTTCATGGGTTCCGCCGGCTTTCAGCATGCCGCGCGGCCGTTCGACGTTGTCCGTTCCATCGCCATCTTGTGCTCAATTGTAGGCGCAAATACGGGGTGGAAGTAGGCGAAAATCCGCATCGTTTCTTCTTTTCGATCCATTTCTGTTTCCATTTGGAAACACGTGGGGAGATGCGGAAATCGTCGCTTTTGGCTTGGATTCGCAGAAATAGTCCTTAGAAATCAGGCTTCCCAGGGCACCGGCCCGCAAGGAACCCAAGCTCCGTGGATGCACGGATCACAGGATTTTTATCTCGGAATGGAAACGGCTGCGGCCCCGGGTCCGGAAACGGCCGCAAGCCGGGTCCGGAATGTGCGGGCATCTTTGCGCAAAGGCGCGAAGCCGATCTCAGTGGAACCCTTCAGGGCGTGAAGGTGTTCCCGGAGATGGTATTGTTAGTCCCCGCCGTCTTGATCGACGCGGCCTGGGACGCGGACTTGAACGTGCTCCCCGTAACCGTCACAATCCCCGATGCATTCTCCGACCAGACATGCAAGTTGCCGTTCCGCAGGGGACCGGTGAATTTCGAATTCGTGATGCTCAGGGCGTTGACGTTCATGTCCATCAGATGGTCCGCGAAGCCGACCTTGTCGTCCGTGAATTCGCAATCCTTGAATGTCGCCGAGAAGGGCTGGCCCGCGCCCGTGGATCCGGGTCCGTAAGCCATGATGGCGTAGCCGCTGCCGGTCACGAAATCCGCGAACTTGACCCCCGTGCAGGTGAAGATGGAACTGCTCGCGTTGATGGCGTAGTAGGACGTGCTGGCCGCGGTCCCGCCGGTCATGTTGCAATTCACGATCGAAAATCCCACCACCCAGGTGAATTGGAACGTGGTCCCGTAGTTGAATTCATTGGGGATGTCGAAACCGTCGAGGACGATATCGTGCAGGGGATTGGCCGCGGCGCCGACCAGGTACAGGAGCGAGGATTTGGGATTGCGCAGGGTGGTCTTGGTGGCGGCATTGAATGGAACGCGATCGGTCAGGGCATGGGCCGTCGCCGCATCGAAGCCCCCGTACAGGGAGTCGTTGGAGGTGAGTCCGTAGCCGACGGAATCGGACGTGTAGGTTCCTTTTGCCACCCAGATCTGCTTTGCGGAAGAGCCCGCCAGGGCCAGCTGGATGCTGGTATAGGCTTGGATCCATGACGAGCCGTTGTTCAACCCCGTGGCGGCGGCGTTCACGAACACGACATTGGATCGATAATAGGCCTTGATGGAAGCGGTGGCGATGTTGCCCGCGGCGTCCGAATCCGAAGTGACCGTCAAGGTGTTCACCGCCCCGTTGTCGATCAGGGACGCGAAGTTCTTGTTTTTGAATCCGGGGCTAAGGCTTCCGGACTCGGTGTAGGTCACGGGAACACCATCATAATTGGTGATGAATCCATCGGCCGGGGAGTCGATGGTGACGACGGGAGCGGTCTTGTCCACCGTCACGGCCAAGGCGTTGGAATTCGCGGACCAGTTGCCCGCTTTATCCTGTTCGCGCACGACCACGGAATAGGACTTCTCCGCCGCGCCGGTCAGGGTATAGGATGCGGTATTGACGGTGATGGGCGTTCCGCCATCCACGATCACTTGGTAGACCGGCGTGGCGGGGATACCGCTGCCGCCGGCATTATCCCCATTAGAGGTCCAGGTCCACTTGGGATCCAGGTGGGTGGCCGGCCGGATGGTGCTCAGGGTGGGCGCATTGGGCGCCGTCGTCTCCTTGGTGACGGTGACGAGCGCGGATCCGGTCTGGCCCAAATCATTCGGCGGCGAGGTTACGGTCAGGGGGTTGGCGCCATCGACCAGGCCGGTAAAGGCTTTCGACGTTTCCACGCCGCCGTCCACCTTGTACTTCACCGTGATGGTGTCCTTGTTGGTGAAGGTCCCCGCGGGCGGATAGGTGATGGTCACCTGGGGGATGGCCACGTTCACATTGGCGGCCAGGCTGGCATTGGTGGCATTACCCACTTTGTCCGTGGCCGTGAAGATGAGGGTGTTGGCGCCCGACTTCAGCACCAGATCCCCCGTGGTCCAGGTGCCGCCGGTGATCACGGCGTTTCCGCTGCCGGAGACCTGCCCGGCCACCGTCACGGAAAGCAAACCGGATCCGGAATCCGAAACCGTGCCCGACACGGTGACATGCGAAGAGGTCAGGGAGGCGGGGCTGGTATGGCTGGTGATGAGGATGCCGGGACCTACGCGATCCACCAGCGTTTTTCCCGTTGCCGAAGCCGACCAGTTGCCGGCATTGTCCTGCTCCTGCACCGCGAAGGTATTGTTGCCTTCATTGAGGATCAGGTCCTGGATCGTGGTCGCGGCCGTTTCCGTGAATGCGGCGCCGTTCAAAGCATAGCGGTATTTTCCGTTCAACCCGCTGCCGGAAGCGCCGTCGTTGCCGACGGTCCAGCTCCAGGAGCCCTTGCCCGCCTGGGTGGGCGTGGGGGGAGACGCGGTCAGGACCGGAACCGAAGGCGCGGTGGTGGCCCGCAATACCGTCAGAGCCGCTTCTCCCGAGCCCCCGGAGGAGTCCGTGAAGCCCACCGTCAGGATGGTGGGGGCCCCTTCCGGGATGGCGATGTTGGAGATGGACCAGGCGCCGTTTTTGAACGTGACCGTGCCGGTGGCGGCGTTGTTCACCTTGAGAGTCATCTGGGTCACGCCGTAGTGGCCGCTGGTGGTGCCGGTCAGGGAAACGGACGCGTTACGGGTAACGTAGGTGCCGGAGGATTGCGGAGTGGAGATGTTGACCACGGTGCGGGCGGAATCGTAGAGGATTTCCAGGCTCGCGGGGGCGGACCAGTTGCCGGCCCCGTCGCGTTCTTCCACATACAAGGTGTATTTGGTTCCGGAAACGGCGACGTCGGTCAGGACGTAGGAGGTGTCGGTCGTTTCCGGCGCGCCGGAAGGGAAGATCGCCGATCCCTTTTGGACGCGGTAGTTTCCGGAGCCGCCTCCGTTCGAGTTCCAGGTCCATTTCGGCAGCACATTGGTGGGCGAGGATCCCCGGATATTCGGCGCCTTGGGCGGGGTCACGTCGCGGATCACGTGCACGGTATCGCTCCCGATGTTGCCCGCGGAATCCTGGAACTGCCGGACGATGGCCTTGTCGCCGTCCACGGTTCCCAGGTCCTCCGTGGTCTTGGCGGTCTGAGCGACCCCGTCCACGGTCCAGGACACGGCGACGGTGTTGCCGCTGATAACGGCGCCGGCCTTGGGCGAGAGGATTTTGACTATCGGGGCGGTGGTATCCAGGAAGACGGTCACGGAGTCCGAGCCTTTTGCCGTGCCATCGACGGCTTCCACCTTCAGCAGGTTGGAGCCGGCCTTCAGGATGAAATCCCGGGTCAGCTCCGCGCCGCCTTCGCCGACGGTATAGCGGACGGTGATGGCATGGACGTTGACGGAGGTGTCGCGGCCCGGCCAGACGATGGTGACCAGCAGGCCGTCGTCGGTAACATGGATGGTACGGGTGGCGGAAACCTCGTTGCCTTCGCTGTCGCGGATATAGAAGGTGGCGGTATGGTTTTTCAGTTCCGTATAGGTATGGACAAGGCTGTCCGGCACATGCGCCGAATCGGCGTTGTCCCAGGCCCCGTCTCCGTCCAGATCGTACTTGAAGGCGACGATGGTCCCATGTTCCTGATGGATGGAGATGGGGAAGACCACGGTACCGCCCTTGCGGACGGACACGTTGGCGCCCACGCCCACCTTGGGCGCGTCGACCACGGCTTCCACGGGGATGCTGTCGATCTTGTTGCCCGCGCGGGCCACCAGGGTGGCGGTTCCCGAGTCGAGGGCGGCGGCATTGCCGAAATGATCCACGGTGACGATGCCGGGTTTCCGGCTTATCCATTGGTAGGGCGTGGCCGCGGGGATTAAAGCCAGGGTTAAGGCCTTGGGAGAATCGCCCTTGTACAGCTTAAGGCTCCGGGGCGAGATTTCCAACTTGTCCACCGGAAGGGTGGTGTCGATGTCCTTGGGCGCTCCGCGCGTCACAACCAGCTGGTAGGCGCTGCCGGCGGCCTCGCCGCCGTTCGTGACCTTGAAGGTGAACAGGTTGTCTCCATGCCCCAAGGTTTGCGGCGGCAGGATGCCCCAGGATAGCGGGTCGCCATTGAGCGACAGTTTGTTGGCGCTGTCCATGGCGACCACGGTGAATCGCACCTCACCGGAGGTATCCGGCAATTCCAGGGTATATCCGGGGACATTGGGATCGAAGGCGGGCTTGAGTGATCCTTGGGAAACCTTCAACTGATGGAGGCGCAGATCCGCTTGCAGCACCACCGTGGGTTTGGAGGTTTTTCCCACCACGGGGATGTCCTTGGCCAGGACAAGTTCGTGGTTGGCGTTGTAGGCGCGGATGCGGATGGTGAAATCCTTGCCCTTGGCCGTCGTCAATTTGTACTTGGGAAAGTCGGCCGGGTCCGGCAACTTCTTGTCCCACACATGCTCGAGCACTTTGCTCGAGTCCCCGGAATCCACCAGATCGATCACGACGATGTCGTAGTCGCTCAAGGCCGGATTCAATTGCCAAGTCAGGTATTGATCGCCATCGGTATCCGCGGTTTGGCAGGAGCCCAGCCATAAGGCCAGAAATCCGAGCAGGCCCATTCCAAAAAGGGCAGGAAAGGCTGTAAGGGCGGAAAGGGCGGAAAACTTTTTCATGTCATGCGCTCGCGGTTGGAATTGCACGGGACTCAGAATTGCACGGGAATGTCGGATTCGGCGCCTTTATGGCCGCCGTCCGATTGGGAAAGCACGTAGTACCCGCCCGCCACGCTTGCGGCGACGGCCATCCCGCCTATCCACCAATAGGCCGCATAACTTTTCTTCCCGGCAATCTTGGCTTGATCGCCCGACTTTCCATTCCCGTTGGGGGAAGGAAAGCTTCCTTGTCCGGGCTTGTTGTCCGGCACGGAAAGCCTATCCTCGCGGCCTTCGCCTTGCGTCGCGTTGGCCTTTGCCGAAGCGCTTTGCGATGATCCGGGCCGGCCGCCGGTCTGGCCCATCAGTTCGTCCAGGGTGTTCTTGAAGATATCCTGCACCACGATGCTCACGTACATGTCCAGGATCTTCGCGTCCGGATCGATCTTGAGCAGCTTGTAGAAATAATTCTTGCCCTTTTCGCGCGTGCCCTGATCGGCGCAATACATCACCCCCAGGTATTTGTAGACCATGAGGCTTTCTTCCCGGGAAAAGGTCGCGTGGGATTTCTGGAAATCCTCCAGGATGGCCACGGCGGGATCGAAGTCCCCGTCTCCGTAGTACTTCTTCACCAGTTCCTGATCCAGGGGTTGGGTGGACTGGGCCGCGGCGGTTTTGGCCGGGGCGGCGGCGGTCCTGGAGGCGCCGGTTTGCGGGGGTTTCGCCTGGGTTTTCCCTGCGGGTTGCGCGGTGGCTTTGGGAACCGCGGGCTGCGCCGAAGGCTTGGGAGCCGCCGCTTGCGCCGTCGCGATCAAGAGGAGTGAACCGAGAATGTGGAACATTGATTTCACCATGGCGCGACCTATTGCTGAAGAGCGGGAGGATATCGCCATCAAAATTAATTAAAACCCGGTTACGATGAAGAGCCGCAAGCCCGGAACCTTGACGGATTTGATATGATTTCCGGATAAAAGACGCTGGCTCGCGGAGTCGGATGAATCCATGTGATGGGTATCACGGAGGAAGCCCAAGATCGAGCGGATTGGAGGCGCGCACGCGTCCAAACCCTTTCTCCCAGAATCAGGGAATGTCACAAAGTCAGCGAAGTGCCGGGGTTACTTCTTCAAATCCTGGAGCGCCACGCCTTCAAACGAGAAGTCGTCCAGATCAAAAGCCTGGGTCAGGGAATCCGCGCCGATTGCGAGGTTGGTCGCCGCGACAAAATCCACGGAGAGGATGTCCTTGGCCGCGGTCAGCCATGCGAAGCCCTGGGCCTGCGGCGGCGCATTGGGCGTGAGCGCCAGGGAGGACACGGGAATTATCACATGGGTCCACCCCGGGCTCAGATCGATGGGCGCCTGGAATTGCACCGTGTCCGCGGTCAACGCGTTCAAGGCGCGGGAATGGAAACGCAGGTAGACCCGTCCCGTGCCCATCGCGTACAGGGAGATCGAGGCCATGTTCGCGAGGTTGATGGCCCCGTCAACGGCGAAACCCACCCGCGCGCTCCCGGTGCCGCCCGTGCGGAATACGATGGTGTTCTCAAGGCTCTTCCCCGAAAAGGCCTGGGCGGGATCCGCCGTGATACCGCTTTGGATGGTCGCGGTTCCCGATTGCGACGCGGACCAGCCTCCGCCGAATGTCAGGCCGATTTGCGTCTGGTACCAGAAATCCTGTTCGAAATTATTCGCCATGATGCGATCCGTCGCCACTGAGAGGTCGATCCCCTTCACGTCCTCTCCCGCCGCCAGGTCCATCGCGCGGATAGGCACGGCCATGAGGGCGCCATTGCGGTTGAGCACGGCGATGATGTCGTAGGAGCCCGCGGCGACTCCGGTGAAGCGGTAGGCGCTATCCCGGCCGACCAGCGCCGAGTAAGCCGTTCCCGCCAGGCGCACTTCGCGGATGAGCCCGGAATCGGCCTGCACATGTCCCGAGAACGAAGCTTCATGCATGGCCTGCAAGGCGATCGGTGCGGCGGAAGGGGATTCCCCTTTTACGTCGCGCAGGAACAAGGCTTCGACGCCGGCATCGATTTGCAGGTTGTAGCGATGGCCCCCCGGCAGGTTCACCTTAAAGGCGCCCAGGGAATCCGTCCGGGTGGAATCCAGCAGAACCGACCGTCCTTCCGCCACTTTGGCGAGCCAATCCCCGTCGTCCACGATCCATACCAGCGCGCGCTCAGCGGGCTTGCCGTCCGCATGGGAAACGTACGCGGCATAATCGCCGTTCGTCGTCTCCGAGGTTCCGCCCGCAACCCGTTCGGACTTGAGGCAGGCGCCCATCGCGCAGAGAGTCATGAGCGCCAGGCCCCGGACGGGCCATGCTTTCCCTAGCCATGCCTTCCCCGTCACTGCGGCGGTTCCTCGATGCGGGACAAGGGGAACAATTGGATGTTCATCTGATAGGTGCGATCCGCGTCCGTGGAACGGTTCACGTAGTTGATGACCGCGCCGCGGAATTCCTTGATCTTCGCGCGGAGTTCCAGGTAGTCCTTGGCGTTGATGGTCATGGTCACGGTGGAGAAATCGCGCACGTGCTTGGGATGCCTTTTGATGGATTCCCGCGAAAGCCTGAGCGTCTCTTCCTGGAAGGATTCGATGGCCATGGAGCGCCATTGCGCGCCCGTGGTGATGTTGGCGTTGGTGACGCGGTAGCGCCCTTCGGCATCCTGCTTTATGAGACCGAGTTGGGTGAGCAGGGCGATGGATTCCTCGGCTTCCTTGGGCGTAACCTGCGGGCTGAGGCCGTCGGCCAGCTCGGCGTAATCGCCGCGGAAATCGAAGTACTCGAGGATGGAGCGGATGGCCGAATGGTACCAGGTCTTATAGTATTCGAATTGATTGGCCAGCAACTGCTGCGCGCCCACGTTCTTCAGGGAGAGGAGCCGATCAAAGTAGAGTTTTTCCTCCTGTACGGACTTCGATTTCGCGAAGAGCACCAGTACCTCGAAATATTCCGCTTCCTTACCCGTGAGCTCGCAGGCATCGATGAAGGTTTTCACGGAATCATCCGCGATATGGCGCGCGCCGATCAGGACCTTGGCCAGATAGCTTCCGTCGAGTCCCACCTTCTTGCCGAACACCTTATAGGAGAAAAACGTCTGCCGGGACTTACGCTCTTCGTAGTAGTCCTTAAGGTAGGCGCGGTAATCCAGGTATTCGAAGACGGACTTCATATCAGGCAGTTCCCCAATGTATTCTCCAATATGGACATGGAAACCCACGGTGGGTTGCCGCCGCGATATTTATCCTGGACATCCATGTCCAGATTATGTTTGCGAAACGGCCGCCGTATTTTTTGTGTTACTGGGAAAATAACCGCTTAAATCGCCTGGAAACAGGATCCGGACGCAAATTTCTGGTCAGGGCCCGGAAAACCGAATCGGGTTTGAATTCCCCGTAATCGCGGTTATTCCTTCCATACGATGACTTGGCTAAGCGGTTATACGAAGGATACGGGGACTCCGGTACCGGAAGCGGTGGGGGATCTGCTTCAGCTTTTTGAGTACATCCCCCAGGTCCAATTCTGGATCAAGGATCCCGAGGGGCGCTTCCTGGCGGCCAACCAGGCGTTCGTGCGGCACTTCGGCCTCAAGGCTTTCCGGGAGATGGAAGGCAAAACGGATTTCGATCTGCACCCGCATCCCTTCGCGGAGGAGTACGCCAAGGACGATCGTATCGTCCTCTCCACCAAGCGCATCCAGGCCAACAAGATGGAGCTGGTGAGCGAGTTGGATGGGACGTTCAAGTGGTACAGCACGACCAAGATCCCGCTGAAGGATTCGGAAGGATCGTATTGGGCCACGGCCGGATTCACCCGCGAGCTCGCTGCTTTTCCGGAGGGAGGGCGCGCGGAAGACGGGCGCGCGGACCGCATGGGCAAGGTGGTCGACCGCATCCAGAAGGACTACGCGGAGGACCTCTCTATCGTGGATTTGGCGGCCATGGCCGGCCTGTCGGTGGTGCAGTTCGAGCGCAACTTCCGGAAGCTCATGCGCGAAACCCCTTCCAAGTACATCAACAAAACGCGCATGCGCGCCGCCTGTCAACTGTTGCTGCGTTCCAATCGCTCCATCGTCGAGATCGCCCGCCGCACCGGCTTCGCCGATGCCGGTTATTTCGCCAAACGCTTTTTCCTCTACCTGCGCATTTCCCCCAGCGAGTACCGACGCAAGTACGGAAGCGCCGCTCGCGCGGGCCTGGCCGCGGCCGAATCCGCGCCCGCCCCCGCGTCCGTAGCTGCGTCCGCGACCATGGACCGGAGCGTATCGTGAGGGGACGGAAAATCACCGGCGATGACGGAAAATTCCCGGTCGCGCGAAAAACCGGGCGCGGCGGCGGGACGCTGCGGGTGTAGCCGAAACCCCGGACTAGATTGGATCGCATGGAACACGTGGAATCGCGTAGGGATGGAACCATATGTCCGCGTCTCCGAGCGCGCCGGACGTGGGTTTACGGGCCGTCAAAGCGGAATGCGCGGACCGATAGGGGTGGGGAATCCGATGCGGTAGGCTCCCGGACTCACTGAATCAAGGCGAATGACGGTGCGGTGCGGGCCTTTCCAAGGGACGGTAGGATGAGTGTTACCGTAACTTTAAAGGTACTATCGGGATCGGTTCGGGGCGGCGGGGATTTCATGCCGGACCCGTTCTCCCGCCGGAGAACCGGATCATCGGAAGCGCCGAAATATTAGATTAAAACGTTACAAATATTACGTTAGATTATTTTCAACGCAATGGTCGCGCGGCTCCTCGTGGGGAGGGCCGGGGCCGGGCGAATTCACAAGGAGCGATTTCATGAACCAGTCCATCCCGAGCGGTAACCTGACCCGGGCGGTTGCCGCCGCCGCCCTCTTCGCCGTCGCGGCGTTCTCGACCCGGTCCGCCTTCGCGGCCTCCGCGGCCGATCCCGAATACAAGGTGGGCGCTCGCGTCACCGTGCTGGGCGACAAGGCCGGCGGCCTGAGCCAGTTCCCGGAAGCGCCCATCACCATCCTCAAGACCACGCCGGAATACCAGGTGCTCATCCCCGCGGGGATGAAGACGGCCTATTGCAAAGGCCCCAGCATGGACAAGCTGGTTGCGACGGGCTTCGCGCTCTCGCCTTCAGCGGGGCGCAGCTATGACCGCGTCTCGGCACACATCACCAGCACCTGGACCGACCCGGCCTCCGGAGAGCTCTACGGCGTCTTCACCGCCAACGACTCCGACGAGGTCACGCGCATCCCGGGCCCCGGCATAGGGTACCGCGGCCGCTACTACACCGTCGCGCTCGCCAAGTCCACCAACGGCGGCGTGGGCTTCACCAAGATCGGACCGATCCTGAGCATCCCCAAGAACGCCACCTCCAGCGCCATGCAGGGCGACGCCTTCGGCACCGTGGTGATGAGCCCGGACAAGAAATACCTGTACATCTACTACGGGGACATGTACAACGGCCAGATGGTCGGCGGCATCCAGACCTGCGTGGCCCGCGCCACCGTGGAGTCCAAAGGCCTGCCCGGATCCTGGAAAAAATGGTACAACGGGGGCTGGAACACCCAGGGCAATTCCATCATCGACTCCATCGAATACACGGGCGCGGAGACCACCCCGGTGATCACCAACACCGTCTCGCTCTACGGCGACGCCATGTACCCGCATGTCGCGTACTCGGCCAAGCTCGGCCTCTACGTGATGGTCTATGCCATCAACATCTTCGACGAAACCCCGCCCGCGGACTCCCTGGGCGGCTACCCACCCACCGAACTGAGCGGCATCTACATCGCCTACTCCCAGGACGCGGTCAGCTGGGGCGGCCAGCAGCAGCTCTTCAAGTCCATCACCATCGATTATCCGGGCCGGGAAGTGGCCTTGCATCCCACCATCGCCCTGGATGAGAACGGCTCCTCGGCCACTACCTTAAAGGCCACGGTCTATTACGGCTACAACGCCAACATGTGGTGGGGCACGCCGGTCACCCAATTCCTGGCCTCCCGTAGCGTGAACGTTACGGGCCTGTCCGCCTCCCTGTTCCCCAGCCGCATCGCGCCTCCCCGCATGGGCCATGCCGCTCCCGGTTTTTCGGTCCTGGGTTACTCCGTCCTTAAAGATGGCGCGGGGGAAATCCTGATCCGGTTCCCCCAGGACCGGGTCCAGGACCTCCGCGTGGTCGGCGCGGACGGCGTCTCGGTCGGCAACGTGCGTTCGCAAGGGAACGGACAATACCGGGTGGGCTTGACCCAATCCTCCGGACCGTTGTTCCTGCAAGGCAAGCGCGACGGCCGCGCCTTTTCCGGATACTTGAACCGCAACTGATTCCTCCCCCGGGTCGAGGTCCATTGCTTGGCGCCTCTACCCGGAGTCCGGGTCCCGTCCCCTCCCCAGCCTGCCCACGGGGCGGGCCCGGTATTCTTTCTCCGCATGGGCTGAACCTCAGGCGGGATTTCTCCCACCAGCGGACGTTTTTCCCGTTTATAGGGCTGCTTTTCGAACGGTATTTTCCCCGATTTCCGCATACCCTATTAATGTGCCTCGGCAGGTTGGGATTTCCGGTTCCGGTTGGGCCAGTCCGGCCTTTCCAGACTTTCAGACCTTGCCAATGACATGGGGGAGCGCAACGGACGTGAAGGCCTTGACCTACTTTAGCTGCATTGCGATCCGATTCCGGACCCTGGCGATCCTGACCGGCCTTGCCTCCTTTTCAGGCCCGGCCGTCTCGGCAGACCCGACCCCGTCGGCATCCATCCAAGCCGCAGGCATGACCTGGCCCGCCGAAAAGGTCTTCCCCCGCTTCGCGCCGGTATCCGCCCTGGATCTGATCGACGTGTCCGGCCTCTCCTACGATCGCAAGGTCCTCTTCACCGGACTGCAGGGCCTGATCAACCGGACCGCTCCTCGTGTCTACATCCTGGACGCCCAGCAAAGCGGAGAGGGCAAGAACTTCTGGATCGACAAGCAGACCGTCCCCAAGACCAGGATCGCCGATCCCTTCACCGTGCTCGCCAAGTACCAGGACGAGATCAAAGGGATGTGCATATACGATCCGGCCATCATGGCCACCGTTAACCTGGCGGTTACCTCGGCGGGGCTGAACGGCTGCGTGGTGGCGTCCCCGGCCCTGGCCGCGATCCTGTCGGCCGCGCCGTACGGCATCCGCACCCTGAGCGACTTCCGCTCCAACGCCTTCGCCGATGATCGCGCGGCCTACCGTTGGGCCATCGCCAATCTTTGGCCCAAATGCACGCACCGGATGGTGGCGGGATTGAAACCCGGTGTGCATTATCCGCTGCTGGACTATGTGGTCGCCAACCAGGCCATGAGCGTGTGGTTGAGCGCCGACGATTCGGCGGACAAGGCCCTTCTCGAACCGATCTTCTCGGGTATGCCGATCAACTCCGTATATCTGGGCTGGTGGCCGGGTGAGACCTCCGGCGTGGGCTATGCCTCGGGCTACGGCATCATCACCTTCGCTTCGGACTGGTTCAGCAACGCCACCGTGCACGGTTCCGAATCCGGGAGCCTCTCAACCCTGCCCGCGCTCGCCGCGCCGCCTCCCTTGCAGAACAAATGCTACATCGCCCTGATCCTGAGCGACGGGGACAACCTGCAGGAACAGGAGCATCTCTTTCCCCGCCTCTGGAACGACACGAATCGCGGAACGTTCCCGATCAGTTGGACGCAGTCCCCGGGCCTCGCGGACTTCGCCCCCGGAATCCTGGAGCATTACTACGCGAGCGCGACCCCCAATGATTGCTTCATCACCGGTCCTTCGGGCGTGGGCTACGTCTATCCGGAGAATTGGAAGCCCGCGGACTTCACCAAGTTCGCCAAGCTCACGGAATCCTATCTCGCCCGCACGGGAATCCGCACTGCGACCATCTGGGGCGGCACCGACTGGGCCTCGAACCTGTACGGCGAGAACTGCCCGAGCCTCTTGGGCCTGGCCACGTTCGGCGGGCCGGTTGGGGTGAACCTTTGGAAAAAGGATCTGGCCTCCATGGACATGTTGCCCACCTACGCGTCCTCCGCGTCCCAGGTCCTGGAAGGCGCGGACGGCCTCACGGCGCGCATGGCCGCCTGGACGCGCAAGCAGCCCATGTTCGCCGCGCCGCAAGTGAACGCCAACGTGGCGGGCCTGCCGGAACTCCACAAGGTCTACGATGCGCTCAAGGACGATCCGGACGTGGTGTTCGTCCGCGCGGATCAACTCTTCCAACTCATCCGGACGGCCAATGGGGTAACCGGGGTGATACCCAAGTCCTCCCCTGCTCGCGGCCCTTTCATCCTTTCCTCGCGCAAGCGGGAAGCCGGGTATGAGATTTCCTATTCCCTTTCCGAAGCCGGTCCGTTGGATTATCGCGTGTCGGATTTCAGCGGGAGGGTGGTCGCGCAATCCGGACTGTTCCATTCCCGGGCGGGGAACTACACGCTGCTATGGGACGGGAAGAATGCCTCGGGCGAGCCGGTGGGCGCGGGGGAATACGTGATCCGCGTTAAGGCCGGCGCCGCGATCGGTTCCGGGCGGCTGGACATCGCGCGCTAAGGCATACCGCAAAGGGTGCGCAGAAGCTTGCGTCGAAGCCTGCGATGGCGCGGGGCGATGCCGTCGCCTCTTCGGCTAAAAGCCGGTGTTGAAGCCGTCCCTGCCCTTGCGGTTGCGGTCCCCTTCCTTGACCAGGATGGCCTCGATGCGGCTCAGGTTGCCCGCGCCCAACAGCCCCGGATCCACGGCATGCAGATTCTTCAGGGCATCGACCAGGCACAAGGTGGCCAGGTACAAAGGGCGGTTGTTGTCCGATTCCAGATAGGTTTCGAAAACATCCAAGGAATGTTCCAGGCCCACCGTGGCCTTCTTGATCGTGCCGAGTTGTTCGGGATTCATCGTCGCTCCTTCCTTGCCGGGGAGCTTGCCCAGCGGCAACGTCGGCGTTACCGTGAAGGCTTGGGCAGGGTAGGGAAGAAGGTAGTCAATCCCGGGGCCGCGGGCTTTACGCCCGCTTGAGATCGGGCAGAAACGCAGCCATCAGGCCGATCAGGGGCAGGAAGGCCGTGACCCGGAAGACGGAGCCGATGCCGGAATGATCCGCCAGAATGCCGAGCAAGGCCGATCCCAATCCGCCCATCCCGAAGGCGAACCCGAAGAACAGTCCCGAAACCATGCCCACCTTGCCCGGCAGCAGATCATGCGCATACACCAGGATGGCGGAAAACGCGGACGCCAGGATCAGGCCGATGGGGACGACGAGAACGCCGGTCCAGAACAGGTTTGCATGGGGCAATAACAACGAGAACGGCGCGACCCCGAGGATGGATCCCCAGATGACGTACTTGCGCCCGATCTTGTCTCCCAGCGGACCGCCGAGCAAGGTGCCCGCCGCCGAGGCCACCAGGAACAGCGCCAGGAACAACTGCGCCGCCTTCACCGTGAGGTGGAACTTGTCGATGAGATAGAAGGTGAAGTAGCTGGACATGCCGGCCACGTAGAAATACTTGGAGAAGATCAGGATCATCAGGATGATGAGGGGCGCGGCCACGCTCCGTTTCCACGCCGCGGCTCCGGGGGCTTCAATGCTGCCGTCCGCGCCCGCCGCGATCTTCGCCGCCCGTTGCGCCGCTTGCTTCGCCTCCCGCTGCGCGCGCCGCAAGGCTTCGTGGTCGCGCTTCCATGCTCCCACCCGCATCAGGATCAGGATGCCGAACAAGGGAAGCAAGGCGAACCAGGCGATGCTCGCGCGGCCGTAGCGCGCGACCACCAGGGCCGCCAGCAACGGTCCGCTCGCGCTACCCGCATTGCCGCCTAATTGGAAAATCGATTGCGCCAATCCGCGCCGTCCGCCCGAAGCCATGGACGCGACGCGTGAGGATTCCGGGTGGAAGATGGAGGAGCCGATGCCGATGCATCCCACGGACATCAACACCAAGCCGAAGGCGTCCATGCGGGACAAGAGCAACAGGCCCAGCAGGGAGAATCCCATGCCGATGGGCAAGGCATAGGTCACGGGTTTGCGATCCGTGAACGCGCCTACCGCGGGCTGCAACAAGGAAGCCGTGAGATTGAAGACGAGCGCGATCAACCCGATCTGGGAAAAGTCCAGGCCGAATGAGGATTTGATGACGGGATAGGTGGCCGGGATAAGGGATTGGACCGTATCGTTCAGCAGATGCGACAGGCTGATGGCGGCCAGGATGGCGAAGTGCGTTTTTTCGGAGGATCGGGATGACGGCTGGACGGCGGCGGCGGTCCGGGTGCCGGATGAAGTCGAGGGCATATTCGTTCCTGGCGGCGGTGTACCCCCAAGATAGCAACGGACCGGGTACCGATGCTTATGCCGCAAATGCGTCATTACCGGGGTAAAGTGCACGTTTTCGTACGAAGGAAAGCGTGGCAGAGGCGTTTTTTCGATGCTATCTTGTTGCCACCCCGGATGGCGAATCAGGGACAAAACTTCAACTTTAATCGGAGATTCCTATGTTCAACAAGAAGATTGCAGGTCTGGTCATTGCGATGGTTGTGTCGGCCCCTTTTGCGGATGCCGCCAAGGATTGCGTCAAAGCCGCCAAAGCCGCCTACAAGACCGAAATGGCCGGCTGTAAGGATATGAAGGGCGCCGAGAAGAAGACCTGCCTGAAGACCGCCAAGACCAACATGGCGACGGCCAAAGCCGCTTGCAAGACCCCGGCCGCCGCTCCCGCGACCGAAGCAGCGCCCGCCACGGACGCCGCTCCCGCCAACTAAGCATTCGGAACTCCGGTCAACGGAATTCCTGCGACCCTGATCCCTTCCGGGATCAGGGTTTTTTGTTGCCCTTTTTCCGCGGCCTTTCCTCTCCGGGCATCACCTATGCGCTCAGGCCAACCGGTTTGGAGTCGCTTCGTTTACGACTTTAAGGCGCGCGCTTCCCTCTTTCCGTTTTCTGTGCGTTTTCGATCCTTCCCAAAATCCCGCGAACACGCGATCGGATCCGCGCTCAGGACCCAAAATCACAAATCATCCGTAACCGGCGCCGCCATTGGGCCGGAAGTGTCCTGCGAGGCGGGCGATTTCGCAATAGGTTGCGTTTGAAAATGCATGCTACCCCATCGATCCGCCTCCGGCTTCCGTCCCTCATCGCCTTCGCCTGCCTCGGTCTCGCGGCCACGACGCAGGCGCGCTTTCCCGTCATCGGCTACTACGCGAGCTGGAACGACGGCATTGCCGACATCCAGTTCGGCAAGCTGACGCATATCAACTACGCCTTCGCAGGCACGGGCGCGGACGCCGCGGTGGGATCCGTGGACGAAGGCAAGCTGCGGGACCTGGTCGCGCGCGGCCACCAGGCCGGGACCAAGGTGGGCGTAGCCATCGGCGGGTGGGGCGCGGACCAGGCGTTCATCGCCATGTCCAATACCCAAGGCGGCCGCGATCGGTTCACCGCCAACGCCGTGGCCTTCTGCGACCGCTTCTCCCTGGACGGCGTGGACATCGATTGGGAATTCCCCCTGCCCTCCAACGCGGACGCGTACGAGTCCCTGATCAAAACCTTGGCCGCCGCCCTGCACAAACAGGGCCGCTACATTTCGATCGCGGTCAAGAGCAAGGACGTGTACGTCAAGGATCCCGATGTCGGGCCGAACTTCAGGTCCGGCCTCTTCGAAGCGGCGGATTTCCTCAACGTGATGGCGTACGATGGCGGCGGCACCAACCATTCCCCATACGAGATGGCGGTGACGGAACTGAACTACTGGGTCAAGACACGCGGGTGCCCGCGCAACAAAGTGATCCTGGGCGTTCCCTTCTACGGTAAGGAACTCAAGCCGGACGGCAAGGAAACGGCCACCGCCTATAAGGACCTGGCCTACCAGGATCGCGCGGTTACCGCCCGGGACAACTCCGGGAACATCTGGTACAACGGCGTCACGACCATCCTGAAGAAGGCGCAGCTCGCGGCCGACATGGGCGGCGGCGTCATGATCTGGGAGGTTACCCAGGACACCCGGGATGCGACGTCCCTGCTGTCGGCCCTGGCCCAGAAGACCGCGGGCTTCCCCGATATTCCCCTGGTACTGGCCGCCCGGCAAGTCCCGCACGTCCGCATCCTGGAGGGGAGCGGATGGGCGGGCCCGGGCGCCGGCTCCATCCCCGGTTATTCGGCCTGCACCCTGCTGGGCGAGCGGATCTCCGGGGATCGCTGGACCGCCTCCAAGGCCGATGCGGCGGGATCTTCCGCCGGTTCCCGGATGCGCCCCGCGTCCGGCCTCTTCCTGATCGCCCGCTGAACCCGCCTTCACCGGCGGAACCGGACGCGCCTGCGTAACCGGATGCGTCTATGTAACCTGCGTGTTTCCTACCGGAATCCGCCGCAAGGCCGGGCCTTCGCTTTTCCGTCCCAGGCGGACGTTCACATTACCGGAACGCTCCGGGTAACGATGCGGTTACCTATACGGATTTCCACCAGGTAAAGGCCCGGGGGCAAACCGGAGACTGACCGTTCGCCCGAACCCCCCAAGGAGGCGATGCGGCCGCCGCGGAAATCCCGGATGGTTGCCGTGTAGGCTCCATTGGAGACGGGGCGGATGGACAAGCTGCCCGCTCCCGTCGCATCGATGCGGATGGGGAAGGATGCCGAAGCCCCGCCCTTGGCGGCGCGGATGCCCACGGGAGCGCCGGGCAGGATTTCGATGCCGGAGATCTTGGCGTTCTCCACTCCGTTGCGGAACCCGATGATGATTTTGCCGTCCTGGGCCGTGGCGCTGAACTCCTTCATCAAGGCGGTATTGGGCCCGGCTTCCGCCGCCACGTCCAGGTTATCGACGGCGCTGGCGCCGTTGATGTCCACGCCGAACACGCGCATCCCGGCGGTCTGGAAGAAGATCTCCGCGAAGTGCAGGCGCACCGAGTAGTCGCCCGGATTCACGTCGAAGGAATAGGCGAGATCGCCGGAGCCATTGTAGCGCTCGGTCTGGTAGAGGAAGGATTTGTCCGTGCTTGCCACGGTGTTGGCGGTAACGTAGATCGCCCCACCGGTATAATGACCATCGCCTTCCCAATAGGCGCCCTGGGGATCGATATAGTCATCGCCGCCGCAATGGATGCGGTAGGGCGCGGCCACGGCGCGGAAGGGGTTTTGCGGGATGATTTCGATACCCGAGATTTTGGCGTTGCCCACCTTGTTGAGGAACTCCACCGTGATCTTGCCTTCCTGGGCGGTCGTAAGGTAGTCCAGGATCAGCGGGGTATCGGCGCCGGCCTGGGCGAAGATATCCAGATCCTGGGCCACGAAGGAGTCGTTGAGCTTGACGTCGAAGACGCGCATGCCGGTAGCGAAGTCCCCGGGGTAGATCTCGGCGAAGTGCAGGTTCACGCGGTAATCGCCCGCGCGCACGTTGAAGGTGTATTTCAGGTTGCCCGGGGTCGCATCGTTCCAGCGCTCATGCTGATACAGCGTCGGCATGTCCGTGTTCACGATGGCGGAATCGGCGGAAAAGGTCTGCCCGCCCTCGTAGTGGGCGTCCGACTCCCAGATGTGCCCGGCCTTGTCGACGAAACCTTCTCCTCCGCAACTGACGCGGAAGAGGGCGCCCTCCTGCGCGAAAGGGACCGAAGCGATGACGAGGACGGCAAGCGCGGTTGTGATCGGGGTCGCGGAACGGTTGCCTGGGAAGAAATGGGAAAACATGCGGATCCTTTCCTATGTCCGGGGCAGGAGTTCACCGCCCAGGCACGGACAGGTAACTTAGGCGAAACGGGGGTTGTTGCCGAGTACGCGAACGGCGTCTTTATGTACAATATCCGTACGCGTCGCGTTTTCCCGGGCAACGGCAACGCGCACGCGCGCGGTACCGTTCCGATTCCGGATTCGGGCGGGAAGAGTCACCGGGTGATCGATTGCCGGTCAGGCAACCGGACCCGGTGGGTTCTACTTGATGAGTGCTCTCACCGAATACGAGGCTTTGGCGGATTTTATTTTTATGAAATAAAGTCCAGGTTGCATGCCGGCCAGATCAAATCCCTGGATGCCTCGACCATTCCGTGCGAATGCCGTTTCCCCTTTTACGTCATAAACCCTTACCGAGTACGCATTGGCGAATCGTACGTCCAATTTGTTCGCCGCGAAATTCACTGAATTCGAATTCAGTTCCAGGCTGGGCTTCAGGCTGGTGGGAGCATACTTGCCATTCAAGTACTGCATATAGGCCCAGGTAGCCTTCTTAAGCCAGTCGCCGACGAAATCATTGGGCCCGTGTCCAAGGCAGGTATAGATGTATTCGCCTCCTCCAGTGCCGAATTTCTTGAGCCAAGTGAATTCATGCACCGTGTTCGGGGGCGCCACGTTCTGCATGATGGTGATGCCGGGTTTCCCGCGGGGATACAATTGCAGGGCATAAATCTCGGTCTGGGCTATGCTGGGGTTCCCTAAACTATTGTCGTCCCACATTTTCTTGAGGGGGATATTGTTGTTCAGCTCGGGATCCGTGTTCAATACGAAAGCCTGGTCGGCATGGCTGACGAAATACGCGCCATTATGCAAGGAGTCCGTCCACCACGGCCAATAACCGCCATGGAAGGAATCGCTGGAAGCATGGTATCCTATGCCTTTTCCGCCGTTCCTGAAGAACGTCTGGATGACGGCCTGGTCCGCCACGTTCGTGAAGCTGTTGGCGCCGATGTTCGCGAAAAGGACCACGTCCTGGTTTTTCATCTCATTCAAAGCCGCCTGCTTTTGCGCCGCGGGATCGGTTTGCTGCGAGATGGTGAGCGTGAATGCCTTTTCGGTCTTCAGTGCCGTCATCATGTTCACGAAGGACTGCACGGCGCCCGAATGGAGGATGGCGCCCTCCCCGTAGTTGACGAACAGCGTGACTTTCTTGACATCCGCATGCGCCGATTGGCCGCACAGTAGTGAAAGCAGTACTACGGCCGCCTTGGCCCTGAAAAATCGCATATGCCCCCCCATCATTTTGTTGACCGATCTCATTCCGTTCTCCCTTTACAATGCAATTTCGGATTTAAACGCGAAGTACCATCCATAGTCATGTTGGAAAGCCGGCTGATCCGAGGGATTTCCAAAAAAGTTGTACAACCGCAGGAAATCATGCGCCACCTTCGCGCTGAAATTGACCTTGTCGTAAAAAGTCTTCTTGGCGGTGATGCTCCAGAACCACTCGCCATTTTGGTGGGAGGCCTTGGGCGTGGAGCTGGGGAGGAAGCCGCCGTTCCCATCCGGGATGCGGTTCCCGCCGGCATCGAGAGAGTCCACGAAAAAGCTGGCTTGGCTCTCCCGCCATTGCGGAACCACGTTTTCATAGACCGTGCGGACATTGTTCTGGAACTTGTTCTTGTAGTGCTCCGCTTCTCCGGTGATCTCGAAGCCGCCCGGCAAGGGCACGTTGGCGCCCAACAGGATCGGCATGCGCTCGGAACGCTTTTCATAGAAGAAGGGGTAATTCGTCACCCCCAACAGGTTGACCTCCGAATAGAGGGAGACCTTCTTGAGATTGTCCCCGATGCGGAACGGCGTGATGGCCATCCGCCCCATGACCTTGGTACCCTTGAACGTGTAATAATGCAATTGGGAATTGGGGACTCCATTCTCATCGCGGGTCACGTACTTGACTTGCAAGCCTTTACTGGTCAAATCCGGGCGCGACTTGGGATCCAACGTCACCGCGAGCTTCGGATCGCCGGCCGGAACGATCAGGGTATCGGTAGACTCAAGGCCCGGCTTGTTCCATTCCGAAGGGGCCAGTCTCTGCCCGGATTCATTTGAGCCCAAATAAGCGTTGGAGCGTTTCTTGGGCGTAACGGCATCGTCATCCCAGGCGATCAAATGGGAGAATACGGCGCCGCCACCGATTTCGACCAACCCGCCCCATTTATAGGACGCCACGATACCGGGAGACAAGTCGTAATTCGGTTCCAGCCCATGTTCGAAGAAAAATGTCGCGTCCACGTTCAACGCGTCCTGCAAGAACGAAAAATGCCCCATGGCTCCTTGGGCCCCATAAGCATTGCCGTCGATCAACGTCCAGAAATTGCTGATCAAGGTGCCCGGGTAAGTGCCTCCCGTATACAAATATCCTCCCAGGTTCTGGGAGCTGGAATAACCATACGGGAAGGCGCCGATCTTCAGGGTGAGCCAGGGCGCTTCCAGGTCGCCGATTTTGTGGGAGATGAAGGCTTGGCCCAAGTTGGAACCCAAGGATTGCATGCGGGAAAAGGGGGAACCGGCCGTCAATGGTAAGGAGTTGAAGGTCATCATGGCCAACACCACGGAAACATCGGTTCGGTCCTCGATGGTGGCGCCCATGGAAAGCCAGCCGCCGTAACGG
>OBEQ012295958.1_pt1 | contig 33832 bp, 35 predicted proteins | sample 1670901 | NCBI WGS metagenome assembly OBEQ01 (sample SAMEA104232315, study PRJEB22302) | groundwater metagenome | biome: forest; feature: aquifer; material: groundwater | place: USA | collected 2011-08-07 | depth 5.4 m | reverse complement strand
GACGCCACCGGCAGGAAGCTGGGCACCCAGAAGTTTAAGGTGTCGGGAACGGTCATCGGAGGCCCGATAACCCTCAACGCATACACCTACTACCAGGTCAACTACGACGTGGGGGTGGACGGGTGGTCAGCGGCGCCGTGGTTGGAAAAAAAATAAGATTAACTGCAATTAAAAAGTTCCGTTTATCGACGGAACTTTTTAATTCGATGTGCCCCCAGCAGGACTCCGCTTCGCTTGAACCATCGCTCGCCGGCTCGCTCTTTCAAACCCCTCGGTTTGAATAATTCCGCCACGGGAAAAATCCTTTTTCCCGACCCCTTTTGAGATTCGAATCCTGTGTTTGAAAGCACAAATAAAAAAGCCCGCCGAAGCGGACCTTTTTATTTGTGCCCCCAGCAGGACTCGAACCTGCAACCAATTGCTTAAAAGGCAACTGCTCTGCCAATTGAGCTATAGGGGCTTAAAATTGATAATAACTCAAAAAAGTAATTTTGTAAATTCTTTATTTTTTATTGAAAAAAAATGGATAACGAGTTAGCATGTATGTAATGGAAAAACATGAGGCGTTAGAAAAGTTGCATCAAGAAATGATAGGGGATAGGAGTCTTCCGCTTGACACTAATTTAGTGTTTGGTGAAGGAAATCCCGATTGCCAGGTACTTTTTATTGGAGAGGCGCCGGGAGCCGTAGAAGACCAGCAGGTAAGACCGTTTGTCGGCAGGTCTGGACAATTACTAAGAAAAAATATCCGTGACCTTGGATGGAAGGAAGAAGACGTCTATATTACCAACATTGTAAAACGCAGGCCACCAGAAAATCGCGATCCATTGCCAGAAGAAATTACAGCCTACAAACCTTACTTAACCCGTCAAATTGAAATTATCAATCCAAAAATTATCGTGCCCCTGGGACGTTTTTCAATGAATTACTTTTTGCCAGATGCTAAAATAAGCCGCGACCAAGGGAAACTTTTTCAAGCTGGAAAATGGTTTTTGGCCCCTATGTTTCATCCATCTGCGGCGCTTCGAGCGCCTGCTATGATGCAAGAATTTGAAAAAAACTTTAAAAATTTACCGCGAATGCTAAAAAAAATTGAGGAAGGAGTTCAAAAACAAGAAGTACATCACAATCCTCCTCCGCAAAATTTAAAACTGTTATAACTAAGGGCCCATAGCCCCTCACCTAAAAATTATGTTTTATGTTTATGTGATAAAAAGTAAGAAAGATAAAAGTATTTATATTGGTTATACTGACGATTTGAAACGCAGAATGAAGGAACATAATTCAGGGATGAGTGAATACACAAAAAATAAATATCCCTATGAAGTAATTTACTATGAGTCATATAAACATAAAGCAGATGCTAGATACAGAGAAGATAATTTGAGGAGATTCGCACAATCATATTCACAACTAAAAAAGAGAATAAAAAATAGCCTAGAATAATTTCTAGGTGAGGGGCCCATAGTAAATCGGCATTACGCATCCATGGCATGGATGAGGGCCGGGTTCGATTCCCGGTGGGTCCACCAAAACCAAAAAGTTCGGACTTAGGGCGATTTTTTGGTATAATTAAAGAGAGATCGAACATTCTATAAAAATATTAACCCGTAAAAATATTATGAACAATAAAGTATTATATATTATTATCGTCATCATAGTTATTATTATCATTGGGGGAGGCATTTGGTGGTATACGCAAAATACCAATAGCTATAACTTAAATAATTACTCAAACACACCAAATTCAACGATGCCAACAAATTCGGGTACGCAAAATAATTCTGGCATACCAAACGGTTACTGAAAAAACTTATATATATGATATTAAAAGAATCACGTTGGGAAACTAGTATTAACAAATATTATCCCAAACTAACCGAAAGCATTGAAACTGATGTCGTAATAGTTGGCGCGGGCATTACGGGTATTTTTAATGCGTATCTGTTGTCCCGCGCAGGACTTTCGGTGGTGGTATTAGAAAAAAATGAGAAGATTTTGCAGAGCGCGACTTTGTATACCACGGCTCTTATTACCAAAATTATCGATAGTTCGCTCAGTGAATTAGTGAGCATTTTTGGAAGCAATAAAGCACGACTAGTTTGGCAATCCGGGCAGGAGGCAATTAATCTCATTGCCGATATTGTAAATAAAGAACACATTGATTGCGAATTTGGTTTTGTTTCCGCCTATACGTATGCCAGCAATGGAGAACAATTTAAAAAACTAGCCAAAGAATACGAAACTATAAAAAAACTTGGATTTGAGGCCAACCTCCAAAAAGATGGCAGTAAATTAAACGTTAAAAATTCGGGATATTTGGAAATACCAAACCAGGCAAAATTTCATCCTGTTAAATTTGCCAATGTTCTTGCAAATTTGGCCGAAGCTGCCGGCGTCAAATTTTTTACCGATTCAGAAGTGATGGTAGCCAGCAACCAAGTCGCAACCACTAAAGCAGCCCAAGTTAAAGCAAAAGATATTATTATCGCCACATACTCGCCACTTACTGATGAAGGAACGCGCTTTAAAAAAGCGATGTATGTAAGTTATGTCTATGAGCTTGAAATGGCAAAAAACGTAATTCCTGAAGCTTTATACCTTGATATGCAAAATCCCTACCATTATTTTAGAATTGACAGCTACGAACACTTTGACCGAATGATTGTTGGAGGAGAAGACCATAGAAAAGATATTAAAGTAAATCCAGAAAAGTGTTTTGGGGGACTCCAGGAATATATAAAAACGGTATTAGAAGGCACTACCTATAACATCCTACGCGAATGGCGCGGTAACATTTTGGAATCTGTCGATGGACTGCCATTCATTGGCGCAATTAGCCCGCACATTTTTGTAGCTACCGCATTTTCGGGCAACGGTATGACGTATGCTCCAATTTCAGGAACCATGATTTGCAACCTAATCCTTAGGAAGAATAATTATTATGTTGGTTTATACGACCCAAAAAGAAGGCCCACCATTAAACAACTTGGCAGAAAGGGATTTGATTATGCGGGAGAATTTTTTGGCGGCGCTGTTAAAAACTTCTTTTCATCTAAAAAGAATGTGTGAATATTTTCCCAATACAATAATAAAAGAAGGGGATTAGCCCTTCTTTTTGAATACTTGCGCCACTTTTTTAGCCATGTGATAATTAGCAAATAATGATACCCTATGGCTAAACATAGAAAGTTTTTAAGAAAATTAAAGGTAGCGGTTTTTGCTAAGAAACACTGGATGATATGGTTTATAATAATTCTAACGGTCCTTGGAATTATATTTTTTCTGTCCCAGAAAAATAGTTTATTATTTCCACCCAAAGTGCTTATTTCTTCGGCCAATCTTTCCCAGGCGGATACTTTTTTGGTTGTGGTAAAAAATCAGCCCAATGAAGTTACGGGAACCTTTAACTCAAAAAAAATCTATTTTTTAAAAGATAAAAATACTGGCGATTGGGTTTCTATCGTAGGAATAGTGGTAAACCAAAAACCCGGAGATTATCCGCTTACTATTTCCAGGGAAGGCAAAACGTTTTTTGAAAAAAATATTACCGTGACAAAGAGAGACTTTCCGACCAATCCACTCGTAGTTACTCCTCCATTAATCCAAAAAGGATATACTGCTCAAAAAATTGTCACCACCATCGTAACGAAAGAAAACGTGGAATTGAACAAAGTGTTGAAGGTGGTAACCCCAAAGGTTTACTTTACAAAACCATTTATCTATCCTCTCAATAACGTCACTGTCGTAGGAGACTTCGGAGATAAACGTACTAGCCAGAAATATGGAATCCAGCATTTGGGGGTTGACTTAAGGGCTCAAAGCGGCACACCGGTACGAGCGGCTAACAATGGCAAAGTTATTTTTATAAAAAGTCTGCCTAACTACGGAAAGATGATAATCATTGACCACGGTTTGGGAATTTGCTCCCTTTATTTGCATCTGTCGGATGTTACCGTAACGAAAGGCGCCATAGTAAACCAGGGAAATGTCATAGCTTTTTCTGGCGATACCGGATACGCTACCGGCCCTCATCTGCATTTTTCAATAAAAATGGAGGGGGCGGCGGTTGACCCATTGCGCTTTATAAAAGCAACTCAAGAAAAATGGTAGCGTAAATTGACAACTTTACCTTTATTTGTTATTGTCTACCTTGTGGAGAATAACAAACGTTCGCTCTTTAAAAAGGAGACCTAACCCATGAGGACCACGGTGGCAGGAGTAGTCGGCAAGTTTTTAAGAGAAAGGACCTATGCCGGAGTTCTGTCAATCGGTAAAAGTATGTTTACCTACGTCATCGGCTTTTTAAGCGACGACGAAGTGGAAAACAGAAGACTATGTCTAGGTCAAGGATTGATACAAGACGACCGCGCCGCCTACCGACTAACGTTGAAAAAAGAGGGGATTGTCCTTGACCTTACCGACGAGGATTACGAGTTGTTCAACAACATCGTTATTACTTTTGTGGACGAGTTTATAAATACCCCTATCGTCCGTCAAAAACAGGAGATGGACCAAAATCCTTACTTTCAAGAAGAAATGTCTTACCGAGGGTTAATTCCTATCAATTTTCTTTCTTTGATGGAACGGGATTTTGATCTAACGCCTCGGGAGCGCACGATACTCAACCTCAAGTTCGGGTGTCAGCTAGAGACATATTAAGTTCCCTGCGGCCAGGTGCCCAATGCAAAGCGTTGGGCTTTTTTATGCATCATGGGTTAAAAACAAGGCTGTGGAGTACTCTATTGACAAGGGTGTGATATAATTCAGTTAATACCCGTTGAGAGTCTTATCATAAAAAAACCTAGCGGGAAAGGTCGAAGTAACATATCTAAACACATATTTATGATCTTTACATCTACAAACTTTTTAAAAATCGGCGGCGCCGTTTTGGTGGTGGTGGGTGTCTTAGGATTTGTCGGCATTATCGGGCCAACAGCTGACCAAAGCATTTTTGGCAGTTTTTGGTGGTTTGACAACGGCGAAAATTGGGCTCACTTGCTTTTGGGCGTAGTGGGTTTAATTGTTGCATTTGCCGCACCAAAAGATCTTCATAAAGTTGTCACCATCTTAGTTGGAGTACTTGGCATTTTCTTTGCTTTGTACAACGTATTTTCAACGAGTTTCCTAGGAACCAGTTTAGAGAGTCCAGCTGACTTGGTACTACACTTGGTCGTTGGAGTATGGGCTTTATATTCCGCTTTCGGTAAGAAAATGGTGATGATGCAATCAGAGAAAGCCATGTAATTGAATGGAATAATCCACCAAAAAACACCCATAATTATGGGTGTTTTTTGGTGGGGAAGCTTTTTCGGGGATTAAATTTTTTTATTAGTTGATTTTTCTCAGAAAATGTATTATAAAACATTAAGATATATGTCAGAAAGGGCCACTGTATTTGAATTCGCTTCGTATACATTTGAACCTGATAAAAAAAGGATTCTTTTTAATTACAAGACAGAATTTAAAGATAAAAAACCACGTTTTTTTACCGAAACGATACTATTGCCCAGTGTACCAGATATGAAGGGCATTCCAAAAGAAGTGATAAAGAAGCTGCTAGAAAGTTTGCATCTGATATTAGGTATTAGCTACTATAAATTCTATTGTGCGACAAATGTGAAGGCTCCTTACGCGCTATCAACATCAGAGGCTAATTTTTGGAATGTGGTATACCAAAAGGGGCTTGGTGAGTTTTTTTACAGGAATAAACTGGATCCTCGCATGGCTCCAACATTCCCATTTTCAAAGAAGAAAAAAACAGTTTCCTATTTTCTTAAAAAGAGCGGCCGGTGCCTGGTAGGAATTGGGGGAGGGAAGGACTCAATTGTGGTTGCGGAGTTGTTAAAAAAGGGCAAGGTTGCCATAACCGGGTTTAGTGTGCAGACCCACAAACCATCTATCTTAGTGAATAGGGTGCAAAAAGCATTAGGAATAAAGGGTTTAACTATTGAACGATTTTTAGACCCGCAAGTTTTTGAAAAGCATCTTTACAACGGCCATGTACCCATTTCTGCAATCTATGCTTTTTTAGGGGTGTTATCGGCGGTTTTATACGGCTACGACTATATCATAGTAGGCAACGAACACAGCAGTAACTTTGGAAATCTTACCTATCGCGGTATGGAAATCAATCACCAATGGAGTAAATCTTATGAATTTGAAAAACTCTTTCAAAACTACGTAAAAAACGTTATTACGCCCGATGTGGTCTATTTTTCCCTCCTTCGCCGCTGGTATGAACTACGGATCGTAAAACTATTTTCCCATTACCCAAAATACTTTTCGCTTTTTTCAAGCTGTAATCGCAATTTTGCTGCAAATCAAAAACTGGAAGGACTGTGGTGCGGCCACTGTCCAAAATGCGTTTTTGTATTTGCCTTATTATCGGCTTTTTTAAGTAAAAAAGCCCTGGTTTCTATATTTAAAAAAAATCTCTACGAAGATAAAAGCTTATTACCATTGTTCAAAGACATTATGGGTTTTAGCACCATGAAACCTTTTGATTGTATTGGGACTTTTGAAGAAGCACAGACAGCCATCCACATGGCCAAGAAAAATTTTGGCCAGGATTTTATTGTGCGACAACTCGGCGGCAAAACAACATATCATCCAGAGGTTTTTTTAGCACATCACCAGTCAAGTATTCCTGAAGAGTTCACCCCATTGGCCGCAGAAAAAATTCTCATTGCCGGATTTGGCAAAGAAGGCACGGTAACCAAACAGTATCTTAAAAAATATTATCCAAAAGCAACCATAGGAATAGCCGATGCAAAAGAGGGGAGAGACTACTTAAAAAAACAGCGAGAGTTTGATATTGCTATTAAAACCCCTGGCATACCTAAAAAGTTCATAACTATCCCATACACCACTGCCACCAATATCTTTTTCTCAAAAGTTCTCGGTAGCTATACCGTTATTGGTGTTACGGGCAGCAAGGGGAAGAGTACCACTTCCACCCTCATTTACCAAATACTAAAAACGGCGGGTAAAGAAGTGGTATTTCTTGGTAATATAGGTACGCCTATGTTGCAGGCGCTCCTAAAACCGATTAAAAAAGGTACCATTTTTGTCGTAGAACTTTCAAGCTATCAATTGGACGATATCCGATTTTCACCAGATATTGCTGTAGTCACTAGTTTGTTCCCCGAGCACATGGATTATCATGGGGGCCTGCAAAATTACTACCAGGCTAAAAAAAATATCATTAATTTTCAACGTAATAAAGACTTTTTCATTTACAACCACACAACCAAATCTTGGCTGAAAGGTTATCGGGGGAAAGCAACACCATTTGTAAAAAAACGATACAAAACTTTGCTCCTTGGCAACCATAATCAAGAAAATATTGGCGCTGCCGCAGCTGTTGCCAAGCTTTTAGGTATTAGCGAAACGGTAATACGAAGAACGGTAGAACATTTTAAACCACTGCCACATCGACTGGAACCGGTAGGAACCTTTAAGGGAATTACCTTTTACGATGATGCTAACGCGGCCACGCCAGAGGCAACCATTATGGCCATAGAGGCGCTAAAAAAAATTGATACGATATTTTTAGGAGGCCAAGACCGAGGGTATCGTTTTTCACAGTTGGAGAAAGTCATTAAACGGTATAACATAAAGAATGTGGTACTTTTTCCTGAAAGCGGAAACAGAATGTTTAAAAAAAGTGCCGGGCTTAAAATCTTAAGAACAAAAAGCATGGAAAAAGCTGTTGAGTTTGCCTATGCAAATACCAAGCGGGGGTTCATGTGCTTGTTGTCATGCGCTTCACCAAGCTACTCTCTATGGAAAAACTTTGAGGAGAAAGGCAGTGAATTCCAAACCATGGTGAAAAAGTTAGGGAAATCATGAAAAAACACGCAAACTACTATTTTTTAGCATTGGCGTGCGCCTTGGTAGGTTTTGGTTTACTATTTTTATCAACCCTTTCTGCCATCGCTTCGTTGCAGGTATTTGGAAATACCAACCACTATTTATTTCACCAACTCATTGCGGTAGCAGTAGGCTTAGGGTTAGGGATTATCTTCTTCAAAATCCCTCTTTCCTTTTTAAAAAAGGTGTCTCCAGTTCTTTTATGTATAAACCTGTTAGCCTTGGTGGTGGTTTTTTTTCCCGTCATAGGAACCAAATTAGGGGGAGCGTCTCGATGGATAAGTATTGGAAATAATACGTTCCAGCCTTCCGAATTTTTTAAGATCACCATCATCCTCTACCTTTCGGCATGGATCAGTAATAAATTTTCAGAACGTTCAAAAAAAGGCTGGAGTTTTTCGGTAAAAAGGGGGTACAATAACCTCATAAAGGTTTTTTTGCCCTTTCTTATTTTTCTGGCAATGGTTGCCGTATTGTTGTACTTGCAAAAAGATATCAGCACTTTGGGAATCATAAGCATAGCCCTCATCGTGGTTTATTTTACCGCTGGCACTCCGCTATGGCACACATTGCTGGTAGTTGCTATGGGCATAGGGAGTGCGCTGATTCTGATAATAAAAGAACCGTACCGATTTGAGCGAGTGTTAATTTTTTTGCATCCTGAAACCGACCCCCTAGGGTTAGGCCTTCAGTTAAAGCAATCGCTCATTGCGGTGGGCTCTGGCGGAATTTTTGGCAAGGGTTTAGGAATGTCAACCCAAAAATTTGGATTCTTGCCCCAAGCTATGTCAGATTCCATATTTGCTATTCTAGGAGAAGAAACGGGCATCGTGGGATGCACTATTTTGGTACTGCTATTTTTACTGTTCTTATACTTAGGATTTAAAATCGCCCGTGCTTCAACAGACAGATTTTCAAGACTTACCGCGGTGGGAATCACGACCTGGATTGTTTTTCAAGCTTTTATTAATATTGCCTCCGCCATTGGTATGTTTCCTTTGAGCGGCATCCCATTGCCATTTTTCAGCTACGGCGGCTCGCATATTGTGGCAGAAATGATTGGCGTGGGGTTATTGTTGAACGTTTCAAAAAATGGTTAAAATCTGAAAGATTGAAATAAAAAATCAGGCAAAAGCGGGTTTTTTGTAAAAAAAGATAGCTATCAGTATAAAAACCGATAACCATTTTTTACAGCGCTTACGGTGGCCGTAGGACTACAGCCGTTTTTCCGCTCGCTACGGCCCCTCCCGTACTATTTCAACCTTTCTAGAACCCCAGCCACAGAAAACGTCAACCCAACCCTCTTTTCCTTCCGGTGTTATCACCCGAAAATAAAATACCGTAAAAGGTTCCTTGTATCGGCGGGTTCCGTCTTCGTCCATCTCTGGGAAATGTTGAGATTTTCCCATCGCCAGAACCTGGTATCCTAAAGATAAAAGGTGGTCTCGGGCTTCGTCCTTTCCCGGAATGGGCTTTGATAGCAAGAAGCCACAAAGACCCGCAGCGACCAAAATCACAAAAAAAGCAACTTTCTTTTTCATGGCATTTCTCCTTTTTAGTGCCATTTCCTAGTTTTCAAGGTGCGAACACGATATCCGTCACCTCGTTACCTAATTATAGCACTATAAAAATTACTTGTCAAGTCTTTTATCGGCGTGTCTATTTTGGTACGATTACCGTATGAATACTAGGTTGCTATTTACTGGTGGAGGAACGGGGGGACATGTGATGCCTATTATTGCGGTGGCTCGAGAACTAAAAAAGCTCCATGCCAAAGATAATCTTGAGTTGCACTACATAGGACCCAACGACGCATTTAGCTTACCACTGCTGGGCCAAGAACATTTTAAAATTCACACCGTAGCCTCCGGGAAAATACGGAGGTATTTTTCGTTTAAAAACATCACTGATGCGTTCATCAAAATGCCCTTAGGATTTTTTCAGAGTCTTTTTTTACTGGCATGGATACGGCCACGGCTGGTTTTTTGCAAGGGCGGGCCGGGGTCAGCGATTGTAGGATTTTGCGCCCACATCTTAGGAATCCCCATTTTTTTGCACGAATCAGATGTGGTGCCAGGATTATCTAATAAAATAGTTTCGCGTTGGGCAAAAAAAATATTTGTTGCTTTTGACCACACTGAATATTTTGATGTACGGAAAATAATGGTGGTAGGGAATCCTGTAAAAAGAGAACTGCTAACACAAAATAAGGAAGAGGCGAAAAAAACGCTCCACATTGCTTCAGCAAAACCGGTGCTGTTGTTTTTGGGGGGATCACAAGGGTCAGAGGCAATTAATGACCTTATTTTATCAATACTTAATGAACTAGTAGAGTACTTCGAAGTCATCCATGTGTGCGGTGTTCACAACTACGAAAAAGTAGCAGCAGAAGCAAAAATAATACTCAATAAAAATTTGGGAACGTACTACCACGCCTACGGGTACTTGGGACAAATGGAATTAACCTCTGCTTACGCAGCAGCAGATTTTATTATCGCAAGAGCCGGGTCAGGAAGCATTTTTGAAATTGCGGCCGTGGGGAAACCGAGCATATTAATTCCTTTGCCTGGTAGTGCAGGGGATCATCAGTCAAAAAACGCTTACGAGTATGCAAAAACGGGAGCGGCCGTTGTGGTTGAGCAAAATAATTTGTCGCCTCACTTTTTAATGGAAAAAATAAAGTATATACTATCAAGTAACGAGGAATTAGAAGCTATACGACACCAGGCGCTGCAGTTTGCAAAACCAATGGCAGCAGAAGTAATTGCTAGAGAAATATTAGCATTTTTAACTAAGTAACATGTCACATATAAAATTCAAAAAAACAGGGGATGTCAGGGTAAGGTTTGCCCCTTCGCCGACAGGACCTTTGCATATTGGCGGGGCGAGGACTGCTTTGTTTAACTATCTGTTTGCCAAAAAAAATAAAGGAAGTTTTGTCTTGCGTATTGAAGACACCGACAAAGAGCGGTCAGAATTAAAGTGGGTCCAAGAAATTATAGAAGAACTGCAATGGTTGCAAATTACCTGGGACGAGGGACCTGACATTGACGGGAAATTTGGCCCGTATAAGCAGTCTCAGCGATTGGATATTTATAAAAAATATTTAGAAAAACTTTTGGACGAGAAAAAAATTTATCATTGTTTTTGTTTGCCAGAAGAATTGGAAGCAAAGCGCCAAGACCAGATGAGCAGGGGATTAGCTCCTAAATATGATGGAACATGTAGAGACCTGACTGAAGAAACCGTCAAGAATAATTTAAAAGAACGTAAACCATCGGTCATACGATTTAAAATCCACGCAAAAAAAATAACCTTTAAAGATGTCGTACGGGGCGAGGTGGAATTTGATACGGGGCTTTTGGGTGATATTGTCATTGCAAAAAATATTGATACGCCGTTGTTTCACTTTGCCGTAGTTGTTGACGACTATTTAATGCAAATATCTCATGTCATTCGCGGCGAGGACCATATATCAAACACTCCACGGCAAATACTACTGCAAGAGGCACTGGGCTTTGACCAACCAACGTATGCTCATATTCCGCTGCTGTTAAATCCCGACAAAAGCAAACTTTCCAAGCGCCAGGGCGACGTTGCTTTAAAAGAATACCATACCAAAGGATATTTGCCCGAAACCATAGTTAATTTTATGGCACTCTTGGGTTGGAATCCAGGAACTGAAAAAGAAATTTTTACCTTAAACGATTTAACCAAAGAATTTTCTTTGGAAAAAGTGCAAAAGGCGGGGGCGGTATTTAACCTGCAACGATTAGATTATTTGAATGGCTATTATATTCGTGAAAAATCCAATAGCACACTTGTAAAGCTCCTTTTGCCGTACCTACCAAAAGAAGCGGGGGAGGCGCCTGCCAAAACTCTAGAAAAAATTATTGAAGCGTATAAGGCGCGGTTAAAAAAACTTTCCGATATTACCGAGCTTACCGATTTTTTCTTTGTTGAAAAATTATCGTACGATAAAAAAATATTGGCATGGAAAGAAATGGGGGATAGGGAAGTGAAAGAATCTTTAGAATGCTCTGCAAATATATTATCTGGCGCAAAAAAGTTTGATAAAAAAAGCTTAGAAGCCGTATTAATCACGGAAGCTGAAAAATTTAACTCCAAGAATAGGGGATACCTTTTGTGGCCATTGCGCGTGGCGCTTTCTGGGAAAGAAAATTCTGCCAGCCCATTTGAAATCGCCGAAATCCTCGGCCGCGAAAAAACGTTGCAACGAATCCAAGACGCTATCAATATACTTTCATAGTTTTATTGTGCGACACTTCGGCTTCGCTCGGTACAAACAAAAATTATGGAAAAGGGAATCGTTATAAAAAACATCACAATCATCACGGTGATACTCATCATTGTCTTTTTGAGCCAACAGGCGCAGGTTAAGATAATTGCAAATAATTTTTACCAAAAAAACGTTCAGAGTAATGGGTATGTTGCAAAAACTACAGATTGGGTAAAAACCAGCGCTTGGCCCATAATTAGTAGGGAAGTGAGCAAAATACGGGCTTTTACTGCCCAAGAATACATCAAACAAAAAAATTATTTCCTGCAAAATGTTTGGAATAGATTAAAAACGTTTTCTGGCCGATAATTTTTTGATACTTTTGAAACAAAGGTAACTGGGTTATCCAATTGACAGTCATTGTAGACTGGACTATACTTTATATATAACGTCGCAAAATGTAGGTAAAGCGACATTTAGATCGGCCGCGAGCGTGAGCGCGGCTTTACCTAATAAAGATTAATACCATGGACCAATCAAACAAACCGATAAAAAACCACGTATTAGATTTTTTGGATTACTGCGAGGTTGAAAAGGGATTACGTAATAACACGCAAAAAAATTACGGGCAGTATTTAAAAAAGTTCACTGACTGGCTTGCCTCCCGTAATTTACAAGGATTACTCCCCCATCAACTTACCTCTGAACACATTTGGGACTACCGATTATACCTTTCTCGCTACCAGAACCCCAAAAATGGCCAACTCCTCAAAAAAGCCACCCAAAACTACTATTTAATCGCATTACGGTCGTTTTTAGGCTACTTTGTGGCAAAAGACATACTTTCTATCCCCCCAGACAAAATAGCCCTTCCCAAGACCGATAAAAGCTCAAAAACGGTCAAATTCCTCACCATAGAGCAGATTGAGAAGCTCTTAAACGCCGTAGAGCCCAAGGACGCCTCAAGCATCAGGGACCGAGCCATTTTGGAGTCTTTATTTTCAACTGGCTTGCGAATTGCGGAGTTGGTTTCTTTGAATACTGAACAGTTCGCTAATATAAAAGATAAAAAGGATTTTGAACTTTCGGTCATTGGTAAGGGCGGAAATCCCCGCGCCGTTTACTTTTCAGAGCGAGCTTTAACTTGGATAAAAAAATATTTGTCGTTACGAAATTCTAGCGAAAAGTCTTTGTTTATTAATTTCCGCGACAAAAATGGCACCGGAAGCCGTCTTACGCCCCGATCCATTGAAAGAATTGTAAAAAAATATGCCATTATGGCAGGGATTCCGGTCTTTACCACCCCGCACACCTTGCGGCATTCTTATGCGACTGATTTGTTAACCCAAGGGGTTGACCTGCGTTCAATTCAAGAATTTTTGGGGCATAAAAATATCGTCACCACCCAAATTTACACCCACGTAACGAATAAACGCTTGCGCGACATCCACCGCCAATTCCATAGTGGCAAAAACTTAAAAAACTAGTTCCCTGCTGCCCCACTTTTGTCGCACAATAAATAAACCGTCGATATGCTAAACGGCTTATTTCACACTACTCTCCCCCGCCAGCCTGTCGCCCGTTTTATTATGCGACAAACGGGCAAATAAAAATCCGGTGCAAGACACATCACCGGATTGAGTTGTTGCTTCTTAAGACATTGTAAGCGCTTTCTTACCGATGTCTTTTCTATAATGCACGCCCTCAAAGCAAATGAGGGCTGCTGCTTGGTAGGCACGGTCAAGCGATTCTTGCAACGTTTCTCCAACAGCCGATACTCCAAGCACTCGTCCGCCGGAGGTTTTCAGCCGCGCACCATCATGAGTGGTTCCTGCGTGGAAAACCACCACACCCGGAAGTTTCTCTGCTTCTCTTATCCCAGAAATGGCAAATCCCTTTCTATATTCTCCAGGATAACCTCTGGATGCAAGAACAATGCATGCCGCAAAGCCCGGCTTCCAGGTGATGGCAACATCAGCCAGCGTGCCGTTGACGCACGAGCAAAGGAGGCCAAACAGGTCTGTTTGGAGCAGTCGCATATACACTTGAGTTTCAGGGTCTCCAAACCTGGCGTTGAACTCAAGTACCTTGGGACCTTCGGTGGTTATCATCAGCCCCGGATACAAAAGTCCAGTAAATTCTCGGTTGCAACGGGCAAGTTCAGATAGAATAGGTCCTACGATTTGTTTTTGAACTTGTTGCATCGTTTTTTCTTTAATCCATGGCACCGGACAAATAGTGCCCATTCCGCCAGTATTGTTTCCTAGGTCGCCATCAAAGACAGGTTTGTGGTCTTGCGCCAAAGGAAGTAACTTAACGGTGTTACCATCGCAAAAAGCATGAACGGAAACTTCCTGACCATACAAAAACTCCTGCGCAATAACGCAATCCCCCGCTTGGCCATGTACGCGTCCGACCATGATTTTTATAAGGGCATCTTTTGCTTCGTCGGCCGTTTTGCACACATAAACCCCCTTGCCCAGAGCCAAGCCGTTGGCTTTTATTACCATTGGGAAGGTTTGAGTCTTGATGTATGAACTTGCTTTTTCGTAATCCCAAAAAATACGAGAATGAGGCGCCGGAATGTTTGCCGCATGCATCATATCTTTGGCGGCTGCTTTTGATGATTCAATAACCGCCGCTGCCTGGGTTGGCCCAAAAATGGCCAACCCGTTTCTTCGGAACACATCTACAATGCCAAGCGCCAGCGGATCGTCCGGGCCAACGATCGTCAAATCAATGCTCCTTGCCCTGGCAAAACTTAGCAACGCATTAATGTCGGTCGCCTGAATCGGGATATTTTCTGCAATCTGGCAGGTGCCACCGTTCCCGGGCGCTACGCATATTCTGCCCACCTTTGGCGACTGCGCCAACTTCCATACCAGTGCATGTTCCCTTCCGCCACTGCCAATCACCAAAACGGTTGCGGCCATGAGTACCCCGCTTTCTTTGTAAAAGGGCTGGTTAAAAAATACTGCCAATTGTATCCTACATGATTTCTTGTATTTATCAAAACACCTTCTGGGTCCACTCCATCGTGACCTGTCTAGCATTGTCGCACAATAGAAACACCCTTGTCGCATAATTAAATGTTTGCTACAATTACGGTATGTCCGAAAAAAAATCTGAATTTAACATAGCTGGCTTGGTAAACAATGATGGTTGTTTTGATTTGCAATTTCGCAAAGACACCCATCACGAAAGAACCAACGCTCCTACCTACTATCGATGGAAAATACAATTTGTTATAACAAGCCCGAAAACGCACATTGGTGTGTTACAAAAGGTAAAAAAAATGGTTGGTTGCGGTACTGTTTCTGTTACTAAAGAACAGGCGAGATTTTCGGTTCAAAAGATTGAAGATATAGCAGAAGTGATTGTGCCTTTTTTTAATGCCCACAAGCTCACAGATAACAAGAAAAAAGATTTTGAATTATGGAAGAGAGCCGTGAGCATTATCAGTAAAAATAAAGGAAAAAATATTAGGGCATGGAAAAAGCATGATTTATTACAGTTACTACAAATCCATGCGTCGTCGGTAAGGTATAAAAACAAGCCCAAAAAACCAAAATGGATGGCAGCAGCAAAGGCCATGGCAAAAAGTTACTAATCCCCTACCCTACTCGCTGATTATCCATAAAAAAACCGGAATCATAAGCCCGGTTTTTGCTTCTTTAAAGCATTACTCTGTGGTCACTGTTACATTTTTTTCATCGGTGGCTAAGGCTCTGAAAATAAACAGGATGCCCTTGCACTCCTCCACCCGTATCGTCGTTATGTACACCCATTCGTTACGGGAAAGGAAACTTTTAGCGATTTCCACGCTTCTTTCTTTTTTGCCGTCGGACATCAGGATACCACCATATACTTGACCATCCTTTTTAAAAAATTCAACGCTAACGTCTTGGTTTTTTTCCAGTGATACAACGTTGGCAATGTAGTAGTCTATTTGCTTGAGATAGAAATAAGAAGCTATCTTTAGGGTTGTTGTACTAGCGATTGCTGCAACCACACCGGAAAAAATAAAAAGTTTCGCCCACGTTTTCCAGTTCATGGCTCCTCCTAACCCAGAGATTATACTAGTAAGGACTGGCTTCAGTATACCAATATAATCTGGAACAAAAAAGGCCTACACATAGGACTTTTTTTGCACAATAAATAACACATCAACTGCCAAAGCGCCTTTGACGGGCGTCAAACTCTTGCAAGGCCAAATTGAAATCGTTTTCGGAGAAATCCGGCCAAAGTTTTGGAGAAAAATATAGTTCCGAATATGCCGCTTGCCACAGGACAAAATTAGAAAGCCGCATCTCACCCCCCGCCCGTATAACAAGGTCTGGGGCTGGCAGACCTGCAGTGGAAAGATAACCTTCAAATAATTCCTCGGTTATACTATCTGGGGAAATCTTATCTTCAATAATGTTCTTGACCGCGTTGATAATATCCCACCTACCCCCGTAGCTCACCGCTAAGTTCAAATGCATACTGCTATTACCTTTTGTCGCGTCCTCCACTTTTTTTATTACTTCCTGAAGGCCTGGCGATAACTTATATTTTTGGCCAATAATTTTTACTCGTACGTGCTCTTGGTTAAAACTGTCGATCCCCTCCCCTAGATACTTTTCAAACATATTCATCAAGTATCCTACCTCTTTAACTGATCGTTTCCAATTTTCACTTGAAAAACCGAATACGGTAATAATGGTCACTCCCCTCTTTTTACACCACGTTAAAAAATCGTTGAATTTATCTTTTCCGGCAAGGTGGCCGTCAAAAGGAGTCAAACCCTTTTGTTTGGCCCAGCGGCGGTTGCCATCGGGAAATAACACTATGTGGCGAGGTATATTCATGATTATTTGGCCTGTTGAATTTGAACTTCAGTCCTATCCTGGTACTTAGCAATACTATAACCGATAGCAAAAGATAACAAGATCATGAGCGCTGCAACTGAGGCCAAGGCTATCACATTGAAATGAGTTTTGACAAACGCTAGTATTTTTGATACCATTGATCTATCAATAATTTTTAAGTTAAGTAGATATGTCAACAAGTAAATCATCAGGTTCATCACGACTGGGAAGAGACTCTGCAGCTCAAAGGCTTGGGGTTAAAATGTACTCTGGGCAGGCGATAAAAACAGGTATGATTATCGTCAGACAGCGAGGCACCAAGTACCTTCCTGGAAAAAATGTTAAACGGGGATCAGACGACACCCTCTACGCAAGCCAAGAAGGGGTGGTCCGTTTTAGCACAAAGTTAAAGAAGTTGTTTAACGGCTCGCAGAGGAAAGTGAAACTGGTGAGCGTAGAAAAAAAATAATATAAGAATAATACGCACTCTCAATCTCAAGGGGGTGCGTATTTTATTGGGCCATGGAAGCCTTTATGAAAGCCAAAAACAAGGGGTGGGGAGACAGCGGCCTTGACTTAAATTCCGGATGAAACTGGGTGGCCACGAAAAATGGGTGTTTGGGTATTTCAATGATTTCCACCAAATTTTTTTCTGGATTAATTCCGGCCATAACCATGCCATGCTTTTCAAGAAGGTCCCGGTAAGCGTTGTTCAATTCGTACCGGTGGCGGTGGCGTTCGGTAATACTTTTTGCGCCGTAAGCTTTTCTGCTAATGGTTTTTTCTTTTAGGTCACAGTCGTACGAGCCAAGCCGCATCGTGCCCCCATACTTTTTTTCTTTTATTAAAGATTTTTGCTCTTCCATAACATCAATGACAGGGTTGTTGGATTTTTGTCCCGATTTTATCGAGGATCCTCGATTGCCTTGCAATCGGGACCCGAATTCGGCCGAGGTGGCATCTTTTAGACCGCAAACATTTCTGGCAAATTCTATGGTGGCTAGCTGCATCCCCAAGCACAGTCCAAAGAACGGTATCCTATTTTTCCGGCAATACTCAATGGCTTTCATTTTACCCTCTACTCCCCTATTACCGAATCCACCGGGCACGATGATTCCATCAATTTTTTTAAGGTTTGCAAGGGATTTTGGATTTTTTTCAAAATCTTGGGCATCTACCCAATGGATTTCCGGTTTCATCCGCTGATTGGCCGCTGCATGCTTTACGGCTTCAATGACCGAAATATATGAATCAGTGAGCACAAAATTCCCCGACCCAAAATACTTACCGACAATCGCAATTTTCACTGATTTTTTTGCATTATTCATGCCCTTAACCAGCGCTTTCCATTCTATAAGGTCGCGTTTTTTTGAATGGAGGCCAAGCTTATTTAAAATTCTGTTGCCAAAATTATCTTTTTCAAAGTTAATAGGAACCTCGTAGATATTAGTAACATTGGGGGCCGAGATAACGTTTCCCGGTTCAATGCTACACATGAATTCAATCTTACGTTTACGCTTTTCATCAAGAGGTATTGGAGCACGTCCCAAGATAAAATCAGGGTGAAGTCCTACACTATTTAAGCTTCTTACGGCGTGCTGAGTAGGCTTAGTTTTAAGTTCTGTGCCACCAGCACCAAGAGCCGGCACAAAGCTAACAAGCACCAAAGCCACATCATTGGACTTGCGGATTTTAAGCATTCTGACTGCTTCGAGAAAAAGAATGTTTTCATATTCGCCAACCGTTCCGCCAATCTCAATAACCGCGACATCTGCCTTGTCTTTTTTAGCCGCTTTATCAATTCTTTCTATCACTTCCAGGGGAATGCGAGGTACTACCTCTACCTGCTGGCCACCATATTCCATGTTCCGCTCTTTTTTAATCACCGAAAGATACACGCTCCCGGTCGTCATATAGTTATCGACAGAAAAATCACGATTAAGAAAACGTTCATAGTTTCCCATATCTTGGTCGCACTCGGTACCGTCATTTAAAACGAAAACCTCACCGTGTTCGGTGGGGTTCATGGTGCCTGCATCAACGTTGACGTAGGGGTCAATTTTGAGGGCAGTTATTTGGAGGCCTTTTGATTGAAGGATTTTCCCAATGGAGGCTGAAGCAATGCCCTTTCCTACTCCTGACATTACTCCCCCGACTACGAAAATATACTTTGCCATAGTTATAATTCTTTATCTTGGCTAACAATCAACCGTATCTCGGCTTCTAAATTATGGTCTAAACTGATTTTTACCAAAAATTCTCCGAGCTCTTTTATTGGTTCCTTTAAGTGAATTTGAGATTTTTTGACAGCGTAACCCATTTCTTTAAGTTTTTCTGCGATTTTCACGGCATTAATTGATTCAAAAAGCTGACCTTCGGGCCCTACCTTTACACCAAAGTTTACCTCCAGACCGTCAATACCAGAAGCTGTCTCCTGGGTTTTTTTAAGGTCTTCTTCTGCCTTCTTTCTTATGATTTCTTTCTGGTCTTCTAACCATAGCAAGGCTTGCTTAGTCGCCAACTTTGCTAAATTTTTAGGAACTAAAAAGTTTCGGGCGTAGCCATCTTTTACCTCTTTTAGCTCGTATTTCTTGCCGATATTTTCAACATCTTGCAAAAGAATTACTTTCATATGATTTTTTACTATGTTGTATTCTACTTCAAAGCGCTAATTATTTCAAGCGCTTTATCCAACTGCGGGTCGTAGGTTGGCTGGGTATCATCGGCTGGCATATTAATTTTTATGTCTGGCGCTAACCCAACCTCTGAAATTGAGTTTCCTTTTGGCGTTAGCCATTTTGCAATGGTTACTTTAAGGAATGACGCGCCATCCCTTAAATTTATCACCTCCTGGACAGATCCCTTGCCAAAAGATTTTTCGCCTATGAGTGTAGTATTCCTATCATCCCGCAAGGCTCCTGCCAAAATTTCCGAAGCAGAAGCAGAACCCTTATTAATCAGTACTACCAGAGGATAATTGGCAAACGTGGCGTTTCCAGCTGCTTTATATTGTTGGGAGGTTTTACCCTTGCCAAAGTCTTCAATGGTAACTACTTGGCCATTTCGCAAAAACCAACCAGCAACATCTTGGCACACCTCAAGGTATCCGCCCGGGTTGTTTCTTACATCCAACACTATTTTCTTAGCTGGACTGGCCATTATTTCAAACGCTACTTTTCTAAAGTCAGCCGATAACGTTTGATCAAACTGATGGATATGAATGAGCGCCACATCTTTATTCTTAAGTTCCCAATCTACAGAAATAATTTTAATGGTGTCCCGGGTAATAGTAATATCTTTGGTATCTTTCCACCCTTCCCTAAAAATAGTCAAGGTGACCTTGGTGCCCTTTTTACCACGAATGACATTAACAGCTTCATCGGTAAGCATATCAGAAGTATTCTTCCCATTTATTTTTATGATTTGGTCTCCCGATTTTAACCCGGCTTTATCAGAGGGAGTACCTTTCAAGGGTGCAACAACGGTCAGTTGGTCCTTTTTTACCGCGATTTCTATTCCAATACCCTCAAAAGATCCCGCGAGATCTTGTTCAAACATTTTAGCTTGAGTAGGGTCAAAAAACGATGTGTAAGGGTCTCCTAGACTTTTTGTCATCCCTGAAATTGCTCCGTATACCACCTGCTGGTCAATAATCTTTTCCGGACTTATAAAATTCTGATGCAGTTTATTATAGGCGTCCCAAAACAGGGAAAAATCAACATTATCAGGAGTGCAGATTTTGCATACGACTTGGTTTCTCCCGATAAAAACTCCAGACAAAAAAACGCCAACAAATAAGAGACCTACAAGACCGTAAAAAACCGCTTTCTTTTTATCAACAGCAAACATACATTATGTATATCAAAAAATATTTTACTGGGCAAGACAAACAAAAAAACTTCCTCAAACCAGGATAGTTTTTTTGGATGCTATTTGTTTTCTTTTTTATCTTCTTTGAATTTTTCGCGGATGTCTTTCCACATGGCTCCCGCACTCGGAGGATGCAACGTGAGAATCCCCCACCCCATTTTCTTGATAAATTCCCAACTCGCTTTGAGTGATGACCATGCCGTGTCAGTTGCAATTGCCAATGGCGCGCGTAAAGACCAAAACCCCGCCTTAGCTCCCATTTTTCCTGCCTCTAGTGTAGCACGTCCTGCTCTCCTTACGTAGCTTCTTTCTTGGTTGCCATCCGCCTCTATCTCACGTTGTAATGCTTTAATTTCTAGTGGCTTTACCTTTTTTTCATACGCCCTTGCTTCGTTTGCATCCATGATTATTTTTGGGTCAACAGCCTCACCTGGCGCTGGCAAACCAACCTCTGGATTTTCTACGGCATCCCTTTCGTTATTGTTTTTCAAAGTTTCAGCCATTTTTTTAGGGTATTGCTTTATTATAGCACAAAACAAGAAACAGGGAATCTACCCATCTTTATGCTTAACTTTCATAATTTTTTGCTTTAAGCGCTTTTGGGCTATGTAATCCTTATGCAGTAACTTTTTTGAATCAATCCAGTCGGTAATGCCGAAAAATCCAGACCTGAATAACCACACCCCGAGCAAAGCTATAACGAGGGGGAGAAAAAATGAATCGGCAAAAAAGTTATTGGTCAAACCGGTAGAGACCGTGGAAGCTCCTTGTACTCCACTTTTTATTACCGTCACCGAAGCACTCGCGCTACTGGAACCAGATCCTGGATCCGCGGTAACGGTAACATAATTATTTAAGGTGGTGGTGCCGAAAGAAAAGTTTTGTGGCGGAGCTACTTGGGCTTGATATGTAACAATTCTTGTTTGCCCAGTTGATACACTACCAATATTTAACCCAGAGGTAATAGTGGCTGAATTAGCAAGACCATCTATAGTTAAACTATCTTTGTAGGAAAGATTCGCGGGTAGGGTATCTTTCAACGTAACATTATTTAAAGACTGGTTATTTGGAGCTAAAATAGCAACATTAAACTGAAGGATATCATTGGGACTGGCATTGGCGGTGGTAGAGAATGTTAAGTTGCCGCTGGAAAGATTCCTTACGGTTTTGGTGACCACTATTGAACCTTGGCTTTGACCCACGCACGTGTTATTAGAACAGGTTTGGTTATAGCTACAGGTTTGGGCCAAGTCCTGTTGATTTCCGCAAGAATCGTACCAATAGACCGCGTTGCCTTGGCACCGTTGAGAAGCGTGGTAGGTGCACGTATTTTGAGCAATACAACTATTGCCTTGGCACGTCTGATTATAACTGCATACTTGGGCTAAATCCTGCTGACTGCCGCAAGAATCGTACCAATAGACCGCGTTGCCTTGGCATCGTTGGTAAGAATGATAACTGCAGGTATTTTGGGTGATACAGGTGCTGTTTTGGCAAACCTGATTTCCCGTGCAGGCTTGTGAAATACCCTGGTCATTACCGCAAGAATCAAACCAATGAACGGAACCATTAAGACATTGTTGGTAGGAATGAGATGTGCACGTATTTACCGTGTTACATGTTCCGTTAGAACATGTCTGACCATAGACACAGGTGTTCTGCAACCGCGGTGAAGTTGAATCACTGCAACTTGAGGTAGAGGTCCCGGGATTATTGCAGGTAAAGGTTTTGAAAAGTTGATATATTGCGTTTCCCTGGCAGTAGGGGCTTCCTATGGTCGCATCGGTGCCGCATTGGGAATTGGTAGTGCAGGCAACAGTCGTGTTTGAACAGGTTCCATTAGAACATGTTTGATTAGTACCACAGTTACTTTGAAGTTGTGGAACTGTCGAATCACTGCAACTTGAATTAATAGCACCGGGGTTGTTACAAGTGAAAGTTTTAAAGTTCTGGTAAACACTATTGCCCTGGCAGAAAAGACTTCCGACTAACCCGTTGGTACCGCATTGAGAATTGTTAGTACAGGTGACTGACACGCATGCTCCGTTAGAACAAACTTTATTATTGGTGCTACAATTTTCTATAAGACTGCCTTGGTTGCCGCAAGAGTCAAAGTTGTAGGCAACGTTCCCTACACACCGCTGAGAGGTGTTTGGCGTACAGCTTTGATTAACTACTACCTGGCATGAAGTATCTTGGGTTTGGTTTCCTGAAACGACGTGTAAAAATGCCGTGTAGGTGCTGGGACTACTATAGGTGTTAGAACAATTCTGGGAAAAACCATTGCACGAACCCGCCCAAGTGTAAGTATAACTTCCCGTGCCTCCTGAAACTGCGCTATTAAAGGTGACTGACTGGTTAGTAGTAGCGGGATTCGGTTGGGAGTTACAGGAAACTACGAGGGCAGGCGGATTATTGACACAACTTCCATTACTGCAGGTCTGATTTTGATTACATGTCTGAATTAGACTACCCTGGTTGCCGCACGAGTCAAAGTTGTAGACGGCGTTACCGACACATTTCTGGCTGGTATTAGGAGTACAGACTTGGGTTACAACAACCGGACAGGTGGCAGAAACCGTTTGGTTTCCCGAAGTAACGGTTAACGATGCATTATACGTGTTAGGTTGCGTGAAAATATTAGAACAAGTTTGAGTAGACCCGGTACAAGACCCTGTCCATGAGTAGACATAACTGCCCGTGCCTCCTGAAACCGTAGAATTGAAAGTGACTGGTTGGTTGGTAGTAGCAGGATTAGGTTGAGCATTACAAGACACTACTAACGCAGGTGGGTTAGTAATACAGACTCCGCCAGAACATGTCTGGTTCATAAAACAGGTGTTTTTCAATGTAGGAATCGTTGAATTGCTGCAGCTTGAGTTGGTGGTCCCGGGATTGTTGCAAGTGAACGTTTTAAAGTCCTGGAAAACGCTATTATTTTGGCAGTAAGGACTTCCCACAAATGCATCGGTGCCACATTGGGAATTTTGGCTGCAGGTGATATTCATACAACTTCCATTACTGCAGGTCTGATTTTGATTACATGTCTGAATTAGACTACCCTGGTTGCCGCACGAGTCAAAGTTGTAGACGGCGTTACCGACACAGCGTTGGCTAGCGTTGGGGGTACAAGATTGAGTCACTATAACCGGGCACAATGCAGAGGCGGTTTGATTCCCCGATGTAACATTTAAGAAAGCGGTATAGGTGCTAGGCTGGCTAAAAATATTAGAACAGTTCTGAAAAATTCCATTGCACGAACCCGCCCAAGTGTAAGTATAACTTCCCATGCCTCCTGAAACTGCGCTATTAAAGGTGACCAGTTGGTTGGTCGCGGCCGGATTAGGTTGAGCGGCACACGAAACTACCAAAGGGCTAGCATTAGTGATACAGCTTCCATTACTACACGTTTGGTTTTGGCTGCAGGTTTGCTGTAACTGGGGAGTGTCGGTACTGTTACAGGTAGCTTGGGGAGTTCCCGGATTGTTGCAGGTGAAAGTCCTGAAGTTTTGGAAAACAGTATTACTTTGGCAGAAGGGGCTGCCTACTAAGCCATCAGTGCCACATTGAGAGTTAGTGGTACACTGTGGGGGAGGAGAAACCGAAATATTTTTTCCAAAAAGGCAGATGTCGCTGACACAATTGCCAAATACATAGACGCAAGCGCGTGAAAAAGAATCGTTGTAGCCGACGGGCCGTACGACTGACACGGTAGGGCTGTTTACGCTAGTCCTACAGTTTACCGCTTGAGAGGTTGAGGTTCCTGCATGCCCGAGTAATAAATCAGTCTGAGTACCGGTCATCCCTTCCCACAAGCAAAATGGCGTTGGATAGGCGGCAGAGGAAAACACATTAATGGTGTGTTGAGATTTAAGGGTATATCCACCGGGGTTGGTGCAATTATTAATAACATAGTTTTTGGGCTGAGTTGAGGGGCGCTTCCATAGTACCGAATTTTGCAAACATTGCTGTGCGGCATCGCTTCGTACGCATACCATGTCGGCGACGGTCCATCCGCTACCTGAGGGAGCAGTACCCGCATTACCAAAACCAACGGCAATGGTCATGTCATATTCAGACCCTGTCGTTTGGCTAAAGGCAATATCTGCATTAAGAGGAGAAGCTATTGTAAAAAAAACCGCCAGTGCTACCACGGCTATCATCACTAATTTTGTATCAAGGAAATTTGGGAAAGACATGTTGAGACTCATACGTAAAAAGAGTTCAGCCTAACATAGATTTTACACCAGCCATTCGGCTAATGATATTGAGAAATTGCCATTGGCCACACTAACATTATGTTAATACTTATTCATTAAGTATTAACATGCCTTTCTAAATGATAATTCTTTATCCTACTCCTTGTTTTAATAATGTCAAATTTTTTATCAAAAAACGTTTAAAAAATGCTGATAAAAACAATAAAATAATAAAAAACTACCCTAATAATTTAATAACCACTCCAATGATTGCCAAAACTACACCCACCACCCAAAACCTCATGGTGACCTTGTAGGCCGGCCAGCCAATGGCCTCAAAATGGTGATGAATAGGGGTGGAAAGAAAAATTTTCTTTTTCCTGAATTTTTTAGATAAAAGTTGAATAATGACCGAACCGACTTCTACCACCAGAAGGCCCGCAATGATAGGGAGCACAAATACCGAGTCGGTCAAAAAAGCTACCACCGACAAGGTGGTCGCAAGCCCGACCGTGCCAACTTCCGACATATAGAATCGAGCCGGAGGGATGTTAAACCACAAAAAAGCAAAGAGGGTTCCGGTAATCACGGCACAAAAAGTGGCTAAATCAACCTTACCTTGCGAAAAAGCAATGATGGTGAAGGCACCAAAGATAGAGGCAAACGTTCCGCCGGATAAACCGTCCAACCCGTCAATAATTCCGCCAGACCAACAGGCAATCATAACAATAACAAAGATTGGAATGTAAAAAATACCAATGGAAAAACTACCAACGAGGGGAATGCTTATGATATCCCATCCTAACTTTGAATAAAACCAAAAACCTCCTACCAGTCCAATGAGAGCTACTATCAAAAGCCTTTTTTTAAAAGACAACCCGCCGCCAATGTATCCACCGAGCGAAGATACCACTAAAACATCATCAACAAGGCCAACGCAAGACGCCACGATCAAGGTGAACAAGGGCAGCCAAGTTTGACTTCTAGAAAAAAAATTAAGGTTTGAAAATATGCTATCGGGGAATACCAAAGCAAGAACATAAAAAAAGAATACCACGCACACGGTGGTAATTAAAATTAAAAGACCGCCCATGCGCGGTACTTTTGTTTCCCGTTCTTTGTGTAGTGCGTTAAATATGACTGCATCCTCTCCGCTGATTGCTTTCATCCTCGCTTCTTTCTTCCAAAGCCGCTTTTTATACAAAAAATTGATTAACAATGGGCACCACAAAACAGCAATGCATGAAGCGATTGCCGAAATTCCCAATACTTTAATAACGTTAAAAGTAAGAAGTGTCATAGGTAGGATATATTACCATAGGTAAGCACTGCTGGCCCACTGGAGGATACTTTGAGTTTCTGCAAATCTATCTTCTGAACCCAATACCACTGTAATAAGGTAATCTCTTTCCTGGTCACCCTGAAGATTTTGGTTCAAGAGTGAAAGTGTTGGTTTTGGGCTATGTTGTATTACCATCATGCACCCTTTGGCATTATTAGTAAATCCTGTTTTGCCCCCGATAATATCATTCTCCCCTAAAATTTTGTTCGTGTTAACAAGGTGGTGGTGAAACGTGCCATCATCTAAATAAAGGTCGTACTCTTTCAAGTTGATAATTTCCCTAAATAATGGATACGTTTCAAAGAGATATTTTGACAGAACAACGACGTCCTTAGCACTAGAATACGATTTTGGGTCAAGGCCGGTATCATCTTGAAAATGAGTATTTTTAAGACCCATTTTTTTAGCGTTGGCATTCATGGTTTCAACGAATTTACTAGTTCCCATATCCTCTCCGAGGGCAAAAGCCGCCTTATTACTAGATTCCATCAAAGTAATATACAAAAGATTTCTAATAGACATCTCTTGCCCTAATGTTAAGTCGCCCTGATCCCCCTCTTGGGCCATTGCCAGCTTGCTTATGATCACTTTTTTGGACAAGTCGTAATTTTCTAAGACAACTAACGCGGTCATCAACTTTGTTAAGCTTGCAATGGGCAGTTGTTTGTCCTCATCTTTTTTAAATAATACCTTCGACAAACCAGACTCCACGTCAACCGATATCGCAGACTCCGTTTTTAGGTTTATATCCCCTACTCGCCAGTCCCGCAATGGTAACACATGTTCAGGAATAGACACAGATTGCGCACCAGGGACTTGTGTATCACTAGCAGAAACAGATTTTTCCAAACTGCTCGAAAAGAGATTATTACGATGTATCAATAAACTTGCCACACTATTAGAAAGCCACTGAATCCCAAAAAAGACTGCTCCTACCGATACAAAGAAAACAAAAAATAAGAGGGCGCTTTGTAGTATTTTTTGATTTTTTACGCCGGCCATTATTTTTTCTTTTTCTTACTATGATTTATGGTTACTTTTTTTATTGCAATCTTCCCTGATTGACGCTCAACCTTGACCACGTTAAATAACTTCGTTTTTGGCGAAACCTGCGCTTTGCGGGATACAACTGGGTGAAGATGCAATTCTTTTAACTGTTTTGGGTATAATTCGCTAGGAGCTTGCATCATTAAATCTCTGCCATCACCGGTTTTAGGAAAAGCAATGACTTCGCGAATATTGGGCTCACCCATTAATAGCGCAATCAATCGATCAACACCAAAGCCAATGCCTCCATGGCTTGGCGCACCATATTTATAGGCCTCAATCATGTGACCAAACTTTTCGTTGATTTCTTCTTTGGAATACCCCATCACTTCAAACACGGCTTCAATGGCTTCGGGTGTGTTATTACGGATACCACCGCTGCCCAGTTCCCATCCATTCATGGCGATATCGTATTGGTTTGCTACAATGCCACCAATATTTTTCTTGCCCAACAAATCTGGTAAAAATTCTGGCTTGGGTGCAGAAAATGGATTGTGCACAAACGTCCAGCCTCCCTCTTCTGTTTTTTCGAAGAAAGGAAAATCTACAATCCAGCAAAACGCCAGCAGGTTTGGGTCGTTTTTATCTTTGCGCAAATCTGGTTTATCAGACTGATATTTTTCCATGGCATCTTTATAGCTTATCCGGGGAAATGGAATTTCTTGAATGGTCTTTTCTGGAAAAACTGCTTTGACCATAGCAACCAACATACGTTCAAACAATTCCAGAAAATCATCTCGCTCAATAAAACTCATTTCCATATCCAATTGCGTATGCTCAGGCTGACGGTCGCCACGCAGGTCTTCATCACGCATGGCCCGGGCAATTTGGAAATAGCGCTCTAACCCTGCCACCATTAGCAATTGTTTGTACTGCTGCGGACTTTGTGGCAGCGCGTAAAATTTGCCGGGATGCAACCTTGATGGTACTACAAAGTCTCGTGCTCCTTCAGGGGTTGATTTGGTCAGCATCGGAGTTTCAATTTCAGTAAAATGTTCAGCTGACAAAAAATCTCTAATAAACTTTACCACGTTATGTCGCACAATAAGATTGTGCTTCATTCGCTCTCTCCGTAAATCTAAATATCGATACTTCATTCGTATTTCTTCATTAATTTCCATACCATCAGTATCCACCGCAAACGGCAATGTTTTCGCTCTTGATAACACCTTTAACTCTTCAACGGATAATTCAACGGTTCCCGTCAAAAGCGTGTCATTAATCATATTTTCGGGCCGTTTCACTATTTGTCCGATTAATTCCACCACCCACTCTGATCTCACATCCTGTACCACATCATAAGCCGCTTTGTTACTGGGAATAAACACGCACTGCAAAACCCCGCTTATGTCTCTTAGATCAATAAACACAATTTTCCCATGAGCCCGCCTCACACTCACCCATCCGGCCACTTTCACTTTTTCACCCAGATGCGCCGCCGCTTCTTTTGTTAAAAACCTATGCATATTATTTTATATTAATTCTAAGAATCTCCTTGGCCCGACTTGAATTTTTATTCCTTTGGTTGTTATAATCATTTTCTGCCAATCTTCTTGAATTTCCCCATTTATTTTGACTGCCTTTTGCAAGATAAGCCTTTTTGCTTCATTTTTCGATGAGGCCAAACCTAATTCTACTAACAAATCAAGAATAGAAATTTCCCGTTCATTATATTGAAATTTCTTAAACTCTGGGTTTTTATCACGAAAAGTCTTATTAAACTCATCTTCAGCTTTTTGTGCTTCCTTTTCTCCGTGGTACATCCTTACAATTTCTTTTGCTAACAGTGCTTTTTGGTCGCGCGGATTTGCCATTTTTTTGATTTCCTCAATTTTCTCTAATGGCACCCGTGTCGCCAGCGTAAAATACTTTGTGATCAACTCATCGGGCAGCGACATGGTTTTGCCAAACATTTCATCAGCCAAGTCAAATAAATTTATGGTGTTTTTCCAGCTTGAACTCATTTTGCGACCATCAGTTCCCTCAAGCAAAGGGTTCATCATAACATCTTGGGGTTCCTGTCCAGACCGGCGTTGCAATTCTCTGCCAGCCAACAAATTAAATTTCTGATCGGTTCCGCCTAACTCTATATCGGCTCCAACGGCGACCGAGTCATAGGCTTGCATAATCGGATACAGCAATTCGCGCAGGGAAACTCGCTTACCCTCTTTTAGCCGAGTGCTGACGCTTTCCCGGCTTTCAAATTCATGCAGTCCAAACATATCGGCTATTTTTCCGATTTCTACAAACCCTAATTTTTTGAGCCACTGCGAATTATATTTAATTTCGCATTTTTTTATATCAAGAATTTTTCCGGCTTGCGCTACATACGTTTTCATATTCTGCCTGATGGTTTTGTTATCCAGCATTGGCCTTTCGCTTTCCTTGTCCGATGTATCACCTATAACCCCTGTGAAGTCGCCAATAATTAAAACAACCTTGTGTCCAAGGTCTTGGAAATCTTTTAACTTAAGTAAGGGAATAGCTCTGCCAAGATGTAAATGAGGACTGGTGGGGTCAATGCCCAATTTCACCCTCAATTGCTTGCCAGACATTAACTTCTTTTCTAAACTTTCCCGTTCAATAATTTCCGACACTCCCCTACTTAAAATCTCTTTAATTTTTACTTGGTCAATGTTTGCCATGTTTTTTAAGTATACCCGGTAAAAAGTGAAATTTAAAGTGGATAATTAGAACTTGTCTACCAATTTATAAATATCACCGGCGCCCATAATAATGAGTACTTCCTCACTTTTAATGTGTTCTTTCACAAACTTTTCTGCTTGCTCTTTTGGCATATACATGACACTTTTTTTAGCGATCTTTTTTACCAAATTTTCTGAATTAACTGAATCGCTGATTTTTTTCTCTTCACGGCCGGCAACATCATAAATATCAGTGATGAAAATATGGTTAATCGAGACTTTTCTGAAAACATCAATAAAATCCTCAAACAAATAGTGAGTTCGCTGGTATTGATGGGGCTGAAATATACACCAAATAACTTTTTTAGGGTATTTTTCTCGTGCGGCCTTCAGAGTTGCTAGTATTTCACTAGGATGATGCCCATAATCAGATACCACCGTTATTTTTTTACCATTAACGCTCCCTTCTTTTACCTCAAACCTCCGCCAACTACCCTTGTACTCGGAAAGCGCTTTGAAAGTAACGGCATCGCCAATCCCTAGAATTCTCGCAACTTGTAATACTGCCAACGCATTTGAAACATTATGCTGACCCGGGATGTGCAGTATTTTTTTAATTTTTTTAGCCTCCTTATTTTTTAATGAGTAAAACATTGTGGTAAACTTTCCTTTTGAAATTTTGACTAAATTTTTGTCGTCGTGGTTTGCAACTAAAAAGCCATCTTTTGGTAATTTCAAGATAAAATCTTTAAAAGCTTTAATAACGTTACTGAAGGTTTTAAAGTAGTCTAAGTGCTCTTTGTCCACGTTGGTTACCACGACAATATGCGGCGAATAGTTGATAAATGAAGAATCGTATTCACACGCTTCAATGACGAGGTATTTTGACTTTCCGGCGTGAAAGTTTGAGCTACCGAATTCTTGTAACTTGGTGCCCACAATTACCGTGGAGTCTACCCCCGCTTTTATAAGTGCCAGCCCAATCATGGCCGTGGTAGTGCTTTTGCCATGAGACCCTGAAATAGCAATGGTGGTATACTCTTTTGTTAAGTCTCCGAGGGCTTCTGGGTACGATTGCGTTTTTATTCCTAACTCTTTTGCTTTTTTATATTCGGGATTATCTGCGGGAACCGCGGGACTGTGTACCACCAAATCAAAATCACTCTGTATATGTTCTGCCTTATTCCCAATGAAAACTGTTATTCCTTTTTTTCGCAAAAAATCAGTAATTTCGGAGGCAACTAAATCAGAACCACTCACCTGGTGGCCTTTTGATAAATAATACTGCGCCAATGACGACACTCCAATTCCGCCAATTCCAATACAATGTATTTTCATGTTAACTGATGTGATTCAATAATAGTGTACCGCGGACCTTGGCGAGTTAATTCAGATTCCATTACCTCAAGCAATTCAACGGTAAAGTTTATATCAATATTTTCAGCAACTTCGGGCCGCTCCTCTGGTTCAATAGCTCGCCACGCAAGAGTATTGATTCTGGCCAAAGTGATATGAGGACTAAAAGACCTTTCTTCAGGTTTAAAAATTACTTTTTCGAGCAAAGAATCCTCTAAATCTTTTTTTAGTAAAGACAGTTCTTCACTTTTTTGACCGCTTGCCCAAAGCATCCGCGGTGGAGTCTTTTTATCCGGTCCGTACCCTATTTGATCTAAAACTATGTCAAATAGGCGATGCTTTTTTGAAACTTCTTTTACAGCTATGCACGTTTCACCTAATTCTTCATCGGTGATATCGCCTAGAAAAACTAGGGTAATGTGCAAATTTTCCAGAGGTGTCCAGCGAGCTGGCAAATCCTGCCATTTCTTCTCAAAACTGGTTAGCGACTTCCTAATGTCGTGGGGCAAATTTATGGCGATAAAGATTCTATGGCGCTTATTCATGGATACATCGTACCAAAAACTTACAGTCCTTTCACTATTGACAAGAAATATTGAAAGGTGTATAATTAAGGCATAGGCTAAAATGTACACTTTTTTTCAAGAAGGGGGAAGCCATGGCGTACGACGTCTTCAGCATCTACCAAGACGCAAGAACACCATTCCCGGACCGAGTGGTTAAAACCGCTAGAGGATGCAATGGTAAAAACCACATGGAGAAACGCATAACTGGATTTCTACCCGGTCACGAGGAAATAGTAGACGGGATGAAAATTCCTGTCACTATTTCCTATTCTAGTAAGGGCCTTTGCGACGGCAGCTGCAAGGGAAAAAAGTCAGGAAGGTCTTTCATCGCCTAAAGTACCTGTGGGCAAGATCTTCTCTGACATGGGCGGTTTCTGCGGAAACCGCCTTTTATCTTACCTAAAAAGTGATACCATGATACTATGGCAAATAATGAAATTGCTAAGATATTTAAAGAAATGGCGACTCTTCTTGAAATAAAGGGAGACTCGGCTTTTCGTATTAATGCTTACAGAAAAGCGGCAAGAATTCTGGAAACTTTGCCCACTGATGTCTCTGAAATTTATATGAATGGTGGTTTGAAAAAAATTAAAGAAATAAAGGGTATCGGCGAAGGCAGTGCAAAACGAATAGAAGAATATATTAAAAGGGGGAAAGTTCGAGACTTTGAAAAATTACAAGAGGAAACCGCCGTGCGCCAAATAATCACCCACTTTTTCAAATCTAAGGGGTTATCCTTGCAAGAATTGAAAGAAAATGCTAAAAAAAGAAAGGTAATCTATTCAAGGTTTACTAAGCCAGCGAAGCAACTTTTGGAGCTGGCCGGGTCAATTGAAAAGGCCAAGGAAGCTATTGATAAAGTGGCAACCTGGGCAACCAGCCGCAAATTAGATTACACCATTGAAACCGTTTTTAAAAAGTGGCTTGAACTGGACCGTTTAAAGCCGAAAGAAGTTCTTAAAAAACCATTTTATAAGGGAGACCCAATGGTATGGTCAGAAACCAAAAAAAAATGGTATGTCATTTCAAGATACGGAGAGTGGTTGGAGTTTGCTGATAAAGAATCAACTATTGAATGGAAGGTAATGAATTAGAATACAAGATAATAAATTTACGCAAATGTTAACTCACACCGACTTAAAAAAAGGGACCCAATTTATTTACGAAGGTCAGCCATGGGAAGTGGTTGACGCTCTTTTAGTTAAAATGGCCCAGCGCAGGCCGGTCATTCAGACAAAAATAAAAAACCTCGTTGACGGAAGATTTCAGGAAAAAAACTTTCAGCAAGGCGATATGTTTGATGAGGCCGAACTTATCAAAAAAAACATTAAATTTTTATACTCTAATAAGGGACAATACTTTTTCTGTGAGGAAAACGACCCTTCAAAACGGTTTTCATTTACTGAAGCGCAAATCGGGAGCAAAGGCAAATTTTTCAAACCAAATTCTTTGGTAACAGGGATTATTTTTAACGACAAAATCATTACCGTAGTCGCTCCCATTAAAGTGCAATTAAAAGTAAAGGAAACCCCGCCGGGGGTCAAAGGCGACCGCGCGCAGGGCGGAACCAAGGAAGCGACGCTGGAATCGGGAGCCGTGATTCAAGTCCCACTATTTATTGAAGAAGGAGACGTTATTGAAATAAATACCGAATTGGAGGAATACGTAAAACGAGCATCGGAATAAATATCGTTTTGTGAATAATGACGTCCTCCCCGCACTCCCTAAGGGTCGTGCGGGGTTTCCTTGCTCCTCATGTCGAATTCTCCAGTTAAATCGATGCCCCTATCGAAGTCATTCTGTATTTCGATGTATTTGCGTATGTTTGCCTCATTGAGGCCG
>OBEQ012660388.1_pt1 | contig 33836 bp, 12 predicted proteins | sample 1670901 | NCBI WGS metagenome assembly OBEQ01 (sample SAMEA104232315, study PRJEB22302) | groundwater metagenome | biome: forest; feature: aquifer; material: groundwater | place: USA | collected 2011-08-07 | depth 5.4 m | reverse complement strand
GGATGGGGCATATGAGAAGCTTATCAAAACAGACGAAGTATGTCAATTGTCAACTACTGACACTTTTACTTTTATGAGAACCGGGCTCGGCCTGGTCTTCTGGTAACCCCGATGTGTCGTAACGCTTGCTTTTCTTCACGGTTGATTCTTTCTATTACCAGTCACTTCTTCCCCGCCGAAGAGATGGCCGCGCTTTGGGTTAACTCTCCGGAGTTATTGGCTTGGGTGAAAATGTAGCCAAGGAGAGATTTGATCCCATGACACCTATAATCTATTCCAATCGGCCAGCTCGATTTAGTGGCCACCAAATCTTGTATGCTTTTCCTTTTAAGTTCTTTTTCGGAACAAATCCCCAGAATCTGCTATCGGTACTGTTGGCGCTGTTATCTCCCAGAACAAAATAGCTGTCGGGTGGAACGGTTATGGCCTGACCATTCTCCCCATACGGCGCATGATTGTAATAAAAAAACTTGCCCAAACTCCCTTGCGTTTGAACAACACCGTTAATCACCACGTGACCGTCTTTTATTTCAACCTTTTCACCTGGCAACCCCACAAGTCTTTTAATGAATGACTTTTTTGGGTCGACTGGATAATCGAAAACAATAATATCACCACGTTGCGGTTCCGATGTTCGATAAATGGCTTTATCGACGAAAAGTTTATCACCTTCCATTAAAGTGGGTCGCATCGCGCCAGATGGTATCTTAAACGCTTGTGCAACATTGGCTCGGATATAATAAGTGATGGGAAGCGCTACGAGCTGCATTGGACTGAATAAATAGAGAGCGAATATGCTGAAGATTAAAAATGTTTTCTTTCCCGTTGTTATTTTCCGCTCAAGATTATGTTCAGCGTTCCAAGCCTTGGCTGACTTGTAAGCATCAATTGGTATAAAAAGGGTACACCCAATTACAGGCAGAATAAGCAGTAAGTGCCATAAGGAGAACTTGGTGTCAGGATGAAGAATATACGGGATAAGAACAAATGGGATAACGATATTGATGCCAATGAGAATAAGAGCCCGCCTTACTCTACCTGCATATATTTGCCCCAAACCCGTAAAAACGAAGGACAACAGGACAGCAACCAACGGCTCCTTGTGTTTTGCCTCACTCATCGTTTACCCCTTACATTTTATTCCGGTCAGGACTCGAACCTCAAAACTATTTTAGAAAGGTTCAGTGGGATATCTGACTGGTCATTTTTCGCTCAGGACTCGAACCTGGACAACCCTTTGGAATTACAATAGTTAGGACAAAATTTTTCCTAACTTAAAAAAACTCCCAAGGCAGGACTCGAACCTGCGACATGCTCGTTAACAGCGAGCCGCTCTACCAACTGAGCTACTTGGGAATAAACTTCTTAAAAATTCACGGCCAAAACCAGATTTGAGCTTCTTTTCTTTATTTCTGGCCGATTGTCGATCTGCACAACGTTCAGTATATATCAACACGTATGGTCTTCCAAACTTAGTGGACTTCGTCATGCCAAAATTATGTTGGCGCAATCTCTCGGATGGATTTCCTGAGATCCCAATGTATAACTCCTTGGTCTTTTGACTTTGTAGAGCATAGACGTAAAACATAAACTCTTGCGAGCCGCTCCCTGCCTGCCGGCAGGCAGGTACCAACTGAGCTACTTGGGAAAAAATTTGCCTCGGCTGACACCTCGGCAGAACGAAAAAGGACACGACAAAATCGTGTCCTTGGACGGCGCTGATCGCGTTAACTTTTCCCCCAAAAAGCCTGCCTGCCGGCAGGCAGGCGTGGGGGACGGCTTACGCCGAGTTCGCGCCGCTGGTATTCGCGTTATTATTGGAAACGCCGAAATAAAACGTCATAAAACTTCCCGCCACAAAAAGCCCCAAAAAAGCGTTCACAGCGCTCGAGAAGAACGCAAAAATCGCCTGGGCGGCCATGCCCTTCACCGCGATCGTGAGTATGCCGAGCCCCAGCCCCAGCACAATGCCCGCGCCGAACCCTATCAGAATCAAAACAAGCGACAAACCAAGAACCGCCACAATATTCTTCCGCACCATCGCGATGCTGTGCTTGACCGCGTCTATCACCTTCTGGTCGCCCGCCACCAGGTCATAAGGCGCCAAAAACATGAGAAGCGAAATATAAATCCCTAGAGCCACCAAAACAACTGCGATCCCTATCCCCACGGGCATTAATTTTTGGCCCAGCGCAAAGACCGAGAGCGCAGCCAGCAAAATGAAAGCACCCACCACCGCGCCTACCAAAAGACCCAAAAGGAGCAGTTTCCCGTAATATTTTCTGCCGGCATCGAAAAAATTGGAAAAACCGGCATGGCCAGACTTAATTTTGTCCCGGACATAGCCCAGAAGCCCGGCCTGAACAAAAATGCTTGCCAGGAGAAACAGAACGCCCACTACCACCGCAGCGATGGACACGCGCACGCTGGGCGTCGCAGTTTTTTGGAGTTTGGCCGTGAAAAACACGTTGATGAGGCTGAAAATAAACCCGAAAACAAATAGCCCGGCGACAACCTCCATGCCCTGGCTTGCGACGCTAAAACCCTTTTTTAACGACTCTTTGACGCGCATAGACAGCTTTCTCCTTTTTTCCTTCACGAAACCGGAAGCCAAAAAAATCCGCTAACTACAGTAAATAGAATAGATTATATAAAAACGTACTCGCTAGCCTAACAGACGCGGCCTGTACCTGTCAAGATTTAATTCGTTTAAATACCTATTTATCGCCAATGGATAAATTTCGTGCTCGGCGCGGTGGATTTTTTTCTCCAAAGAAGCCAGCGTGTCATTTTTGGTAACCCGCACCTTCTTTTGAAACAGTATCGGTCCCGCATCAAGATCCTCCGTGACCAGATGAACGGTAGCGCCGGTCTCCTTCACCTTGGCTTGAAAAGCATCCCGGATCGCATAGGCCCCTTTAAAACGAGGTAGAAGCGAAGGGTGGATATTTAAGATCCGGCCGCGATACGCGCGGACAAAATAGGGCGACAAGATCAGCATGAATCCGGCAAGCACTACAAGATCCGCCTTCTGGCTTTTCAGCACCCGGACAATCAAACGCTCATGGCCTTCGCGGCTTTCGAAGGCCTTGGGATCAAAAAGGAAAACGGGAATTTTATTTTGGCGGGCTCTCTTTAAAGCAAAAGCTTTGGGGTTATCACAAACGACGAGAACGACTGAGGCTTCTAATTTTTTCCTGCGGATGGCGTCGAGAATGGCCTGAAAATTAGAGCCATATCCGGAACAAAAAACCGCCAGCCGAGCGGCCATTATCCGGCTAATACCCGGTCCACTTTCTTCTGAAGCTCGTTTTTGCTTAAGGCGCCCACGATGCGCTCCACCTCTTTACCTCCCTTAAACAAAATCATCGTCGGAATATTCATCACGCCAAACTGCGTTGGCGCGTCCTGACTGTCATCGACGTTGAGCTTCCCTATTTTCAATTTCCCTTTATAAAGAGGCGCCAGTTCCTCCAAGATAGGGCCCATCAAGCGGCAGGGCCCGCACCATTCAGCCCAAAAATCCACAAGCACCGGCACCGTGGACTTGGTCACTTCGCTGTCAAAATTGGAATCCGTGATCTTTAAAGTATTTTCTCCCATCCGATCGGACTTTTCCTTTATAACATAGGTATAAATCAGCTGGCGGTCAGAATTGAACTGACGACCTGCGGTTTACGAAACCGCTGCTCTACCAACTGAGCTACGCCAGCGAAGTCACTTCCCCGCCACTCTTTTTCCCCAGCGGGTAGAATATTCGTCGAGCGCCTGGACGAGTTCTTTCGAAGACGGCTGAACCCCAACCACGTGACTCAGCAAAATATCTTTCGACGTAACTGATTTCCCGTAGTAGTCGGAATTTGAATTATTGTCCTGTGTGAGCATGGCCCCATCGAGCGCTATGCCGGCAAAAAGCCCGCGGCTTCTCGAGTACGAATAAATACCGGCCCGAAGCGAAAGGTCCGTCGCCGCCTCGGAGCTCCGGCCTACAGGCCCCGCTGCCACGGCCATGTCGCCGCCGAGCGTGAAGTTGTTGGACAAAAGCCCCTGAATACCACGGTCGTTCAACACCACCAAAATAAGATCCGTCGCGGAGCCACCGATCTGAAGCCCCCAACTCCCTCCGCCGATCGTCGAAAACGCCACCGGACCCCACCGGCCCGTTTTTCCATCGCGCGATAAAACCACCCCTTTACCGAAACGCGCGCCGATGATAAAACCGCCTTTCAGCACATTGGGGTAGATCGCAATCGCTTTGCATTTGGCGAGCATCTCTTCAGGGATGCTTTGATCCGGCGCGGCCATGATCTCGGCCATCACCTGCTTGGCCTCTCCGATTCTGAGGTCCAGCTCCGGATGGGCCGCGTAAGAAACAGCCGGTAAAAACAAAAGAAACGAGCTCACGAAAAACGAAACGCCGCCTACAATATTTTTTTTCATGAGTAAACCTCCTCGATTCAATTAATTTTCTTAGGATTGGCCGACAGCTTGAGGCAGGATAATTTTTTTGGCGTCGAAATCCGTCACCGGCATCGTCATGCCCACGGCAACAGCTTCCACCGGTACATGAATCTGGGAGGCCAAGCCCAAAACCCATAGAAGCTGAATCATGCGGTACGTCAAATCGATTTCCCACCACCTAAACCCGTGCCGGGCCGAACGCTGAAACGCGTGGTGATTGTTGTGCCAGCCTTCGCCGAAAGACAGGAGCGCCACCCACCAGTTGTTAGTCGACAATTCGCCCGTTTTGTAGGTGCGGTATCCCCAGATATGCGCGGCGGAATTCACGAACCAGGTGCTGTGGTAGACAATCACGGAGCGCACAAAAATTCCCCAGACCACGAACGGCCAGCCGCCCATGAAGTAAAGCACGACGGTCAGCGCGATCGCAGGCAATATATGAAAACTATCCAGGAAAACAAGAAAGCGGTCCCGCGCCATGTCCGGCGCAAGGCGTTTGTAGGAATCAAATTCGGATAAAAATTTCTCGCGGCCGAAAAGCCAGCTCACATGCGCCCACAGAAATCCCCGAAGCGGGCTGTGAGGGTCTTTTTCGGTATCGGAATAGGTATGATGGTAACGATGCGCTGCCACCCAGGATATCGGGCCGGCTTCTCCGGCCATGCAGCCGCAAATCGCCAGTAGATATTCGACGGGCTTAGGGATCGCATAACTGCGGTGCGTAAAATAGCGGTGATAACCCAGACATATCCCCACGCCGCCGGTGAGCCACCAGAGAAAAAGACAGACAAAAAACGCCTTCCAGCTGAACGTAAAAAACCCCGCCAGCGCCCCCAGATGCATAAGCGTCACCCAGGTCAGCACGACCCAGTCGTCTTTCGTGGTAAACTTAGTTCTTCTGACCAAAAAAGCCCCCCTATGGGTTTGAACCCATACCTAAAGTTTACACAACTTGTTGAGCAAATGCCAGAAATTTAACTTGCTTGAATTAAGCGATCCAGATTCTTTTTAAGCGCCGGCAACACTTCATTGTATTTGAACGATCCGATGGCTTCGGATTTTCGCTTTAGAGTCACTGTGCTCGGGCCGCACCAAAGTCCAAGGTCCGCGTCGTCGGTTTCACCCGGGCCGTTCACGCGGCAGCCCATCACGGCGATGGTGAGTTTTCGCTCTTTGGCATAGGAGGTCATTTGTTTCACCTCCATCGCCAGCTTCACAAAATCCTCATTTTCCACGCGGGAACATGAAGGACAAGAAATGATGTTGAGACCCTTTCCAAAATCAGGCACCGAAATGAAGCGCCCTTCTTTTATATCCTTTAGAATTTGGCGCCCCCAGACAATTTCCTCAGACTTTTCGGCGTTTTTGAGCGTCAAAGAGACGCGGATCGTGTCACCGATGCCCAGAGGTATCAGCTGTTCAAACGCAACGCGCGTTTTGATGACACCCTCCGGCAAAAGTCCCGCTTCAGTGACTCCCAAATGTATCGGAACATCGGGACGGCGTTTGGAAAATTCCTTGTTGCAGATCACGACTTTTTCCGGGTCTGAATCTTTCAAGCTCACGACGAAATTTGTGAAATGAAGCCTGTCCAAAAGCTCACAGTGCCAAACGGCACTCTCGACAATGGCCTGCACGTGGTCGCCTTTCCCGCCAGAGGCGGGTCCGCCTTTGGCGGAAAATTTTTCCAAGAAATCCGGTGCCACGGAGCCGCAATTCACGCCAATGCGCAACGCGATCCCGTACGATTTGGCAATGCCCACAAGCCATTGGACTTTGTCCTGGATCGGCCGATCCTTTTCCAGGTGATGAAGATGCCCCGGGTTGTAGCGGATTTTGTCGACATGCGGCGCCACAGATTCCGCGAGAGGAAAATTTTCCTGCAAGTCCACTACAAGCCGTGCGCGCGTATTTTTGCGGATCTCGGCGAGCGCGGCGACATCGCTTTTGTTGTCCACCGCAATGCGGATAAGATCGGCGCCTTTTCCCTCCAGCGTCCTAATCTGTTCCAAGGTAGCGTCAACATCCCGGGTGTGAGTTGCGCACATGCTCTGCACGGCAATGGGCGCACCGCCCCCGATCTCAAGATCCCGGACTTTGATTTTTCTTGTTTTAGAACCCATAAGAAATTACCTGTTTTTTAAACAGCCTGTTTTCAAGCTTTTATTATACTCAATAAAGGCGACTTTTCCTATCTTCAAAAAATCATTGATAATTCAAAACCAAATGGCTAAACTTGGGTTCCCAAGTGCCGAGGTAGCTCAGTGGTAGAGCGCTGCCCTGAAAAGGCAGGCGTGGGCAGTTCGATTCTGCCCCTCGGCACCATTTTTCGTCTATTTGAACAAAGGGCCGCTTAAAAAATGCCACTCGTTAAAACGCTGGGGTCGCTTTGGTTTGCAATCATCCTCATCAGCTCTCTGGCCCTGCTTCTGTGCATCTCCACCTTCCTGGAATCCGTTCATGGGACACCCTACGTCCAGAAAATGTTCTACAATTCCATAGGATTTGACCTGTTTCTGGCGCTAGTGGCCGTGAACATCGTTTGCTCGGCGCTCACGCGCATTCCTTTCAAAAAACATCACACCGGCTTTGTGGTTACGCATATTGGAATTCTCCTCTTACTTTTCGGGGCGTTTTTGGCACGCATCGGCGGTGTCGAGGGTCAAATGACTCTGTATGAAGGGGAAGAAAAAGAGCACATGTTGAAAGGTGGCGAAGATGACGACGTAGGGGCGACCCGGCGGGTCGCCCCTACTGAAGGAACCTCAAAAGACCCGTTTAATCCGGCCGTGCGCGCCACACTCTCAAGTGAAAGAGTGGGCCTTCATGAAACTTTCTTTTTAATCGCAAAGGACCCTGAAAATCCGCATGCCTTTTTTACGGACATCGGGCCCGCGCATATCGAATTGAAAACGGACGATGGTGCAGGGACAACCCGTCGCCCGCCCCGGCGGTCGGGCCGTGGGATAGCCCCTACACTGCGCATCACCCAGAAAATCACCGGACAAACCCACATGGTTGAAATAAAAGAAAGCACAATCTCCCCTGTTCCTCTCGGACAAACCGACTTGAAAATTTCCAACATCCATTATTATCCAAACGCCAAAGTGGCGGAAAACCGCATCGCCAATTCACCCTCGGACGTCCCTTTCAATCCGGCCGTTGAGTTTGAGGTGAGCGACTCGAGGGGCCGTCGCGAACAACACACCCAATTTTTATTATTCCCCGATTTTCCTTCCCTGCGCGGAGGCGAGGCGAACAATGTCTTCAATCTCGATACGGAGCTTGTGCTTCCTTTGCCTGAGGATTCGGAAGAATCCAAAGCCCCGTCTTTTATTTTTTACGCGCACCCTGATGGAAAATGGGAATACCAAATCTTCTCATCAAAAAATGCAGGGGCGCGATTAATCGCGCCCCTGCCGATGGGTCAACCCATCTCCACCGGATGGATGGACATGACGATGAGAGTGGAAAAAGTGTTTAGCCGCGCCAAGACGGCCGAGGCGGCAATTCACAAATTACCCCTGCCCTTTCGCCTGGCACTCAAGGATTTCAGAAAAATTGATTACCCCGGCACTTCGAGCCCCGCCTCTTTCGAAAGCGACGTAGTGCTCACCGATGAAAAGGAAAAATTAAAGATCGAGAAAACGATCCGCATGAATAAACCCTTGGATTATAAAGGTTACCGAATTTTTCAATCGTCCTATATCCAGGATCCGGAGGCGGGAGAGGCCTCGGTATTCACGATTGCTAAAAATCCGGGAATCAGGCTGATCTATTCGGGAGCCTTGATTATTTTGGCGGGTGTGGCTATTCTTTTTTACTTACATCCCGCCTTCTCAAGTTCCGGGGAATAAGGCGTGGTGATCCCGTAGCGGCGGCTCAAATCCTCAATTTCTTTTAGAAGTTTTGGATTTGGGCCGTTGGTTGTAATCTGACTGATCAAATGATAAATTTTATTGAAGGCGTAGCCGCGCATGATGTCCTCGCTTCCTTTATTGGCCTGCGTCAACGAACGGCTGAAAATAAGCTCCTTCGTTTGGCCGTCTAAGTCCCCCAGAAGCTGCATCGAAAAAGCATCTTCGTCCTTGTAAGTGCCGTAAAGTGTGAATTCGGCATTCTCGTAAAAATCCGGAAGCGATTTCGGGAAAACTTCTTCTTCGTTCAGACCGTTCAAGCGGTACCGCAGATTCAAAAACAGGGGATTCCGGATCTTGTCATAAAATTCTGCCAGGCCTTTGTGAATGTCCGGCGTTTTTTTCATGAATTGCGACCAGGCGCGATTCTGATAGGCGATAAAATCCAAAAGATAGCGGTTGACCTTGGCGCCACCCGAAAACGCAAACACGGGCCGCGTCTTGCCGTTCAAACGCGAAACGGAGCTTATGACCTCGCGGGAATTCACCAAACCATGCGTTGGCCGCCCGTCGGAAATCAAAATCACGTTCGAGGGGATGCGCCCCAGTGGAAGTTCGACGATTTTTTTAAACGCCAGATACACATCCGTTTGCTGGCTCGCCTCGAGTCCGGAGACGAATTTTTCAGCCGCTTTGACGGTTTCCGGTGTCGCCGCCACGGAACGCGGAGAGAAAAAAAGCGTCGAATCTTTAAAGGCAATGATATTGAACATATCCTCCGCATTCAAATGCGTCAGGCAATAGCTGATTCCCCTTTTGACTTCCTCCAACCTGTCCTTTGAAATGCTCAAAGACGCGTCAATGGTGAATAGAATTTCTTTCGGGATGGGCTTAAAGAGCGTATTGCCTTTTTTTGCGAAAATCTTGATCATGAAATATTTTTGCGTGGTTTGCGGGTCTTTATACGTGTACGTCGCGATGTCCATGAAATCATCCAGTGCCTCGTATTTCACCACTTCGGCCTTCGACTCCCCTATCCCTTCTTCCGTGACACTAGAAAAAAGCACGCGCGGCGTGCCTTGGGCCGAAGGCGTGAAACCGGGCATGCCCTCTTCAGGGTCTATGGCCGCAGGTTTTTGAAACGCGGCGAGTAAATGAGCCATGCCCGTTTTCATCCCCTCGGTGGCTTTCTTCAAAGTCGCCTCGGCCCGGCTTTGCCCTGCAGATTTCTGCCTCTGTGGCACCACGTCCCTCAACTGCCTTTCTTCGGTCCTGGAAAGGATGCGGTCCATGTCCTGGACGGTGCCGAGCGAGGACTCTTCAAATTCCATCGTGCGCCGAAGCTCCGCTTCCACCGGCGGGGCGCCCGAGCTCTCCTTCTCTAGGATCGGCCCAAGCTTCACATCGTGGACCAATTTTATCGGGCGTTCGGAGCCTCGACCCAAAGGTTTCATGGAAATCGTTTTGACATTAAACGTGCGGATGGCCTCGGGCGGCATTTCAACCATCGCGGGGAGAACGATGAACATGGCCAGAAGGATAAGCGCCAGATGCAAAAGAAGCGCCCCAAGAACCGGATAAAAGAGCTTGTTTTCTCCGGCGGACCCGAAACTCATTTTTTAACTTTCAATTTTTTCACCCAGGCGCTTTTGGGGTATCGATTTCTTAATTCGTCGAAGGCCTTCTGGGCCTCATCGACGTTATTCAATTTCGAAAAGCACTCGCCCGCTTTATAAAGAGACACCGGCGTGTAGCGGGGATCATCGTAGAAAATCGCGACAAGCATGAACGCCTTGGCGGCTTCGAGAAGATCGCCGGAGCGAAGCCTCAAATTGGCAATTTCAAAGCGCGCGCGGGCGGTGGCTTTCGGCTCCTCATCAAATCCGAGCACTTTATTGAAGTTATTTTCGGCCTCCACCGGCTTATTCTGCATCTCATACGCGATCCCGAGACCCAGGTACGCATAAGGCACGTAGCGTCCGTCGGGTTTCGACTCCACCGCCTTGGAGTAATGTTCAATCGCCTTGGGCGCATCCTTCAAACCCAAGGAGCTCTCGCCCATGAAAAATTCGACTTCATGGCGGGTGTCCTGTTCGGGAAAGCGGGCCGGCAAAAGCGCCAGGATTTCCCGCATCGAATCATAGCGTCCGTGATCGAGCTCGTACTGCAACAGCCAAAAGACCGAGTCGAGGTTTATTGGAACCGAAGGTTTGTTGAGCAGGATGTCCTGATACAAGGCGCTCGCCGCCTCAAAATCGCCGAGCGTCAGATCATTGTAAGCCAACCGGACCAGCGCTTCCTTATATAAAGGATGATCCGGAAAATCCATTATGATTTTTTGATAAAACCCGAGTGCTTCTTTATATCGCTCCAGATTCTCGAAGGCTATGGCCGCGCCATAAAGCGACTCCGCCCTGAGCGTGGACTCGGGGTACTTCGAGGTGACGGTTCCAAAAGCCTCGAACGCTTCTTTATATTTCTTTTGGCCTGTCAAGGCGACACCCAGTTTGTGATAGGCCCTGTCCTGCAAGGACAGGTACTTTTTAATGAAATCCTGGGCCTGGGTCGCTGCGCCTTCAAAATCCCCGGCATCCAGCGTCATCTCAACCAGCGCCAAGGCCGCCTTCGGGGCATTTGAATCTGAGGGATATTTCTTCAAATAATCCAAAAACGCCGCGCGCGTAGCTTGGGTGTCGCGTCCCAGTTCTTGGAGCAGTTTTGCTTTTTCAAAATACGCGCGGGCCGATCCGGGTGGATTTTTATCGGCCTCGGCCAAAACCTGAAGCGCCTTGTCATAATTTTTCTTATCCGCCAGGAGACCCGCGAAAACATAAAGGATCTCGGACTTCAAAGCGCCCTTGTCAATCAAGGCTTTTTGAGACGCCAGGCGCCTCTGGGCTTTTTCCAGATCCTGGGCGGCGCGGTCGCAGTAAAAAAGCCCCAAGATGGATTTTTCCTTTAATTCCGAAATTCTTTGGGTCTCAGACCTAGTGAGATCGCCCGTCGTTTCCGACGGTTTCAGAATTTTTTCATAATACTCCGCCGCGGACTCATAATTCTTCAGGCTAAAATAAATCTCCGCCGCCCTAAACCTCGCCTCGGTCACCCCTTCGATGGGGATGTCCTTGTCCGCCGCAAACCGGTAATCGCGGGCCGCCTCCGCGTAGTTTTTAAGCCGCAAATACGCGTCGCCGATCACCACCGCCGCGTAAGCCGAATATTCGCTGTTGGGGTATTGCTCCACGATTTGGCGGAACGCCTTGACGCTTTTGTCGGGCTTGCCTCTCTCGTCAAACGATTTGGCCAGATAAAAAAGCGAGGCGCTTTTCAAGGCCGTGTCTTGGGCGTTTTTCGAAAGTTTCAAATACGTCCGAATCGCCGGGGGGTAATTTTTGAGGGCGTAATGGGCGGTGGCAATGCGGAACTCGGCGGCCTGGGTCCTTTTGTCTTTCGGAAAATCCTTGAGGAATGCCTTGAAACGGGAAATCGCCGACGGGTAATCCTTCATGAAATAATAAGAATCCGCGGCCCGGAAACGCGCGGAGGCGACTTCGGGAGACGCGGGGTTGGCCTGAATAAATTTTTCGTATTCGCTGATCGCGGGAGCATACATCTTCCGGGCGTAAAGGCCGTTGGCAAAATCGAGGGTGGTGGAGGAAGCGTCGGAGGAATTGGCTTTCGCCTCGGAGGCATAGCCGGAAAAAGTCAAGAAAACAAAAAAAATGGACGTTAGAAAAGTACACATGGAGACTCTTAGAAAATTCAAATGACAAAGCACAAATGACAAAATAATGACAAATGACAAAACTCAAATAACAAAACATGCGTTTCGAATTTTGATATTTGATATTCAAATTTATTTTGTAATTTGAATTTTGTCATTTGTAATTATTTCTCTTTCATCGTGGCAAACGAGATATTCCAAATTTTGGCTTTGGCGCATGCGTCCAGCACGCCGATCACGTTTTGGTGATACGTGCGCTGGTCCGCCCGCAGGATCACCGACTGCGACGGATAAAGCGCCGCGGTTTTTCTTAAAAGCGCTTCCAATTCGTTCCGCGTGATCTTCTTCTGGTTTACGACGATTGTCCCGTCCTGAAGAACGTTGATGACCATCTCTTCGGGAGAAAATTGGGACTCTGTCGACGCCTTGGCCTTGGGCACCGAGACATTGAGCTCGGTCTCAAAATGAAAATACACGAAAAGCGCCATGAAAAATAAAAGATTGATGAACATGATGTCGATCATCGACGTCATCTGGATCGCCGGACGTTCTTTGAGTTGAGTAGGGGGAGAAAAGTTTATCATGATAGCATCTTAAGATTTGGTGTTTGGTTATTCATCATTTCTTAAGTGTTTGTAAAATTTCGGAGGATGCCCTCTCGGCGTTCGTCGTGATCGTGCTGATCCTTCCCCTAAAGTAGGAGTAAAAAACTAAAATCGGCACCGCGATGATAAGCCCGAAGGCTGTCGTAATCATGGCCTTGGCCAGGCCTTGCGCGAGCGACACCGGCCGTATGATACCTGCCTTAAATGCTTGATAATTAAAGGCTTGTATCATTCCTAAAATCGTCCCTAAAAGCCCCAGCATCGGCGCCACCACCGCCATGTCGCCGAGGTATGCGAGATTCTGCCAGATCTTCTCTATCCTTGCTTTACCCTCATGTTGTATCGCCTCTTCCATCACCGAATGGCCTTTGGACATTTTTCCAAGGCCCTTGAGCGCAACGGAGGATATTAGATTCTCCTGTGTTTTACATAAGGAAATGGCTTTTTGGTGTTCTTTTTTTTCCAAAAGCGACAAGAGGTTTTCGGTGAAATCTCCAGGGGTAAGTTTTTCGGGGGTCACGTACTTAAAATGATAAATCACCGACGCCACGGCAGCCACAGAGATGGCGCCCAAAAAGATCATGCACGAGCCGCCCGCAACGATGAGCTCCCAAAGCGTCATCGCCTTCTCGATGCCTTCGGACTTGGGCGCGGCGGCGAAAGAAGGGTGCCCGAAAAATAGGACTAAAAGAAGAATGGAAAAAAATAAATAAAATTTCCTGCTGGATTTGAACATGGGAAGCCCTTTCTGTGATCGTTGATGAAATTATAACAGAAAATATGGTGAAGTGAAATGAGAATTGAAAAATTACGCGGCGTGCTCGAGTTCGGATCGGGTTTTGTAGTAGGCCTTGAGCGCTTGGGCGTAGCCGATGGGCACCAGGGCCTGATAAATCAGGTTGCCGTCCTGGTCCTGGAATAATTTGTTAATGAAAATTCCATCCATGCGGCCTTTTCTGGCCAAAATTTCAGCCACGACCTTGTCCAAGAGCATTGTGTAGCGTCCTTCATGCAAGAGCAGTTTCACGGCGCTCTGGGCCTGGCGCTGCAGACGGTGTGCGCCGTTTTCGGCGCGGCTGTCCACAAAAAGCACCTGGTTGACTTTGTATTGTTTGTTGAAATGACTGTTGATCTCCTGATAGATCGAGTCCACGAAAACATTATCCGTCGCGTAAATCCTGCTATTTCCCTCGGAGGGGTCTCCGAACCTTTGTTTCAACCTTTCATAGCCTTCTTCGTCCAGCGCCGAAATCACAAGTGCCTCAAGATTCGCCATTTCCTCATGGGTCACGACGAGATAATCTTCAAAGGCCATCTTGGACCTTTCATCCCGATCCGTCAGCGTGTCTAGGAAGAGCTTGTCTTTCAACACCGTTTGTAGCGTCCAAATAGGCGCGACAGTTTCTTGACCAGCCGCCGTTACTCTGTCGGTGTACGTATAGCCAAAGCTTGGGTAATAAGCCTGCAAGCGGATAATCTTAACGGCATCTTCGACGTGGAGCGGCTGATTCTCACGAAGCTCTGAAATATATTTTCTCCGGATTTTAGGAAGCAAAGCAAAAATTTCGATCATGATTTTCGTCTGTTTGGCCGGTTCGACCTTATCCCAATCGGTTCTGCCGTTTAAAAGATTCACGAAATCTTCACGAAGCTCTACGTCCAGTTGATCCACATGGCTGATAATCTTAAGCTGGGCTTCGATATTTAGATTCTTTCCGTCATAATATAGGACTCGCGGAATATGTTGATTCTTGGCGACCCGCTGGGCAATCCTTAAACTGTTTTCTTCGCTGCCGGAATCAATCACGGAATACCGGATGTCGCGCCGCTCACGTTTCGGGTCCAGGATGCGAACAACCTTGTCTCGAGTGTTTATCGAATTCACAACGATGAGAAGATTGTATTGCGATTTCGTCGACACTTCCACGGCCAACCTTGCGCCTTTGTTAGCATCCTTGGCATTGGACGAAGGGGCGTTCATCTTATCTTTTTCAATGGATCGAACCATGATTTTTCCATTCAAGGTGGTTTCTTTGTCAGGCGCTCCTTTCAGCCGGGTTTTTGTTTCCATAAAATACCGAGTCTCGCGGAGATAATGTTCCAAAAGCTGTGTGAGACTGACGCCTCTTGATGCCGCCACACTTTCGATCAAAGCCACCCTTTGTTGCTCGTCCGCCAAAGCCACCCGCGCGCCCTGTTCTTGCCCGGCCTTATCGCCGCTCAGGAAAACCTGCCGTTCACCCAACTTAAGATCACGCGCGAAGCTCACGCGGACGCGAAGCGACTTGTCGCTTTTTTCTTCGGGGAAGCTTCGATTGATGCCGACAACGGTTTGCGACGCGCCTGTTCCTTTGAGGAATTCAAATTTAAGGAAAACATTCTCGGCATCGGTCGGCAGATAGGCCGCATAAACTTCTTGGCCGCCCGCTGAAACATCGACCAGGATGGTATTTTTGGTACCGGAGGTGTCATAAAACAAACGCTCGTCGAATGCAACCCCTATAAGCGGCTTGGCTTTGGAAAAATCGATATCCCGTGCATTCGCAGGCAGCAGAATTCCCCCAGGGGACGTATCCAATTCATGACCGGTCGCCGGACCGGTGTGCAAAAGCTTCATGATGCCTTTCTGGACCGCGTAGTAAACATAACGGCCGGCGGGCAGAAATTCGACCAATGCGCCGCCCTGCAATATTCTGATCCCTTTTTGGAAATCATGAACATGCAAAAGATAGGTAAAATCCTCCCCCTGGGTATGGTCCTCGAATATCTTCCTATCAGGGGCTTTCAAATGCGCTTCGTAAATCGCGGCCGCTGTCTCTAAAAGTTGGACAACACGCGGAATAGAATCCTCATGTTCGGCGCTGGTCGCCACATAACGGTTGATCTGCACGGCGCCGTCTGCCGTCGCCAGCCGCGCGGCGGAGGGTGAAGCCGGAGTTTCGGATTTTTTCAGCACGAAGTTCGGCTCGGATGTCAGCCAAATGCTTGGGTTATGCTCATCCACGTACTTGTGCACGTCGTTGAGTGTCAGAAGTATCTTACCGTCTTCCGTGTAGACTCCCAAAGGCTTCCCGCGTTGGATTAGTCTCAAGAGGCGGTCGCGGAAGAAATTACGGTCCACCTGAATCATCTCTTCTTTCAAAACCCCAGGGTAAGGGACCTGGAGCATAGACACAGGGTCACGTCTTACAAAAGCACGGGAAGGATCTCCTTCCACGGGAATCAAACGGTTCACATAATCAATCGCCCCGCCCACGTAAAATTGAATGACCAAGAGAGGCTGCTTCGAGGTATTGCGGATATTAAGTATTGAAGGCAGTACGACAAGCCCATTTTGATTTTCCGGGCCGGGACCGCGAGTGATCACATAAACTTCGCCGGATTTGAGGCTCAACTTGCCTCTTGACTCAATACGCCGCACCTGTTCATGCCAGGGAATGCCCACAGGGTCATCCACAAGCTCAACGGACTCCGCCTCTACCCCTTCTCCGATCGGCACGATAAAACCCAGCCTGCCTTCATGACCGTGAAAACCGCTCTGCCCTCCGGGCCCCAGTTCATCCACCACTATCGAAAGATCCGGCGAGTCGAAAATCCCGTTCCTTAGATATTGCTCAATTCCGGAAGGATGCCGTAAAATCCCCGGGAAGTAATTTTGCAGCAGACTACGTCGAAACTTTATCCAGCGTCCGATCCGAGGGGCAATCTTTTTGGCAAGATCCAGCTGTTCAACCTTTGTTTTTGGCAATTCACCCCTGTGGGAGTCCTTGTATCTTTTAATTTCTTCTTCAAGCATCCCGACAACGCGACTGAAATAAATCGCCCTGAAAAACTGCTTGACGCGGCCGATCGTCACTCTAAACCCCGCGAGGATCTTCCGCCACACAGCTATCCGGTGGCGCGTATCCAAATAAGACGCGAGCAAAGAGTTTGGCTTCACGATTCCGCGCGGATCCTTGGAAGGGATGGATTCAAAGATCTTAAGAAGTCTGTGGATAGTTCTCAAAACCTGCCGCCGCTCGCTTACGCCAAAACCCCGTTTCAGTCCTGTCGAAGCAATTCGCCGCGCGCGCCTCAAGTCCTTTTCAAGTGTCCATTTCAGAAACGGCAGTTCATCGCCGCGATAGATATTGGAAACAGCCCCGTGGTATCCCCCGTACCCGCTCGCGTACCGGCTGGTGCGATAAATTTCCCACAGGTCATGCTGTCTTTTCGCCGGGAAAGCGCGCATCACGTCGACGGCTTTGGCAGTGCCATTCTTCTTCGCTCGAGCGATTGCAGTTAACAAGCAAAAATCGCTGGTCGCGAAGGGCATACTTCCCTTAAACTCCCCATCCTTAAGCTTAAGGCTAATCTTCTCCTTAGGCACGGATTTTAAGAACCAACAAAAAGCGTTATCGGGCGTTGCCATAGCCATGTTTTCATCCGAAAATACATTCTCGCCTTCTACAACGACGATCGCGTTCCGATCACCGGGTTCTTGCACACGCTTGTATAACTTTTTATCGTCGTCGTTCCAACGTTTCACTTCTTCCTCTTTTTTCCTGTTTTTCTTCTGCTTTCTAAGCTCCCGACGGAGAGCTTCGATAAACGCTTCCCTCACAAACGGCCTGCCCTCGGCCGAGGGCCCGCCGATCAGCACATAATAAGGTCCGGGAAATCCTCCCGAGTCTTTGAGACGGATAATCTCCTGCGCTTTATCTTCAATTTCCTGTGCCAATTTTTCATCATTCATCCAGATATGCGCGAGATACGTGTTGTCAATCACGGAGTTCACGAGCTGTTCAACGGTTTGAGGCGCCTTCATCCGCGTGTAGCCTTCATAGGGGAGATTGTCTTTGCGATCGCCGGCAAACTTTTTGGCGAGCTCAGGATCTTGAGCAAGCTTTGCGTCTATCCTTTTAATAACGGCTATGATCTTGGCGGCTGTCCTATAGCTGACCGGCCTTTCAGCCGTGTTATAGGCCGACTTCGTATGGATTACTTCCCGCGTGGCCAGCGTAAGCATATCGTCCAAAAGCTGGTCGATATCCTCTAAAAGCCACATTTCACGCACGAGGTTTTGTCTTAACTCCAGAAAGGAAACCATCACTCCTCCGGCATTGGCCAGAATGTCGGGGATCACGATCACACCGCGTTTTTCAAGAACCGCGTCAGCCTCGGTCGTTGTGGGACCATTCGCGCCTTCAAGAATTATCTTTTTGTGATCGGCAACGATGGACGCGTTCGCCTCATTGATCTGATTCTCCTTAAACGCAGGTATGAAAATGTCACTGTCTATTTCAAAGATTAATGTTGTGGAAGCATCCCATTTCGTCCCGTCCTGAAATGCGTAGTTTTCCGGTTTGCCGCCGTTTTCCACGTAATTGTGGAAATCCGTCACAACTTGACGATCGAGCCCATTGAGATTAAAAAGCGTCCCCCAGGCATTGCTTATCCCCCTCACAATCGCGCCTGCCTTGTAGAATGCCACAAACGCTGGCCATCCTACATTGCCCATGCCCTGAATCGTCAGGGTTTTACCGCGAATATCCCGCGTAAGGTCATGGCGATCCAGCTCCTCTTGCGGCAAGAATTTGAGAGCCGCGGCCATCGTAAACAAAAGACCCTGTCCGGTGGCCTTCTCGCGGCCCTCTGACCCGCCTTTGTCTACGGGCTTGCCGGTCACCACGCCCAATTCCTCGCCCGTGAAACTCGGGTCCGGTCTGCGCCTGGCCAGATATTTGTCGAGACGGGGAGTGGCCTTCGGATCCTCAGTGAGCGTGATCTCATCTTGCTGGATACGCCCTTTTTGTTTCAGGTACTCGTCAGCAAAAACGGCCATAAAATTAAGCAGTATGATTTGCTTTGTCGGATCATGGGGATCTCTAACTTTTATGGCGGCGGTGCCGTAGTCGCCGGCAGGAATGTCAACGTAAGGGCCAAAAGCTTCTACGCCTTGCGCCCTCGCCTCCTTCATCATCGCCTGTACATAACCCCTCATGATGCGCGCCAGATCTTCTAGCGTATATTCTTTTAAGGGCCTGTTTAAAACTACTTCTCCCTTGGCGCCATCCAAAGGAATGCCGAGCACAGCGACCTTTTCGCTCATCCACATGCTGAGGGCGATGGCCGATTCCCAACCGTGTCTTTCTTTCTCTTCGTCGCTCAATTGGCAAAAGCCGTCTTCAAAGCGGATGCCGCCTTTTCCGGCGCCGCGCACGTCGTCGTTAAGACTGCGAAAACCATGAAATTTTTCCGTCTTTCCATTAGCCAGCGTAATCTCATAAACACGATGCAGCACCCGCTTGGGGTTGCGCAGAAGCTTCAAAAGCTCTGGGTGAAGCTTGATCACATTAGCCACCTCGCGAAGCTGTTTCCTGGCCAGCTTCAAGGGCGAAAACTCCAATGCCCTGGCGATAGCCTTTCTCAAAACAGCCGCCGTGTTGACTACAACCTTCGCTTTGGCCTGAGCGGTGGACGCGCCGATGTGATTTGAGAAACCTGCCTTTTCCCTCAGGTACTGGCTCTGGGGCAGTTCGTCGACGATATACTGTTTGCCGGCTTGCACGAGTCTTTCTATCTCGGACTCGACCACCAAGCCTTCACGGTCGGGGTTGATGAGCGCAATTAAATTGTCGTTTTTGATCATCCGATCAACTGCGGTCTTGTCAACGAAACCGATGTTCTTTCGTGGGCCTTTTTTGTAAAAGCCTGTGATCAAAACGACGTAATGCGACGTCTCGTAAATATCCTCTTGGGTCGCGAACTCATAACCCAGTTCTGTAGCCGGCATGGCGTCTTTTTCTAGGCTGGGCGCGTAGACCTTGACGCGCATTCCGAGCTCTTTGGCAAGCTTCGCGATCCGTTTGCCGATGATTCCAAAGCCAATAATACCGATCGTCTGACCTTCTAGAGATTTGAGAGTCGATTGACTGATAGGCGCGAATAAATCTTCGGCATTCCGGTTAAGAAGATCTTTAATCTCCCCAGACTGGCCGGCATTTTTATCCAAAACTGCGTTTTTAAATTGCTCGATGGCTAACCACGAGGCGGGGGCTTGGTCCTGCTCCCCGCGGGCGAGCTGGTTTTTTTCTCTTGCGACCCTTGCGATCATGCGCCCGGTCATGTCGGCCACCGAATCGTCCGATCCACCCGTCCCGTGCACGTCAATGTCCCACAGAGCCGCCATCTCCAGGTCCACATTGTCCATGCCATGCCCGGCGCGGATGATGGCCTTCAGTCCGTTCTTCGCGAGCTGTTTCAAAAATTCACCCTCCACCCTTGTTTCGGAACGAACGATCAAAATATGGGGCTTAAAGTCGACGATAGCCGCGGTTTTAGCGGCGCCTTCAAGGTGCGAGAAATTCTCAGTTTGCGCAGTGGTGCCAAGTTTCTTTTCATCCATCTTGTCGGCCACAGCCACGCGCAGATTCTCTTCGGACAGCGTTCCTGAAACCATCCCTGCGGCGAGGCGGGCGGCGGCAGGGACAGTCCCTGTCACCACTGATTCATTACCCCCGGCTTGACTTAGCACAGGGGCTATGCTATGTTTTGATCTGAGGGATAGATGATGTCCAAGCGCGAGTACCTGGTAATAATTGAAGAAGATGAGGATGGGATTTTGGTCGCGTCGTGTCCTGCTTTGCGCGGATGCCACACCCAAGCCAGGTCTATGCCTGACCTCTTGAAAAGGATCAAAGAAGTTATTGAATTGTGTATAAAGGTCCAGAAGAAGGCGCCCGAACCGCTTAAGTTTGTAGGACTCCAAGAAATCCAAGTAGCCGTCTGAGTGAGCCCCCGTCTCACCCCTCTTAAACCAATCAAAGTCATTAAAATGCTTCGCAAACTGGGTTTCGAGCAACTTGACCAACGCGGAAGCCACATCTATTTCCGGCATCCCGACGGCCGTTCCACTGCCGTACCCATGCACAAAGGCGAAGACATAGGCCGCGGTTTGTTGAAGATGATTCTTCAAGAGATTGAGATGTCTTGGGAAGAATTCGTACAATCCAAATAACAACATTCTCTTACCTTTGCCAGGAAAAAGCCCCAGTAGTCTTTCGCGGGTCCAGCCCGTTTCTTCATAACCCTCCGCAAGACGATAAGGCCGCCGGTGATTTCTCCTTCCATTCGTGTCATCAGCCATCCTCGCCCCGACTGGTTGTGGGGCAAGCACCGATAGGGACTGTCCCCTGTTTGACTGTCCATTTGGGGACTGTCCCTTCGACATTCCGGGAGTTATCCCCGCGGAGAGGCGGGCGCCAACAAGATCCACTCCAAGCACGACCGCAAGCTTCTGAAGCACATCAGGAGCAACATTCCTCTTTTGTCCCTCTAAGATATTTCGGATATACGTCCCGCTGACTCCTACTCTCCTTCCCATCTCTCTTTGAGTCAATCCACTACTATCGGCAGCTCGAACAAGACGATCTAGGTTTTCACCCGAAATAAAAACGGCTTGTCCCTTTTTTAGCCTGCCAGTCCGCCGCTTTCTTTCAACACGATCCAAACCGGCCTGTCTCGCAGTTGAAACAAGCTCCAAAATAAACCCACTAACGAGACCGACATTTTGGACCAAGAAATTCCATTCAACCGGCGGAATTCCAAAAACCGCATTTCTTAATGCTGTTTGAATAAGCGGCATAAGCTGTGTTGCCTTCCCCAACGGCCGTTGTTGCGCTGCCATCCTCGCCCCGTTAGGGGATAAAAACCCATTTGCTAGATAGCTGGACCGGCGTGAAACAGGCACCTCGGAGGCGTCTACTCTGGAGGCTGGCACCGAAGCCTTGGCGGAGGAGAGACGGGCGGCGGATTGACTTGGCTCTTTGGACGTGTTATTGTTTAGAAGGGTTGAGGATAAAGCGATGAAATTGACATCCGCTAAAAAACGTTTTAAAGACGAGTGGTTGGCATTCGAATACCTGGATGAGGCGAAGGAAGAAGGCCGTGTGCTCGTCCATGCCAAAAACCGCCACGGGTTATACCAGAAACTCAAGAAACTTGACACCAAAGCCCCTGTGTACATCACGTACTCAGGACCTATCGTCCCAAAAGGATACGCTATCGTTTTATAATGAAGATCCGTCTGGCCAGGGAAAGCAGCATCATCGTCGTCCCAGGCATCGAGTTTTCCGGTTTCAAAACCATCGTTAAGTTGGATCTTATTTTGGATACCGGCGCCGCCTACACGATGATCAGCCGCGACGCGGCCATGCGGCTGGGTTGTATTCCCGCCGGACAAAAAACCCTGATCCCCATTGTTACGGCCAACGGCACGGTGCACGCGCCCATCATTCGGGTTCGAAAAATCAGCCTGGGAGAAATTTCCGTCATGAATGTCCCCGTGATCTGCCATGATATTCCCGACATCATTGAAGCGTCGGGTTTGCTTGGCCTGAACTTCCTCAGGTCTTTCAAAACCACCATCGATTACAAGACCATGACGCTGTCGATCGAGTGAAGCGTTCGCCATCCTCGCCCCTCGACTCGCGTTAACTGCGTTGGTAGAGACGGTCTCCGAGGAGAGGCGGGCGCCAGGTTGGCGCTTGGGTTTTTTGACACCTCTCCGAAAATGTGGTATAAAAGATTTAATGAGTTCTTCTCTGGTGACAACATTCGCCCTATTTGTCGTAGGGATTATTTTCTCGTTACGAAGAGGATTATTGATTGTTCCCCAGTGACGAATATTGATCCCTGGAATAGAGATCTCTTGTTCCGTTGCCAGCCGCGCGCCTTCCGGTTTCGGAGCACGGCCGAAAAATCTTTGATGCAGCCCATCAAATTCGTTTAAGATCTTGGCTCCCCGGATATTGTTCCCTCTTCTCACGCCGCGGATGTAGACTTCGTACTTCGATCGAACGGGGGCGACCATTTCAATGATTTGTCTGGCCTCGGCGGTCCTGCCTTCGCGGTCAAGCGTCTTGGCCACGTAATTGACCGCTTTCAAGACAAAAGCCGCTTCCGGAAAAGCTTTGGCTATCGCTTCAGCTTTGGTCTGGGCCGAATGGGCAGTGAAGAATTGGATGGCTTGAATAATCGCCTCTTTGGCCTTGTCCAGATCACGGTTGGCTTCCTGATTAATCCTCTGCGTAGCCAGCCGGTTGTAGGCGCTGACGAGAAAAACAAAATGTCTGGCCGCCATCACGCCCTCCATCTCGGCATGACGCTCCAGGATGGGCTTGGCCTGGGCCAATTGCGCCTGGGCCTCATCCAAACGTCCCTGCTCGATATTTTCTTTAGCCTTTTTTATCAGCCCCTCCGCGGAGAGTTTAGAGGGAAATGGCTGAGCACCTAACCCGTAGAGGTACCGCCTATTCTGATCCAAAAGGGCGTCCTGCCCCAGAGACTCGTACTGCTCGCGAAGATACTCCCAAACCGAAACGCCCTCCATCGCGGCAAAAAGACGGGAGAAAACAAGCGACACGGGCAAAATGCCGTTGGCGCCCAGATTCTCTTTCATTTGCATCGCGATTTTCCTGGCCGCCTCTCCGGCATTCTCCGCAAGTTGTTTATTTTCGATGGAAAGCTTTTCTTCCAACGAAAGCAGTAAGCGATCGATATCCATGGAATCCATAAGGCCCATCGCTTCCAAGTCACCTACACGCTTGCCGACAAATTGGGGAGCGACAAGTTCGTTCACCAACTGAGAAACCTTTCGAGTGCCGGCGCCGTCGTAACGCGTCATGTCTTTGTCGGTGATGTGCCTGGCTTCGCCTCTTCCGGCCGAGGCGCCCACCGGCACGCGCGCAACGAACTCCCGACCGTCGCTTAGCCGCAACGCCACCTTGTTGGTCGGTCGACCATCGCCCGTTAAGATCTCTTCCACATGGAGATCCATGATGGTAAGACTCTTGTCAATTTTCTCGGGTGAGATTTTCAGTCCCGCTTTTCTCTCCTCGTCTGCCAAATCCTCAAAAACAAACTGCCGATCCGAAAGCTGTCCCCCGCCTGTCTTGATCGCGACATTGCCGGGCAAAGCCAGTGAAAACTGGGCCTCCGTCGCGTCAACGGATTTGCCGGACCGGTGAGAAGTTTCGATTTTGATGCCGTGCCTTTCAGCCGCCTTGGCCGCCAGAAGCGCCTCGGAAACCGTGCCGATTTGATTCACTTTGAAAAGAAGAATATCGAACGCGACCTTCTCACGCATGAGTTCCTCAATCCTGTCCTCGTTGGTCGTGGACAAATCGTCGGCGACCAACAAAACACCTTTCTCCGACGTTTTCCTTCTTAAGAGCTTCCAGCCTTCAATGTCATCCTCCGACATACCGTCCTCAATCATCACGATCCAGGGAAATTCATCCACGAGCTCCAAAAGATAGTCCGCTAAACCTTCGCTGTCCACTATTCCCTGATCCCCCCGCATGTAGAACTGATACATGCCCTTCTGATCGCGTACCTTTTCCTGATAAGAATTGGCCAATTCACTGGCCGCGACATCGAGCGAGTAATAAACATCTCTTCCCGGTTCATAGCCCGCGTCCCGAATGGCCTCGGTTAGGACCTGAAGGGCCTGCCGTTCATATCCCCGGTAAATTCCCAGCACGCCCCCCTCATTGCCGATGCCGACGTATTGGAGACCGAGCTCCGACTCCGCCGACAACAATTTTGTTTCAACAGCCGTTTGGATATCGCGAACCATCGCGTTGATGTCTGAAAGAGACATTGCCGGATTGGGAATAATCTTAATTTCCTGATTGGTTAAATTGCCGCGGGCAAAGTCGATTTTCACCATAACCCCGTCAACCTTTACCCTTCTTTTAAGAACCGCGTGCTGGCCTCCTTGCATCAGGTTCCGATCCTGCGCCGGCAAGAAGGCCTCATGACCTTTGGGGGAAACAATTTTTTGAAGGAGTGAAGCATTGAGTATCTGCCGCGAGATGTCACGGCGCCACTGGTCTTGCCTGGCGATCTCATCGGGTGTCTTTCCAATGGTTTGCTGAATAGGCCTTTTCCGGGCGCCGATTGATCTGGCTTCGCCATAGGCCCCCTCGTCCGTTTCCCGATAGGAGACAAGCCCGATCACCGCGATGCTGAATAGATAGGAAGCAAGAAACGCCGCGGGGGCCGCCAGGACGGCGGACGTGGAGTAGCCCAAAAGGAGCGCCAGCGCGAACATGCTTGCCGCAGGCAGAGACACCCACCGCGCGGCGCGGATCGAAGCTCTGGGACCCGCCGCGCGAACAGCCAGGTCCGGCCTTTTCGTCGGGACAAAAATGTTGCCTTTCTCATCCCTCGTGACGCCGATAAAACCATCTTTGTCCTTCTCAAACCGACCTGTAAAAATCAAAAGGAATGCGCGAAGCCGTTCGCGCGGGGAGATTTTGATTTCCTGCCCTTCCGTATCCGGTTGGCCGATCAAAATACCTTTGCGCTTGGCCTCGGTGTAATGCCCTAACTCATGGATAGCTATCTGAGTCCTCAATCCCGCCCATCCGGCGGTGAGAGCAATCACCGCCTCAGCCGCCAAAAATCCTAGATATCTCCAGGGCGATGGCGATTCCAAAATCGCCGCCCACTGGGACGCGAGGAACAACGCCGCATGAAACCCCATGTATTGGAAAAGACCGACATATTCAGGCCTCAAAATCGAATTTTTCTCCGCCATCCGGGCGCCTTCGCTCAACCACGTGCGAACCTCGTCCATAAGTTCGGTGTTTTCCACCTGCACGCTGCCGTCGGGAGTCCATCGGCTCTTCTCTATTTTCGTGTCATAGTCCTTAAGCCATTGGCGAATCAAACGCTTCATTTCTTCTTCATTGGCATAATTCGGATCCCCCGTATCAGCGGGCCTTCTTCCGCGCGTATAAAAATAGTAAATATGCTCCAGCAATTGCCCTCTCACCACTGGAGCGGACACATATCTCATCTCGCCGCCGTACTTGGTTTTGTACGTGACATCCGACACCCCGCCTAAAACTTTTAAGAAGAGCCCCGGGCTGTGTTTTGCTACCACGCTCAAAACATGAGGAAGCATTTCGTTGGCGTTCCCGCCTCCCGCGGCATAATAGCTAACCGTCTTAAGGAGTATGCGCTCCACCGTCTCCTCGCCGAGCGCCTTGACCACAAGCGGGCTAAACGCGCTGGTACCATGCGAATGAAGATCCACCATATGCAAAATAGACTTCGCAAAACGCGTCTCATCGGCCCGGATAACTCCCTTCAAATATTCCAGCCGTGCTTCCCGATCGTTCGAATACACCACTTCTTTTGGTATGGACTTTCTATGAATGGGAAGACCGTCCGCGGGATGAATTCCAAAATAGTCTATTTCGGGTAAGCGGGTAAAATGGGTCCAAAGACGAACGACATACTCGTCCCTATCAGTTCGGTTCACGACATCCGCCACCGCGGAGGCAATAGTGGGTGCGATGATTTTTCTTGTTTCGGGTTTCACAGGTTTTTCTGAACTTCCCGACTGGTCTTCCAGAACGTCATGAACTGCCTGAATAATGACCCTGTCCTGAATTTTCTCCATAGATCTCTTTAACCGGTAATCTTCCTCGCTGATAACCTTCCTTGCCAATTGCGAGTGGTCCTTATCTCCTTCATACATCTCTACATCAAATGACGGTGTCCTGCCCTCCATCTTCATCATAAACGCGATGAATTCCGCTCCGTGACGAGACAAGAGCTTAAGTTTGGTGACAATCTCCGCTTTCCCTTTATAATACACCGACCCGTCCAAATCAATCGAAACGTCATCATATTCACTCAGCCGCACTTTGCTTCCTGCGGGTGTGATGATAGTGTATGAGTATTCACTGCCGTCCTCGGATTCAAACTGAATGCCGCCCAGCACCGCGGCAATTCCATAGGTTCTCGCCAAGCTCTCCAAATGAGCGCCTATCTGCCTTAGAGATACGGCGCCCTGCGCATTGGGATGAACAAAGCTGGGTCTGTCCCCCGCCGTGATCAGGCGCTTGACGAGTACATAGTCCGTCCCGATTGCCTGCATGGCCCTTACCGCATCGTTGCTTGACGCCATTTTTCCGGTGGCCGCGCCCCGTGAAACTGGAAGACCCTGACCCAATTTCTCAAGCTTCCCGGGATTGCGCAGATGTCTTTCTTCCTTGAGATTCCTTACCACCACCCCCTTATGTGGCCCGACTTTTTCAGGATCCACCATTCCGCGCGCATAAGCCTCCTCCGGCGACAAGCCTACAGCCCCGCCGGACTGATAATAACTGTTTAAAAGATCCATAATGACAGCCGCTTCCACTTCATCCGTACTTTCCATGGGCCTGATCTGCAGAACATAAGGCACGTCTTTTTCCACAGTCACCTCTATCCTCACGGCGTCTTTGAAACAAATCTCGGCGGCTTCCAAAATCCCTTGAAAATACTTTCTCAACTCAGGCTTTTCCTTGAAAAATGGACCACCGACCCGGGTAGCCTCCGTCGTCTCGTCCCCCTGCACGCCCGCCTGCATGTTATCCGCAATCACTCTTTCTCCAGTCACAGTGTCGCGGCTTAACATTTCACCGGCGTAAGATTCGGCGAGCGTGCCGAATACCATGCGCTCGATCATGATCGCCTTGAACTGCTGCGCCGCCGCCACCCGATCCCTTGTTACAAAAGAGATGGCGTCCATCACAAGCCGTATCTGTTCATACACATCCTGGGGGAATTCTCTCCCGTTTTCCCGATAATAAATCTTCTTAAGAGAGCGGACTCGCCACTCCTCCTCAGTTTCACCACGCTTTTTTTGAATGTCGCCCAGCCGCTCTTCAACATCCTGCCGGTTTAGAGCCGCTTTGCCGACTTGAACGATGAAATCCTCGATGAGCTTGGCATAGAGCCTCAAAGCTTGTTCTTTGCCGCCTAACTGCTTGGCCAAGCCTAGAACGGTCTGGTCGTTGATGCCGACGTTGAGAACAGTTAAAAACTGACCCGGTGTGATTCTGCGAGGCGAGACCCTGATCGAAACAAGCAGAGGATTTTTCGGGTCTCCATATTTCCTTACCTCCCGCATGATTGGATCCTCGCCTAAGTAGGACAAATGCGCGAAAAGGGCAGATCTTGTCTCCGGTGAAAAAGGCATGGGTTCTTGGTAGATAGCTTCAGCCTGGCTTTTGGATACCGCAAAGTAAGGCGGGGTAAAGATAGCGACCCCGTGCTTATCCAAATATCTTGTCGCTATGGCCAGAAACAGCACTTTCTCGCCCAATTCATCGAGCAGGTTCGGATCGACATTTTCCAACGTCGTATCCAAATCGATCACGGTAGGAACAAAAAAGTTTACCTGCTTCGCCAGCCGCTCCCGAACACTACCCGCCGCCAACCGCCCTCCTACGCTGCTTTTTTCGAGATAGCTTCGGCGGGCAGGCGCGGCGGAGACCGGATTTACTTGGGGCGTGTCTTGTGGTATAGTTTGATTGCTTGGATTAAATCTGATATTGGAAGGAGAACTGGTACTTATGAGAGTTAGCCGGAGCGACTTTGACGACGACGCTTGGATCCGAGACCATTTTGAAATGATTGTCAACAAATATGGCGGGAAGTATCCGTACATCCTGGTGTCAGCAGGAAAGATATATCCTGTGAAAGCCGGCGAGAATATCGCTAAAGTTGAAAAAAAGATTTCGAGAAAAGGCGGCAAACCTATCGGGATGCCTGTTCCCCAACCCCAAGACTTCCATTCCATAGAAGTTACCCCTGCCCTATCATTCAGGTGACCCTCTGCAACCGGAAAAGCTGGTTTAAGACCGAGGCCTACGTCGATTCCGGCGCTTCTATCTCTCTCTTTTCTATTTTTGACGCCCAAAGGATTGGGCTTGACTATGCCAAAGGGCGTAAAACTTTTTCCATGGTCGGCGATGGGAGCTTGATCCCAATTTACCTGCATAAACTGGTGGTTAGGATAGGAGACGTGGCCTTTCGGGCCACGATTGGTTTTTCGGGGCAGCTTGGCGTAGGATTCAACCTCCTCGGACGGCGCGACTTTTTCACCACTTTTGACGTGACTTTCTCTGACACGGATAGAAAGATTTCCTTTAATCCCAGAAAGTAAAGTTTCCTCCCGGTTCTCGACTTCTTGCCTCTTATCCTTGCTTCCCGCCAGCCGCGCCCAGGCGCCTGCGGGACTGTAGACTAACCTTTCACCGTTCGCCGCGGCGGCGGAACCGACTCTTTGCGCCAGCCGCGCGGCGGTGGTGCGCCGCAGCAGAGCTGAGAAGACCCCCACGCGGCTGACCAGTGGCGCCATCAAAGGATGATAGGCGTCAGAATGAGCTTGGAGAAAACCGAGTATTTTCAAAACCGCCCCATAAATATCCTGCCGGTCTAGCGCTTGCGAACTGTTCACTCGCCGCGACACGCTACCCTCGTCTTGAAGCCAACCCACCAATTCAGAAAGCCAGCGTGTTAAATTAGAAAGATCCAACTCTTTCATCTTTTCGAGGGAGTTTAGTATACGTGCTAGACGCTTCTCTTTTGTAACGACACCGGCGGAGTGAGATAAATCTTGAATCTCCTGAATCACCCAACCGGTATCCCGAACCCCCACACCTTCACCTTGTTTAACAGGCTTGCCTTTTTGTTGTCTGGACGCGCCGGGGCGGCGCGGCTTGCCGTTGGCCCGACCGGGAGCAGCTTCTGGACCGTACCCTGTAAGAACTTCATCTCGCGAAAAATCAATGTCTACTTTTACCGCCGGCACTGCCGGACGCTGGGGACCGGCCTGTCCGTCCGTCCGGACGATTTCTGCTTCCGGATTCTGAATCCGGTGAATAATCCTTTCCTTCACATTGGATGGATTTGTTAATCCGTGCTTCTCTGTGTAGTAAATAATCCATCGAGGATCAACGAGTGATCCAAGATTCTTGGCAAGCAGATGTTGACCAAAAAACTGTGTTGATGCCCGTTGCCTCGCGGCTAAACTAAAGAACTCTGAATTCAAATTGTTAATCATCAAACCGAACTTCATGACACCTCTCACTTCTTCAACATTCAAACCGCCGACCGAAGTAGCCGTCAGAACATTTGTGAACCCAAACTTTTCCAGAACTTCTTTAATTTCCCGCGCTCTCCGGTCGCTCTTGTCAAAAACCGCGACCGGCTGGTCCATCAGCGCGCGAACCTGCCAAAGCTCCGCATTATTCAAGCCCTTCCAGACTTTCCGTAATTTCTCCAGTTTCGCCTGTGCCATCCGTGCTCCACCGATTATCCCTCCTGCGCTCGCCTGAGGCGAGCTTTGGTGGGCAGGCGCCCCGAGAGCGGCTTGAGAAGATTTGCTGGAAGGCTGAAGTCCTTTTAAAAGAGAGTCGGCTGGAAAGCTGGAAAATCTGGCGCCCTCAGGTCCCCTGGCGGATGGACGCTCGGATTCAAGCTCTTCGAGAACACGGGCCTTTTTAGCCGTGAGTTCTCGAACCCTGGCAACGGCCCCTCCCACCTCGTTCATGGCAGCCGTCCTGTCTATCTCAGAACTGTGAATAACGTTGAAACCTAACGCCGCCATCGAAGCGCGGCGGTCCCAATAGGCTTCGTCTTGTCGCGCTACGGCTAATTGCCTCTCGATACGGCGCAATTCGTTGACCAGAGCCCGTCTCGTCTTTAAGCTTTTCGCCAGCCGGGCGGCGGTGGGTTGGCGTTGACGTGGTAAGCCTTCGACGCGGTCGCCCCTGGCAGCGATCATGAGATGGCCGAAACGCCTTTTGGCTTTTGTGGATAACTTGAAGGCCCTGAATGATCTAAGTTGTCCAAGCCTTTTGACATTACCAGCGGGCGTTAAAAGCCCTTTCTTGACTGCCAGTCTTAGGTACATATGAATCTCCCTTAAACGATCACTATGTCCGGGGAAAAAACTCTCATCCTGAAATAAATCCCAGGCCGTGATCTTTTCATCCTCTCTCCCGGGAACCCATGCGGCCAGTTGAACAACAAAACGCCCCAGAGCGGTGTGCACAAATAAACGATAGGGGCGTTTCTCCACAAGTTCTTGACCGGCCTGTGGTTCGGCCGCCATCCGCGCGCCCAGCGTTCTGGGCAACCGCAACAAAGACAAGAAAGTACGCGTGCGGCTGGCTAATTTGTCGATCTGCGGGCGATAGGAATTAGGAAGAGTGGTGAGAAAATTATTGATTATCCGAACCGCCTCATGAATCTCCTCCAAGTTTAGCGCTTGTGGATCCCACTGGCGTGATACGCGCACTTCCTCTTGAAGCCAATCAACCAGTTGAGCAAGCCGATTCACCAAACTGTAGGGCTCCGACCCCCTTAAGACATTTATTCCTTCCAATATTTCCGTGAGGAATATTCCTTTCAGCCCAGCAGTCTTCGCCTGTGGCAACGCTTGAATCGTTCTAGCCACGTCATCCATTTGTAGGATCTTTGGACGAGTATCCGGTTTGGGTGGATTGTCCATCAGGGGAGTAAATGCCGGCTCGGATTCCACTGAATCGTGCACGACCTGTCTAACAAGCTTCGCTCCCTTCTGCGTCAAATAATAGGCGGGGTGCGTGGCGTCTCCCTGTTTTCCAATAACGCCTGCGGTAAAGGCCGGAGAGATGAAATGATCAAATACGTAGGTTCTTTCACGCGCATTGGTTAAAACGCCTATTTCGTACAGGAAACGCTTCACTACAAGCTGTTGGGGGGTAAAACCATATTCGCGATATTCCGGCTCACCGGCAACGAAAACCACCAAACACTCGACGGGATTTCTTTTTGGGTCCAATTTTTCCAGAATTTTGCTTGGCAAAAAATCGACGTCCACTCTCACTGCCGGCACCGGTGGACGCGGGAGTCTGGCCTGCCCGTTCGCGGGGGCGGTTTCTGTTTCCGGGTTCCGAATCCAGTGGATAATTCTTTCCTTCACATTGGATGAATCTGTCGGCCCTGTGCTCTTCCGGAACTGAATCACCGAGCCGGGGACAACCAGAGACGCAAGGTTCATGGCAAGCAGCGATTGACCCATGGCCCTCGTCCCTGCCTGGCTCCTACCGATTGATTTTAGTAAATCCTCCCTCAAATTGTTGATCACAAAAACGAATTTCTTAACACCGATAGCCTCTTTGGCATCCAAACTGTTAACCGAACCGGCGATTAGAATTCTGTTGAACCCTAACTCCTGCAGGGTAGTTTTTATTTCCCGAGCTTTCCTAATACTCTGATCAAAAACCGCGACCGGCTGGTCCATCAGCGCGCGAACTTGCCGAAGCTCCGGATCACTCAAGCCCTTCCAGACTTTCCGTAATTTCTCCAGCGGGTCTATGCGCTTTTTCCCGGTTAATTTCTTCCTGGCGTCGGTTTTCGCCTGGGCCATCCTTCGAATTTCTTCTGAGGGGCGTCCGCGGGGCGCTGGCCTCGCGGGCGGCTCGAAGAGCCGACTTTGCGAGAGCCGCGCGGCGCGTGTCGGCTCGTGACCATCGACGGGCTGTTTTTTCGCTGCCTCCAAAGCCACGTTAAAATGCTCACCGCCGCGGGTTACGATGGTCTCAATTCCCACCGCATTCAACTTGTTGCGGATATTTCCGTACCCCATTGAGCCAAATTTGGCTAAATAAGGATTCGGTTGGCCGTCGGAGACGGAATCATGCAAGACAATCGGCCACTGCGTTTGAGGTAAAACCTCGTCGTCCTGTGGATGAATTCTGAAATTACCATCGACTTTGGCCAGATCACCGTCATCCGCTGTTCGCCAAAGCGTCGTGGAAGCTGTCGCACGGTTAAATTCGAACAAGGGACCTGAAATTTCTCCCTGATTTCTGCGAATCTTGGTCTGATAAACCGGCGCGTACGCAATTGAATAATCCAAAACATAAAGTCCTGACTCACGGTCTAGTACAAACCGGGAAAGTAAGAACGCGTAGTCGCCATCGCCTTTTTCAAAACCTCGCGTGCCGTCCACCGGGTCAAGAATCCAGTAGGCATCCCGCATCCGTGTGGGGTATCTCCCGTAGATATCAGAAAGCTGAAGAGCTTTATAACGAAGCACCTGTTTTCGAATTGCATCAATGTTGAGATCGTCTTTCAAATGATCCAGTTGGCTAAGCACATAGTCCACATCGACCTTTTCTTCGCCAATCACGCCATCCATGCGAAACAAATCATAAAGCGCAAGCTGTGTCTTTATTTGAATCAGGTGATCCGCGAGCGTAACCACTGACTTGTCGCCCTTTATCACCGACCGCAGCTTCAGCCGATTTTTCTGCACCGCCCTATCAACCCGTCTCACTTCTTGGGACAAATCTCTCAGCGCCTGCGCCTGTTCTTCGCTAATTCCCACATCCGCTAGCCGTGCGGCGGAAACGTCATCGCGAGGAGGTGCCGCAGGCACCGACGTGGCGATCCAAGCTTTCGGACCTGATGAGATTGCTTCGGCTCGCTGCGGCAAGCCTCGCAATGACGAGGATGGCATTCTGGCCAACCGCGCGGCGGCCACGGGCACGGCCATTGCGGATAATAGGGACAGTTCACTTATTAATTCTTTACTATTTTTATTCCACGGTCCCGCCGGGCGGATCTTGGCCGCCAGCCGGGCAGCGGCAGGAGGGTACTGATTGTTTGGAAACGTCGCTCGATTTTGATCGGTAAATATGGTATTATTTCTCTGGACTAAAGGAGAAATAGCTTTTATGAGAGTTAAACGCAGCGGCTTTGATAACGACGCCTGGATCCGGGACCATTTTGAAACAATTGTCGATAAATACGGGAAGTACCCATACGTGCTGGTCGCCGGAGGAAGGGTGTTTCCCGTTAAATCCGACGAAAGTATTTCCAAGATTGAAAGAAAGATTCCCAGAAAACTCGGCAAAGCTATCGGGATGCCCGTACCCAAACCCAAAGATTTCCAGTCTATTCTTCCCTCGGTCAATTCGACCAAGTGACCGAACCCATTGTTTTTCCGTACAAAGTCTACAAAAATCATCCCTGCCCTATCATTCCTGTCGCTCTTTGTAGCCGGAAAAGCTGGTTTAACACCGAAGCCTACGTCGACTCCGGCGCTTCGATCTCGCTCTTCTCTATTTTCGACGCTCAGAGAATCGGACTTGATTACACGAAAGGGCGAAAAACCTTTTCGATGGTCGGAGACGGCGATCTGATCCCCCTCTACCTTCATAAACTGACGGTTAAGATAGGAAACGCTGCTTTTCGGGCCACGATTGGTTTTTCGGGGCAGCTTGGCGTAGGATTCAACCTCCTCGGACGGCGCGACTTTTTCACCACTTTTGACGTGACTTTCTCTGACACGGATAGAAAGATTTCCTT
>OBEQ010476350.1_pt1 | contig 33864 bp, 31 predicted proteins | sample 1670901 | NCBI WGS metagenome assembly OBEQ01 (sample SAMEA104232315, study PRJEB22302) | groundwater metagenome | biome: forest; feature: aquifer; material: groundwater | place: USA | collected 2011-08-07 | depth 5.4 m | reverse complement strand
CCGGGGTTTTTAGCCAGTTTGCGGGAGGGATCAACGAGCCAATTCCCTCCCCATCACTCTTGATTTTGATTATTATTTAATTGTGTATTTATACTAATGCAATGATTATGTCTTGTCAATAACTTGACAATTATTTTTATCTATCCCATACTTAAAGAGTTATAAGGTATGCTGGAAACGGATACTCGAGCAGGGTCTGTACAATTACCTCCCAATGAAGACGGAATCCAAGTTCTAAGAGAACTTGCGCTTGACAGTTTTAATAGAATCCTACTAAATCAGCTTCCAAATGGACTAATACCTGCCTCTTTGGGTAGACATGATGATCGCCATTTTGACGGTAAGGTCTGGATCAAAGATCATGTTCGTGCAGCCAGATTCGCACTTGATCCTTTAGTTCAGCAGTATTTACCCGAGGTAGCAGCCCCTGGTAAAGCTTTATATCTTAGAGCTATGGATGGAATATTGCGAGTACAATATAGGGATGAACAACTACCACGTTTCTTTGCCCGTCCTGGTAAACCAAATGAAGATGGTTACCGAGCTATTGATGATCAAGCTGTGCCTGCCATAAAGTTTAATAGTGATGGCAGCATTTATCATGACTGGGGTCATAATCAACCAGATAATTGGGGCACACTTCTTTTGGAAATTGGCAAAGGGATTAAAGCAGGCTGGCCGGTTTTAGAAAAACAGGCAGACGGATTTATTCCTGGGGAAGTTTTACAAGATATAACTTCATATGTAGTAAACCTTCAAACAGAGAGGCTCTTATGCCGATCTATTTGGGAACATAATGTGGCCTGGTCATCATACTCAACCAGACGGATAGTTTTAGCTGGTTTAAATAAATTTGATGCGATTTGGCCGGAAATAAAAAGTGATAGCAAAGATAATGACTACGTATTAATGACTAGCTTAGGAGATATTGAATCTGCTGTAGGCAGTTTGGCAGAAAGAGTCAGAGAACACCAAGGTGATTACACCAACTCCGAAAACCATACCTCAACAGCAGATTTAGCCTCACTTGTTGTCTTACATGATATTGATAATTTACCTGAGAGAGAACAACAAGAGATTTTAGAAAGGATTAGAGAAGCAAAACTAGAAAATGGTCTGGGTTTTTACAGATATTTAGGAGACCATTGGAGATTAGGCTCCACAGAAGCTAAATGGACTATGGGAAAACCAATTACGGCAAGATTCCGTCTTAAACAAGCAGCTGGCTTATTTCTAAAAGGACATCCTCATGCAGGATCTATCGCTTTGAATGCTGGATTAGACAGAATGAATGAAATACTATCTATTGTAAACGAGCACGGGTTTATTCCTGAACTTTTCGAAGATGAAGACAGAGATGGAGTATTTTTACCTGATAATAATGAGCTGGCTTGGACCAGAAGTTATGTCATTGAAGCTGCAGCTGCCGGTATTGCAGCTATTAAGCAAGCCACCAGGTAGATAAATTGTCATCCAATAATAATTATGAGATTTTTCATTGCTCTGGAAATACCAAGTGAGAATTTGCCTCAGTTTCAAACTATTCAACAATCTTTGCATACTTTAATTCCTCAATCAAAAAGCACCAATTTGGATAAAATTCACCTTACTTTAGCCTTTATTGGAGAGCAGCCGGATCAACTTAAAGATCAGTTAACCCAAATTATTCAAACTGCAGTTTCGGGAATGTCCAACTTTGAAGTAACCCCGGCCTATATTGATGGCTTCCCCAATCTTCATCATCCACAAGTTCTTTGGATAGGAGTTAAAGGAGATATCGATAAACTCCTGTTAATTAGGGAAGGAATCAAAGACGGACTGGAGAGTTTGCAGCTACCAGTAGATGAAAGAAGATTTGTTCCTCATATTACCATTGCCAAATTTAATAATCATTTCGCAATTAATAGAGGCTCAGAAGTGGAACTGGAAAAACTAATGGCCATTTCCTTTAATCCCATTCAAATATCCTCTATAAAACTTTTTGAATCTGTCCCTGAGGGAGGCTTTCATAAACACAATACTTTGGCGGAAATTAAACTTGGAAATAGTTAGAAGTTTATACTGTCTCTTTACGCTGCTCAAGACTAAGATAGGTCATTATTCTATTATTTACTCGTATAGACATAACTAATGTTGGGTCAATCTGCACTCTAAATTCAGCTGGCCCTTCTGTTACCGTAACATTACTGGCTTGCTCTATGCCATTTTGTGCAATCTTGCAAAACTCATTCCAGGTTTGTAAAGCAAATTGACGAGAAATTCCACTGAGCAATCTATTCATTGCCTCTACCCATTCATGGTAACCGAAAGTTACTACTGATCCTTTTTCTCCAAGTGAAACAACATAAACCCAATCAGCAGGTTTTCTTTCTGCTGCCGGCCTGCTATCTACTCTGTGAGGAACTTCTGTTATTCTTCTTTGGAAACTAGCCGACGGCCTACCCTCCCAATGAAAATCTTGCGGTGAAATTGGAGATTGCAATGGACGATTTCCGTCTCTTGCTTGCTCTTGCATTGTTCGTCCCAACATTGCATATGATACTAATCGTCTCCCTGTAGGAGGTAAGTCCTCAAATGATCGTGTCTTCGATTCTTGCGAGTCAGCCAATCCTTTCGCTGCTCTCCAGGGAACCGGCTTCTCTACTGATCTTTGCGCTATATTACTTCTCGCTAGAGAATCTGGTCTTTGACTGATTTGTTCAACCTTAGCTCTTACCTGTTCTAAAAGTACATCAGCCTCACTTTTTATATCAGCCAAATTTGCTGACAAATCTGTTAGGTCTTCAGAATAAGCAGCAAATATAGCTTGTAAGTTATCCTCACGACGCTTTCTTCCTCGCGAAACAAACTCTTCCCAACTTCTTACTGGCATTTTTCGTTCTTCAATAGCTGCTTTTGGAAATTGGTCAGCTGTGTCATCAGAGGGCACAACTATAGCTGCTGTAGGTTCTTGCATCACTATCCTATTTTTTCTAGCCCAATCAACATAAGAATCAAAACGCCTATTAAGTCTGATTATGGTTTGTGCATTCCCTCCATGTGTCATCCTAAAATCCTCGAAGAATTGTCCGCGCTGTGTGGAGTCAGCTCCATATTCATCAATTGCAAAATTAATAGCATTATCTTCCTCTCCAAGCGCCCAAGTTCTTTCACTTATTTGCTGCGGTGCGGCACGAAATGTCTGCCGTTCATGTAGATATGTTCGTCTTTTCCTTCCCTGTGGTCCTGGAATTTGCGTAAGAGGATCTAGAGCAGTAATTTCTTCCATATTTGGTCTTGCTGCAAGCGATAGAGTACTATTCTTAGCATCTCTACCCCGACCAAAAAGTAAAAATTGTGAAACTTTTTCCGGAAGTCCCATAACAAATAGCAGGATAGCATAAGACCATACAGTTTTCAATTAATCACTGGAGATTAAATTACTTTAACTTTTCCTGGAAGATTTTTCCTAACCAAAGATACCAGATGGGGTTAACTACAAATCCTTCAATTAAAATTGAATATTTTAAGATTGGGCTGCTTGGATCAAGCACCACCAGCCTATTTAGATAAATTACTAACAGTAAAACCCCTGACAATAAACTTAAATAACTTAAATTTTTAGAAAATTTACTATCTTTACCCATTAGCCAACCACTTTTTAAAACAGCCAAACCGGTTAGACCAAAGGCCATTAAACCTCTGGGGTCAATCTGGCTTGGCAAAGTGGCATTCATGCCAACGGGGGGATTGATGACATTGGCCAAATCATAACCTCCATGTATCATGGTCCCCAAGGCTCCTGCCACTCCCAAAACCATAATAATTAAAGCAAAGCCCTCATCTTTATCTTTAAGCATTTTGTATAAGGCGATAAAGACTTTGGTAGCCAGCAACCCTCCCAAAGTTAAAAAAAGGCTGCTTAACAGCAAATCTCGAGCGATAACAAAATAATAAGCATATAAAAGCCAAGCAATTCCGGCTAAATAAGCAGACAGGTAGGAATCTTTTTTAAACATTAATTAATTATATACTTTCTTCGAAAGACTATAATAGTCTTACAGTCTATTATTATCACAAATTATTTCTTTTGCAAGTAGTCAATTTGCTTACTTCTTTAAGCTTATTTCTGCAGATAATATATTTCTTTCTTATAGCGGAAATCTGAGAAAAGCCACTCACCTTTACCTTCTAAAATTGCTTGATAATCCCGACAATCACGGCAAAGCTCTTCGCCTTTAACACAAACCCACTCTTGTTTTTCCAAAGCTTTTTTAACCTCTTTTGCTTTTTCAACCAGCCAATCAAGTTGTACCTTAAGCGGATCCAGCACAATTTCCCTGGGGCTATCATCCCGATCCAAATACCAAAATGAAGCCTTTGAGACTCTTTTTTTAAAATTAGCCTCTGCCAAAATAGCATAGATGTAAAGCTGCAGTGTTGATTCTTCATCTTTGGCGCCAGTTTTAAAATCAATAATATGCAAAGTACCACCCTTAAATTCACCTACAAAATCAAAATTGCCAATTAAAATGACATTTTCCACCAAATTAAATTTTGGGAAAGTAATCTCTTTAGCAGATGACTCCAGTATCTTGGCATTTTGCCAAAAGTTATTTAACATCTTAATGCCTCTTTGACCAAAACTGGCTTCTTCCTGACGAGTTTCAAAACCCCCTCGCCTGCCTTGATATTTCAACCAAAAATTTCTAAATTTAGCCTCAAGCTCATCCCTTGAAGCATTACTTTTATTCTCCAAAAACCATTTAATGCTGTCGTGAACTGTTGAACCCAAGGTTAAGTGGGGTGTAATAATCTGTAATTTAAATCCTCGTTTGGAATCTTTGTAGAGGTTTTTTAAATAATAACTTCTAGGGCATTTTAGAAAATCTGACAGCCCAGTAAAGGATAAATAAATTGGATTTTTAATAAACTCATTACTGGATTGAATCACTATCGAAATTACTTGGATGGACTGATGCCAGTGGCTTTTGGCATCATTGCACTCAAATCTTTAAATTCGATCCCTTTGGGTAAACTAAACTGGCTATTATCAACACTCCAGCTGTCACATTTATAATTGACCTTTTTATTAATATCAATGCTGTTTTGATCCCGACTCTGAGTTGGTTGGTTTGCTACGCTGTCCCAGCTCATTTTAAACCCTTGAGTCTGATTATCCATCCAAATATAAGCATTAGTTCCATCTACAATCATGTGAGAATTGATTGTTTGACCATTGGTGGGTGCTTGAAAATCTCCTCTCATCTTAGAATTTGCTATATAAACACTACCTTTAGAATTAGCTTCTTTATATTCAAAAGTACACTTTTTTGCTCCACCACCAGTTAACAGATCTTTTAAAGATTGTTGATTGGTAGGAGTAGTTGATGGTTGAACTGCAGTTTGAGTAGGAGTGCTGGGGGGTTTAGAAGATTTATTGCCCAACACAAAAAAGCCGCCAATTCCTAAAACAATTATTGCCACAATTACATAAATTAGCTTTTTATCCATACTAAATAATCTTAATAGATCTAGTATACACAAATTTTCCAGTTTGTAAACAGGACAAATTAAAGCTTGGCTGTTAAAATAACCTTTATGATTATCCTGGGCATTGAAACTAGTTGTGATGAAACAGCCGCTGCTATTTTACAAAGAAAAAATGGACAGATACAAATCTTATCCAATGTGGTGGCATCCAGTGCCTTATTACAAGCTAAATATGGGGGGATCATTCCAGAACAAGCAGCTAGGGAACAACTACGGTCGATTATACCAGTAATTAAAGAAAGTTTACAGGATATAGGTTACAGTGGACAGGAAATTGATGGTATTGCTGTAACTTATGGTCCAGGACTGATTGGATCTTTGCTGGTAGGGGTGGAAACAGCTAAAGTTTTGGCAACGCTTTGGAAAAAACCACTCATTCCAGTTAATCACTTAATTGGACACTTTTATGCCAATTGGATTAATCACACACCACCTATTAGCTTACCCAAATTCCCTTGTCTTGGCTTATTGGTCTCTGGAGGTCATACTGATTTAGTTTTATTTAAGGATCATGGCCAATATAAGTACTTGGGAGGCACCCGAGATGATGCCGCTGGTGAATGTTTTGATAAATGTGCCAGACTGTTAAACTTACCTTATCCAGGAGGGCCACAGATTAGTAAGCTGGCAGAAAAAGGTCATGCTCAAGTATTTAAGTTACCCAGGCCAATGATCAACTCCAATGACTTTGATTTTTCTTTTTCTGGTTTAAAAACTAGTGTTTTGAATATCGTACATCGAATATCGGAGGAAAAAAACCATAAACGATTAACGATAACCGATAAACAAAATCTAGCTGCTTCCATTGAATCAGCTATTGTTGATGTTTTAGTTATAAAAACTATTGCAGCAGCCCAAAAATATCATATTGAACAAATTATTGTAGCAGGTGGCGTTGCTGCCAATTTGAAATTAACTGCTGATTTAAAATTAAAAATTAAAAATTTAAAATTAAAAATTAAGGTGGCAGTACCACCATCCTCCTTGTGTACAGATAATGGGGCTATGATTGCAGCAGCGGCTTTTTTCTTAAAACCTATCACCAATCCTCTAGTCCTTCAGGCTAACCCTGCTTTAAGTCTGTAGGCTGTTAAGCCTGCTTCTATTATTTTGATACTTTTATCAAGATCCTTAGTGTTTAAAACATAAGCAATTCTCACTTGATCCAAACCCTGATTAGCTGTTAAGTAAAATCCAGCTCCAGGAGCTAACATGACTGTCGTATTATTCAATCTAAAGTCTGTTAATAAAAAGCGGCAAAAGTCTTCAGCATCTTTAACAGGCAAACTAACCATGGCATAAAAAGCTCCTTCTGGCTTTGTTAAAAAGACCCCCTTAATTTTAGATAAACCAATAAAGACTACTTCTCTTCTTTTTTTGTATTCTGCAATCACAGCTTTGGTATAAGAAACTGGTACTCTGGTTAGTTTGGCTGCCATTAGTTGTTCAATTAAGCCAGCGGAAAGTCGGCTTTTGGCAATTTTGGTAACCCCGGCTATAACCTCTTTGTTTAAACTGGCAACCAGACCAATGCGTGCCCCACATAGGCTATACCTTTTTGATAAACTATCCAACAGTATTATTTGATTGGGAATTTGATCTAAAAAATCTAGTATTGAGGTATGAATTGTTTTATCAAAGATAAACTCCCGGTAAACTTCATCCGAGATTAAAAAAAGATCATGGTTTTTGGCTACTTCCACCAGCACCTGTACTTCTTTGCGGCTATAAATGGCGCCGGTTGGGTTATTAGGAGAACAAAACAAAATGGCCTTGGTTTTTTTGGTAATGGCCTTTTCAATCTCTAATTTCGCTGGCAGATGAAAACCATCCTTAATGGCAGTTGGTATGCCGACTAACTTAACTCCGGAAAAATGAGCCAGCGCCGCATAATTGCTGTAAAAAGGCTCAAACACCAATACTTCATCACCTGGGCTAGCCACCGCAAATAAAGACATCACCACAGCTTCTGATCCTCCCACTGTCACTAAAATATTTTCTTCCTTGATCGCTTTAAAGCCTAGCCTATGGTAATAATTCTCCAGAGCTGCCAGAGTTGGCGGCTCCCCTTTTGAATCACTATAGCGGATAGTTTCTATCTCCCAATTCCTTAATACATCTAACATTACTTTGGGAGTTTTAATATCTGGATCCCCAATATTAAGATGAAGTACCTTTACCCCATCTTTTTTGGCAGCAATAGATAAAGGTATCAATTGACGGATAGAAGATACCGGTAAGGTCTTAATTCTTTCTGATAGTTTATACACTTCGTGATTATAACCGCCCGATACTCTCTTTACAAATTTGCTATTAATTAAGATAAAGGTATCTATATAAGGGAGGTGCAAGTTTTATGCCAAAACGCCAAAGTGCGGAGAGCAATGATTGTTGTTTTAAATCGTCTTTTCTTGCTGCAGAAGGTACTTGTAAGGCTGGGCAGCCTTCTTCCTCCGAAATACCATAATGTTCATAAAGTTTTGGTTTAAAGGTCCAAAAAGCAGGTTCATAATCTAATACAATTTTTCCATCCTTTAAAGTAAATACAAACGAATGATCATACCTACCGCTGGTATCATCTAAAAATCCAGTAATAATTCCCGGTATTTCAGCATCTGTAAAGGCTGAATGTAGCCTGGCTGTTTCCACTGTAAGTGGGTATGTATTATTGGCTATTTCTTCAAACAGTGTCACGGTTTCTACGTCAGCCTCAGTAGTAGGAGGTAAGCAGATTCCGTGCGCCAAAGCTGCATAAGCAATACCCTTAAGATAGCCTGGGATGGTATTAGCAGCTGCCGGTAAATTAGTAAAAAGCTTTTTAAATCTTGGGTCATCTTGTCCCATATATGGACCAGCAACTTCTTTGAGTTGGGAGATTCTTTGAAAGGCTAGTGCAGAATCTGTGCTACGATCTCCTGCCTCTATACCTTGGGAAACTGCCCATAATCTTCTGCTTAATGAATCAGACAAGGTATCTAACAGACATTCTGCCAAAACTTTGTAAGCTAATTCCCTTGGGTAACCTGTGTAATACCTAGGGTCAAAAGGATTAAAAGGTTCATATCTTGGAGTGGCCAAAGGATTATCTCTTTGAGTATCTCTAATTAGTCCAAAAGGAGGTCTTGAGCTTGCCAGGTTCATCATTGCCTCATCCATACCACGCATAAAAATTTTATTTAATGCCATTTCTTCTCTATCTTTTCTATCAAGATTAGGCTGTCCAGCTTTTACAGACTCCCTAATAGGAAAGCCTGATCTGGCAATGGAGTCTGTCAGGGTGACGACTAGTCCATTATAAGCATCTATATTTATAGGTCTTGTTAACTCTGCTAACATAAGCAAAGATTATACATCATTTTAGTAATTTATCAAACTATAAGTCTCTTTTTTACTTTTTACAAATAGTGCTATAATTACTGTGAACAGCGTCTGTATTTAGGAGGTAAAGTCGCCTAAAAAGTTGTTTTAAATTAAGAAGTAATTTGGGTGGTACCACGGATTCCTCAAGTCCGTCCCAAGATAGCTTGGGATATATATGGACAAAACATACAATCAAACCGCCACTGAACAAAAATGGTACAAATACTGGGAAGAGGGCAAGTTTTTTGCACCTGAAATAAATCCTCAAGGTCAGCCTTACACCATTATCCTCCCTCCGCCTAATGCCAATGCTCCGCTTCATTTTGGACATGCCATGTATGTGATAGAGGATATTTTAATTCGTTTTCATAGAATGCTTGGAGATAGCGCTTTGTGGCTGCCAGGTGCAGATCACGCCGGGTTTGAAACACAGGTGGTCTTTGAAAAAAAACTCAAAGAACAAGGACAGTCACGGTTTGAATATGACCGGGACACTCTATATAAGATGATTTGGGAGCATGTCCAAAAAAATAAATCCAGTATGGAAAATCAGCTGCGAAAACTGGGATTCTCTCTTGACTGGTCACGCGAAAAATTTACTCTGGACCCCGATATAGTAAAACTTGTTTATAAAACTTTTAAAAAGATGTTTGATCAGGGATTAATTTACCGGGATTACCGACTGGTTAACTACTGTACCAGGGATGGCACCTCATTTTCTGATCTGGAGGTAAAACATGTCGAACAAAAAGATCCGCTCTACTTCCTAAAATATGGCCCGTTTGTATTGGCCACTGTGCGGCCGGAAACAAAATTTGGTGACAGTGCGGTGGCAGTTAATCCTAAAGACAAGCGCTACAAAGCTTGGGTTGGCAAAGACATTGAAGTGACCGGTTTACTAGGCCAGTTCAAACTCAAAGTGATTGCTGATGAGGTTATTGATCCAGATTTTGGTACTGGTGTAGCCAAGGTTACCCCTTCCATTGACATGAAGGATTTTGAAATTGGCAAAAGGCATAACTTACCGATGAAGTTAATTGTCGGGTTTGATGGCAAGCTCACTGAAATTGCCGGGCCTTATGCTGGTCTATCTGTTAGTCAGGCCCGCGAAAAAGTCGTGGCAGATATGAAGGCTAAAGGACTAATTGAAAAAATTGATGAAAATTATATTCACACAGTGGCAAAATGTTATAAATGTGGCACTACACTTGAACCACTGCCTCTTGAACAATGGTTTATTAAAGTTGCCCCACTGGTGGAAAAAGCAATTAAAGTTGTTAAAGAGGGAAAAATTAACATCTTCCCCAAAAATTTTGAAGCTATTTATGGTCAATGGCTGGAAAATTTACTCGACTGGAATATCTCCCGTCAAATTGTCTGGGGGATTAGAATTCCTGCTTGGAAGTGTGATTCGTGCAACGAGTGGATTGTGACTGATGGAGAAGAACCTCCAGCATGCCCAAAATGTCATAGTAAAAAATTAACCCAAGATACAGATACATTTGACACCTGGTTTTCTTCTTCACAATGGCCTTTTGTTACCCTTCAAACAACAAAAAAAGGTGATTTTGAAAAGTTCTATCCCACTCAAGTTATGGAAACAGGCTATGACATATTAAAGGCCTGGGTTTCTCGAATGGTCATGATGGGTATTTATAATACCGGACAGGTACCTTTTTATGATGTGATCTTACATGGACTGGTTAATGATCCTTTAGGCAAAAAAATGAGCAAAAGTAAAGGCAATGTGGTTGACCCGATGGAGCTAATTGATCAATATGGAGCCGATGCCATCAGAATGGCTTTAGTTTATGGAACTGCATTTGGACATGATCAATCCCTATCCCATCCTAAGTTTCAAGCGATGAGAAATTTTACCAATAAGCTTTGGAATATCGGCAGGTATATTATTGATTTTGCACCGGAAGATGCCAAACATTTGGACAAAAGTGCTATGGTGGTGGGTCATTTGTCACATCAAGATGATGTGGAGATCATCGGTCAACTTAATGAAACTACCAAAACAGTGACCAAGGCCTTAAATCAATACCGATTCCATGACAGCGCAGATGCTTTATATGAATTTATTTGGCACAAATTCGCTGATGTCTATATTGAATCAACCAAGCCTAGGCGTGCAGAGGCTCAACCTATTTTAGAATATGTTTTTAGGACTTACTTGGAACTTTTACACCCATTTATGCCTTTTATAACAGAAGAACTCTGGCAAAAACTGCCCCATGAAGGAAAACAAGAATCAATCATGCTAGCATCCTGGCCAAAAACATCTTAAATAGTTTGTTTATCAATAAGTTTGTGCCTAGATTTACCGCAGAATTAACGTAAATTCAACGCAAGCATTAGGCTTATCTGAGGCTAGCGGTCTTTTCCACTCAAGCTCGCTGCCTTGCACTATCCCACCTGAATTTATCAATCTATTTGCTCCCCTGATGGCAGCTATGGCTGCATTAAAAACTTTTATGCTTTCCCTTCTTTGCTCATCAGTCGATACGCCTTCTACTGAGAATTTAAAACTCCTCACATGACTCTTGGACCAAGCTTCAGGATTAACTAATCTGGTAAGCAAGTTGAATCTTTCTTCTAGCTGTTGTTGTGGATTAAGAGAACCTTTCTCAATTGATGTCATATCTTAGGAAGGTTCGCCTTTTTTGGCTGCTTCTTCAGTTTTTACCTCTTCGCCTTCAGTAACCTTAGCCGGCTCCCCTTCTACCAGAGCTTCCCCTTCCGCTGCCTCACCTTCAGCCGGAGACTCTACTCCTTCTCCAGTGGCTACCTCCGCAGCTTGCGCAGCCTGCTCAGCAGCTTGCTCTTCTAACAGCTTTTCAGTTTCAGCAGAAACAGCTGGGGCTAGTTTAACTACTATTTCTTCGCTAGCTGCATGGATGGTTAACTTTTCCCGATCATAATTTAATTGCCCAATTGTGATGGCATCATCAATTTCTTTAAGGCTGGTAATATCCACTTCCAATTTTTCAATCAGGTCTGTTGGTAGCGCTTCTACTTCCACCTCGTTTAAGGTTTGTAGGACAATTGCTTCCCCCAGATGAACTTTCTCTGGTTGCTCACCAATTAGCTCTATCGGTATTGGTACTTTAACCTTCTCAGACAAATTAACTTGATAAAAATCTACATGAATGGGCTCATCCTTAACTGGATCGTATTGTACTTCGCGAACCAACACCGGTCTGACCTTTTCCGAGCCAATTTTTAAATCAATCAGACCTGTTTCACCGGCCAAATGAAAAGTTTTAAGAAAATCCGCCTTAGTTACTAAAACATTCTCACCCTCTACGCCTTTACCAAAAACATGTCCTGGTAATCGACCGTCTTTGCGCAAATTCTTAACTTTTTTACCCAACAGGGTTCGCTCTGTAGCATGTAAAGATAATCTATCCATTGAGGTGTTAATTTAACATATTCAGGACAGCTTCGCAAGGCTAAAGTATATGTACCCGAATAGAACCCATAGTATTATCACGTGCCAGAAAATATTAAGCCAGTCCCAGCACAATAACTCCAATAAAAAGGGTTGCTGTACCAAGCAAAACTTGAAGTATCTTTTTTTTCTGGGTAATTTCTTTAAAATAGAAAATTCCCCAACCAACTGCCACCAGCGAAGCCAATTGGCTAATTGGCAAGCCTTTGGCAAGACCTATAATTGATATTGAAACTATTGATAGAATATTGCCAATGTTCCAAACTATGCCGCTTAGTAGACTTTCTTTATATGCTTCTTTTTTGAATTTAAGTTTAGTGACTAAAGCAATTAACATCGCTGTTGCAAATATTCCAAAACAGGATGAGAAGAAAAAATCTTCCGTAGTTAATTTTCCAATTTTTAAAGGAGTCAGTTGAGAACCCCAAATTAACCCAGCTAAAACAGCTGCTATTAGTCCTTTTTTGACATTTTGGCTGACAACTTTGGTAGTGGTACTAACCAAAATTACTCCGGTGATAATTAGTCCGATACCGATAAAGCCTAATATCAAGCCCGATGGAATTTCCTGAAAAACCAACACTCCCCAAAGAAATGAACAAAGTATCACGATAGAGGCCATTACCGGAGCTGCCCTTGACAGACCTAAATTTGAAATGGCGGTTAATGAAATAAGATTGGCACTGGCCCATAAAATCCCGCCAATAATTCCATAAATGTTTAAATTTATGGAATAGCCTAAGACCCGGGATAAGATTAAACCAGAGATTAATATCCCCACCCCCATTAGGGCCTGAAATTGAACAAAATTTTCAGAGCGGGATTTTTTAAAAGGTACAGCATATGAACCCCAAGCTAATGCTGCTCCCAAGGCCGCTATCAAGCCTAAGTTATCCATAGTTTAAGTATATAACATGAATTATCAAGAAATCAGACCAGTGATAGCTATTTTATTGTTCGACCGAAGCGGAGAACTACCATTCATTTGGTAAATTGTAATTCAAAGCTTCTATCCTCTGATAGATCGGTTTGGATAACTTGTTCTTGCGGTCCTATCTTCCCAACATTATTGGAAACTAATCTAAGATTTAACGGATAAGTAATTCTCCAAGTCAGTGGATCCTTCGAAGTTCCTGCTTGCTTAACCATATCCAGTCGATAGGTGGCTTTTCCGTCGATAAACTTTAAGTTAGCAGGTAGTTGATAATCTAGCACCAGAATTTTTTGCTGCTTTGGAGCCAGTTCTAAAAGAAGTGATAACCCTAACCTACCATAATCTGCAAAGCTAGTGACCTCCTTGGTAATATCTTTTTCTCCCCACAAAGCTCTTTGGAGTTTAGTACCCATTGGCAAATACACTCTCATGGCATTTTTATATTTGCCTGCTGGAAAAACATCTGATGGACTTCTGTTGGTATAAGATATCTTAAATCTTTGATTTACCTCCCCATCTTTACCGATCACTGTTTCCAAATTGTAACTTCTATCCAAATAATAATTTGCTTTATTGGCCCCCAAATTAGCCTCAACCGGAGCTAAGAAATCTACTGTTTGAGCAGTTTCGCTGGCAGGCCTTGGCATGACCGAAGCCCAGTTTTGGGACAGGAGATAGGCAAATAGCGCCGGATCATTAAGATAGACGCTGACGTGTTTTTGCTGCAGCGATTTAGCCAAAGATGAAACTACCCCAGGCCAATTTTGATGAGGTAGAAAAAATAACTGATTGAACAAATTCTGGGTCAGTGAGGTCAAGAAACTTTTTTTAGCTTGAGAGCCAGGGAAAAAACCAACCTCTGCATGACTGATTGCTTTTTCAAACAAATTATCAGCGGAGATTTTCTCGTTATAATCAGGCAAATCCAAAGGACCTAACACAGACAAAAAGTCCGCAGCAGCTGAAATATCTAGAGCAATTACTCCTTCCACCCTCTCACCTGTTTCTTTGGTATAAAACCACTCTGCCTGTCTGGCGGCGGTGGGGAAATCAGGTTCCCAGTTGGAATCTCGCAAAAAATAATCTTTTTGATCTAAATACTGCTTTATTTCTTTGGGCGGCTCAACATGCAAATTCAGCTGCCCGTCAATGGTATAAATATCATTAACTTCCAGTTTTTTTAACTTTCCTCCTTCAAAATTAACCTTAGCAAAAGAGCCGATGAAACCTCCTCCTGGCCGTAGCTCATTATTGTTTTGCAAAAGCACTAGATAATTTTTATTTCCTTGACCAATTGCTTCAGGCAACAAAATACTTAAAGCCCGGGCTTTTTTTACTAGACTAGAATATAACTTTAGCCTGTCTTGCAAACTATTAACTCTTGTTTTTAACAGACCTGGTACGCTTGACTTAAAATCCGTACTACCAAGTATGGCAAATGCTTTGGATAAATCTTCATCCGCCGAAGCTAGATATGTTTTTGCCTGATCAAAATAACTGCCCGAATCATCAGTCAACTCCCCTGTCACGCTTCGAACTGCCAGATAAAGTTGTTGTACTCCTAAAATTGTATTTTGGGCAGAATTTACTGAAAGAGACGCTAAATTAGACAGACTATCCCCCAGCTCAAACTGGGAGCTTAAAATATTGGTTTTTCTAATGGGGTCTAACGAATAAAAAATAGTATTGGCCTGAGAAACTCCATTGCTAGCCTGTTGGACAGCAGATAAACTTTTATCAAACTCTCCTTTTTCCAAACCCTTAACCGCTTCTAGTAACTGGTATCTAAAAGTTAACACTCCCCAACCAAGCTGCAAGGCCGGCCAGATTAAACCATAAGCTATCAACCCAACAACCACTAAAAATACTGCTGTAGAATAAATCCTGGACAAGCCAAATTTTTTCCCCCTTTTTTCTTCTTTTTGTTTTTCCCTTACTTCCCCATCTCCACCCCTTAACCCTTTCAAGTCCTCTATTTTTGTTATTTTCCACTCTTGATCCCCTACTTCTTCTTTTTTGGTTGGCTCAATTTCTTCTAACTCCCCCACCTTAATTTCATTATCTTTAAAATAGCTGAGGGTTTTTCTTAAGCTTTCAACCAGATTCGCATTCGGATGCCAGTGTAAAAATTTAATGGTCTTGTCTAAGTTTGGGGTGGGCCATGGCGGCAGTTCTTGGGGCTGAAATCCTCTATTTTCATGCCAAATAGGATCTAGCAGAATTTGTTTAATTTCCGATACCTTAATTGGGGTGGGCAAGACCCCATCAAAAATCTTTTGCGCAGTAGCTCCGGCGAAAATACATTTTATTGCCAACTCAATTGCATCATCGATATAAATAGCTCTGCTGGAAAAATCCAAAGAAACTTCTTTTTGTAAATCTTCTTTTAAGCTGCTATGGATTAACCGAGCTACCGGATCAGCCTTATTAAAATCCATTCTTGGCCCAAACAAAGGGCCTAACCTTAAAATTCTGGCATTTAAATTGTTATCCTTGGCTAATTTGGCTATTTCTGCCTCGGTTTTTCTGATCCATTTTAAATCACTATTTACCTCCTTTTCATAAAGATCAATTGAGGAAATAAATAGTAAGCGGCAATTGTGTTTTTTAAAAAGTTCCCATATTTTGTGTAAATGGACTTCTTTCGAAGATACAACAAAGATATAATCTAGCCTATCTACTTCCAGATTTGAATTTTCTGTTTTTTCAATAATTAGGTGAAAATTTTTATTTTCAGAAGCATTTGATAAATTATCTTTTTTACCGAAAGTGAGATCATCTATGCCTACTACCTGTATACCCTTGGTCAACAGCTTATCTACCAAATGTGAACCAAAAAAGCTGGCTGCTCCCACAACTAAAGCCACTGGGGAGTTTCGCGAAAGCAGGATCCGTTTAAATTTATTGCTATTTTGGGCAATTTCGTCCACGCGTAAATAGTAGCACTAGTTGGAACCATTGCAAGAGAGAGAAAAGGTATCGTAAAGTAACAAGTGACTAGAATCCTCTACCATCAAGGGCTTTATTTGCTAACCTATCAGCCTCACTGTTTTTTTCCCGCGGTATATGACTATAGATCACCCCACCTAACTCCAGTCCCAAAATTTTAATCTCGTCTATAATCGGTTTAAGGTGAGCGCTTTTTACTTTAAAACGGCCGGACAGTTGTTCTGCCACTAGTTTTGAATCGGCAAACAGATTAACTTGAACCTTTTCATTGCCATACTTTTTCAAAACCCATCCTAAGGCTCTTCTCACCGCCGTATATTCAGCCACGTTATTGGTAGTTTCGCCAATATACTCCCCTTCTTCATGTAAAAGTTTGCCGTTTTCATCAGCGACAGTAAATCCAAAAGAAGCAGGACCTGGGTTACCCCGAGATGCACCATCTGTAAATATAATCAGTTTCATTTAAGTTCTTGGTTTGAAAAATAATACCATAATCTGCATTCCTAAAATCAAATACTCAGAAACAACAGTTATCCACGAGGCTGCCATAAAAGAAAACAGGGGGATATAAATAAAATTTAAACAAAAGTTAATTAGCAAACCAACTACATAAATTAACAGCATTATCTTATATTGACCTTTAGTAACCAGCACCCACATTAATAATGAAGATAAAAAATAAGCTGGAAAACCCAGGGATAGAATTTGTAAACTCGAAGCAGAGCCGTTAAACCCGCTTCCGGTTAAAATTTTAATAACCAATGGAGATAAAAATATGGTAATTAAGGTTCCAAAAACAGCTAAACTAAGTAGTCCCAAGGCCACTAGTTTACTGCCTTTTAAGGATTTAAGCATTAAAGGATAATAAGCATTCATAATAAAGGTCGGTAAAACCAAAGCCGATTGGAAAACTGAATATGCCACATTATAAATTCCCACATCCGAAACTCCTTTAAAATAGGCAATCATAAAAGCATCTGCTCTAAAATAAACCACGTTAACTGCCAGGGTGGCAGCAATCGGCCAGGAAGATTTAAATAGATCTATCGTGTATTGGTTATCGAATATCGGAAATACATCTTGATTTATCTTTTTAACCAAAATAAGAGCTGTTGCTGCAATTAAAATCCAACCTAAAAAATGAGCAGAAAATAAAAAAGATATTGGAGGTTTTAGCGAGACTAAATATATAAATGCGAGTAAACTAAGTAGCGTTCCTGTACCAGATGCTAAAACTGAAAACTCATAGCGTAGTTTGCTTTGGAAGATCAGATTACAGGTGGTATAAACTGCTGAGGCTACTATTGCCAAAGCTCCAAAATAAACTGCCTGGGAAAATAGAGGAGTGGTAAATGGCCATAAAGGTAGTAATCCAACCGCCAGCACCACCAACAGCCCTGACCACAGCAATCTTACCCCTAACAACCTTCTAAACTCTAATTTGAAATTTTTTAATGCATGGGCATTAAAACCAAAATCCGCTAACAAATAAAAAATACCAAGGTAAGTCAATGCTAAAGTAAAAGTTCCGGTTCCGGCTTCTCCGTAATTTCTGGCCACTACCCCTAAAATTATAAATGTCGATAGGGAAGTGACAACTTTACCCAACATTTGCCACAAAGTCTGTTGTGAAATTTTTAAAAGGGACTTCATGCTTTTTCATTCTAGCATGGATAAAGATATTCCCCATATTAGGAAAAATAAGCGATAACCCTGAGGCAAGGTTAAAAAATAATGATCAAACATTCCCAAAAATATTACCACCAACCAAAGTAGCCGGAAACGACCTTTCCAAAGGGGATATCCGATTAGACTGATTAGCCCAATCAATCCAACTATCCCTGTTTCCGAAAGGGACAGTAAAAAAATATTATGAACTGGCTGCAAAAACCTGCTCGGACCGGCTAACAATTGATCTGATGCAACAATGATAAAATTATTTAATCCCACACCCAGTAAGGGGTGGTGGCGCCATAAGTTAAAAGCAATGGAGATCTGTTGTTCTCTTCTTATCAAAGACAAGATGTCAAAATTAAAAACAGAGGCAAATCTGGTATATAAAATCGGCAGCAGTAGTACCACTACCAGGATTAACAGCAGTCGTGCTTTTTTCTTAAAGCTTAATAAAGCTGACCCCAACCCAGCCATTATCGCTATTCTGGACACAGTTAAAAGAATAGTTACCCCAGCTAGAAAAGTAGTAATATAGATTGTCTTGGCCTTTAGCTTCCACCATGACAGCAGCAATACCACTATTACCATAAATCCAGCCAGAACATTCGGATGAGGAAAAGTACCATACGGTCTTAAAAATTCCAGCCCGTAAAAATCAAATTTGGCAATGCCAGGAGTAGACAGAGAAAAACTTCTTTCCCCCAAAATCCAAAGTCCTACAGTACTGGCCTTTATAAACTGTAGTATGGCCAGGATAGATTCTCCCAGTAGTGATAAGCTTAAGGCCCAAAAAAAAACTGATTTAAACTCTTTTAAATTTATCGAAGCAAGATATATTCCCAATAAGGAAGCAATAAAGTATTGTTCCAATCTGACAAACCCTGCTCCCAGATTAGCTTGGCCAAGTAAAGATAGGCTTTGAGTCAAAATAAAAACAAAGACTAGACTTAGGGCGGTTTGGTTAATATGGCTTTTTTTCCAAAGAAAAATAAAAAATAATAACAACACTAAAATATCCCAAAAATAAATAGTGGGGGAGAGATAATCAATTGGCAGAGAATAAACAAAACTAAATTGCGGCCAAAAATGCCGGCCTAATTGAGTAGGAAGAAAGAGCAGGACTAAAAAAAGAAGCGTGCGCTCAACTTTCTTCATCCACGACTACTTCGACTTTGCTGACTTTGCTTTAGATAGGCTTTTTGGTTTGACAACAATGTGCCTATCTCTACCTTCCCCCAGGCTTTCAGTTTCTATGCCTTTCATCTCTCCTACCACCATATGAATCACTCTGCGCTGCCAAGCAGACATTGGCTCCAGCTCTAAATCCTGCCCTGAGTCTAACACCTGCTGACCCCACTCTTTCGCCCTTTGAGTTAATTCTTCCTCTTTTTGTTTTCTCCAGTCAGAAACATCTAGAATAACTCTTTTAAACTCACTTGATTTATCTTCCAGATTGCGGGACATTATCTGGTTGACAATTAGTTGCAACGACTCTAAAAATTCTCCTCTTGCTCCAATTAGCCGGCCAGCGTCTTTTGTATCAATCGATACAAAAAACCCCTCTGCTTCTTCTGCTATTTCATAGCTACCCTCAAGAAGAAGCAATCCCAGAATATTATCTAATATTTCACTCAATCGACTTTCCATAGTAATAGTGACTAGCCGCTAGAATCTAGCGTCTAGAATTTTATTTTCCTTGACTCTTGACTCTGGCCACTAAACTCTGTAATCCTCCCCAGCCAGAAATCTGATACTGCTGAATAATCCCCATTATTGTAAAGGTATTCCAATATATTGCAAGGCCCACTGGAAATTGAAAAGCAAAATAGCCAATCATTATTGGCATCAGATAGGTCATTTGTCCCTGCATAGAAGACATAGCCTCCTCCATACCTTCCTTTTCCTTGACTTCTTTAGGAGTCTCGTCTTTGTGATGAGAAAGAGGCTTAGGTGGTGCCATCATTTTAGATTGGATAAAGGTCAATCCTGCTGTAACCAGTGGAATAAGCAGTAACCAAACTCCTTGAGTTAAAAAGTTGGCCGGCGAAATAGCTAAATTAATACCAAAAAAGGACTGATCTGGTACAGAGTTTAGATGCAACCATGGGTTGTACAAAACAGAATTGATCCTACCCAACCCTGCTCCGTGAGCATTAACTCCCTGAGGTACCACATTTAAGATGGCCTGGTATAAAGCTATGAAAATCGGTATTTGTATTAATGCCGGCAAACACCCACCAGCCGGATTGACTCCATGCTCCTTATAAAGTTGCATTTGAGCAGCAGCTAACGCCTGCTTATCATCTTTGTGTTTCTGCTTTAGTGTATCTAGCAAAGGTTTTAAAGAAGCCATTTTCTGCGCGGATTTTACTTGGGAGGCAGTAAAAGGCCACACCAAAAATCTAATAAATACAGTCAAAATAACAATCGCAAACCCCAAAGCTCCTGGCAGATGTATTAGGGTAAGTAGTTTATAGACAAAGACTAATAGATTAACAATCGGCCCGAAAAAGATCGTATTAAAAATAGCCCCTATTAACTCCATGGGTTGCAGGCGAGAATTCTCTTAACCCCCAGCCAACCTCCTTTCAGTACTCCTACCTCTTGTATGGCTTGTTTTGTATACTCCGAGCAGCTAACTTCGTATCGACAGGCCCCGCTTGGTGCAAATGCTCGAAGCAAACCTCTATCAAAAGATAGGTAAGTTTGATAAAGAGTAATCAGCCCAGTGATTATATTTCTCATATTAAATTCTATTCCAATATCCCTGCTTCTTTTAATTTATCCTCCAAATCAAAAAGCACAGTATTTGATTTTACATCAACAATACTCTGTTTGGGAAGCACCACTATATTTAAAGATTTTGGCAACCTTAAATACAATGCCTCAAAAGCAGCTGAAGTCAGCCTTCTAGCACGGTTTCTTTTCCCTGCTTTTTTAAAACTTTTAGAAGAAACTGCAATCCCAATCCTTGGTCCTAAGCTTACCGGCAATGAGCTTACTGAAGGCGTCGAAGGATCACCTTCTTTTATAAAGACTTTCAGATACTTAGTTTCCAGTCTCTTTCCAGAAACAACCCTTTTGAAATCTTTTTTTAAATTGAGGCGAGAGGGTTTGGGAAGCATTAGACTGTCAGTCTTTTTCTGCCACGGGCTCTTCTTCTTTTTAACACCTTCAGTCCACCTGATGTGGCCACCCGAGCCCTGAATCCATGTTTTCTAGCCCTTTTTAATTTTTTTGGCTGGTAAGTTCGCTTTGGCAATCGGAGCGCGCCTCCCTTCTTGCGCGCGAGATCGCTTGCAAAAATGGTCTAAATGATCATTTTTGACAAGGGTGAAAAAAGTATACCACAACTTGATCTAGTTTTTAATAGTTCCTCTATCTTTACTTGTGGATAACTTGTCCACTAAGATCCTTCTCGTGGACAACTTAAGACTTTGGCATAAATTTCTACAAACCATCAAGCCTGAAATCAGCCCGGCTAATTTTAAAGCTTATTTTCTAAAAATTCTCTTAAAATCAGTTGCTAATGATAAGATTACCTTAAGCGCTCCGTCAGCCTTTATAGTAGGCACCTTAAATAAAAATTATAAAGATCAGGTGGAAGATATTTTTGAAAAACTGCTGGGTAAAAGAGTGGCGGTTGAATTTACTGTCAAAGAATTTGAGGAAATTATTCAAACTCAAGAGGAAGATTTATTTCAACCTGTAAGAACACAGCAAACTTCTTTAAATCCAAGGTATACTTTGGAAAATTTTGTGGTAGGACCATCTAATAATGTCGCCTATGCTGCGGCAGAAGCGGTTGTCCAAAACCCAGGAACTTCCTATAATCCTTTGTTTATTTATGGAGGAACTGGCGTGGGGAAAACTCATTTAATGCTGGGTATTGGCAATGCCATACTGAAAAAGCGCCCGCATTCCAAAGTTAATTATTGCTCTTCGGAAAAATTCACCAATGACTACGTAGAGGCTTTGCAAACAAAACAGTTTGGCACTTTCCGTAATCGCTATCGATCTACTGATATTTTACTAATTGACGATGTGCAGTTTTTCTCAGGCAGAGAAGGCACTCAAGAAGAGTTTTTCCATACTTTTAATGAACTATCTTCCAAAAATTCACAGATTGTCATTACTTCTGACCGCCCTCCTCATGAGATTGCCAAAATCGAAGACCGTCTTAAATCAAGATTCCAGGGAGGGTTAATGGTTGACATGCAAATCCCGGATTTTGACACCAGAGTAGCGATATTAAAAAACAAATGCCTTGAACAACACGCTGTTTTACCTGAAGATTGTTTAAACTTAATTGCCGCCTCTGTTGAGTCAAATGCCAGAGAGCTGGAAGGAAAACTGACCCAGGTCCTGCAAGCGCTAAATTCAAAACACCAGGAGCCCACCTTGGAAAACATTAGAATCCTGCTGGGTAAAAAAAACGAAGACGCCATTACTGCTCTTTCCCCAAAACAGGTGATAATGACTGTCTGCGAGTACTTTAACATTAAACAAACGGATTTACTTGGTCCGAAAAGAATAAAAGAGCTGGTTTTACCCAGGCATTTAGTTATGCACATTTTAGCAGAACAGCTAAAACTGCCTGTGGAAAGAATAGGAGAAATCTTAGGGGGTAGGGACCACACCACTGTAATGCACGGTAGAGACAAAATCAAGCGATTAATCGCCACTGACAGAGAGATTCAAAGAATGTCAATTGAGGTAAGACAAAAACTGGCCGCAGTCATCTAATTTTAAAAGTTATGCACATAGCTTTGCTGCTTATCCACAAACTTATCCACAAAAAACTTCAAGTTAATCACACGAAATTCTCCCAAAGACAGATTCGAAAATCACTCTATCCACAAATCCACACAGCATATTATCATTACTATTATTCTTAATAATAAGGTATAATCGAACGCGCAAGTGGATAAACTCTAGCTCTTGGCTTAAAGGTATTAACATGGAATTAAATTGGTGGATGATTGGAATAATAGCACTTCTTTTAATAATTGCTTACCTTTTTGGCAGGCTTCAAGGTAGAAAACCAACTGATATTCCAACTGATCTAATTGATTTGTACAAAGGAGTACAAGAACTGCCAGCCAGAGTTTTGCAAGCTATACAAGGCTCAATCAATCCGCAAAAAGGCAGGATGGCTGAGCTGTTAACTTATGCGGAGCTGCGCTATGATTATGACCGGATCATTCCTTTGGGCCACCCGGTTGACTTTGTAGGTGTTAAAAATAACGAGCGGATAGATTTCATAGAAGTTAAATCAGGGCAAAGTTATATCTTGACAGAAGAGGAAAAACACATTAAAAACCTAATAGCAGCCGGCAGGGTCAATTTCAGGCTGATTAAGATAACAGAAGATGAGATAGCGCGTTTTGTTTCTGCCAAAAAACCATGAAGTTTACAATATTACAACAGGATTTGTTGCCTTCACTTCAGGCGGTTGCCAGGTCGGTTGGCGCCAGGTCGACGTTGCCGGTTCTTGATAATATCCTGCTTTCAATTGAAGGCCAAAGGTTAAAAATAGCTGCCACGAATTTGGAGATAGGAGTGGTTAAATTTATTCCTGTCAAAGAAGCTGCGGAGGGAGAAATTACCGTGCCAGCCAAAACCTTAGTGGAGCTAATTTCCGGCCTGGGTCAAGCTAAGGTAACACTTGAGTCGCAAGGAGAGGTTTTAACTGTTAGTTCAGGCAGTTTTAAAGCTTCAATTAACGGTATTGCTGCAGCAGAATTCCCAGTGATTCCGGTTTCTTCAGGGTCAGATGTCAGCTTTCCTAAAGAGGTGTTTTTATCCTCTGCTGCAGTGCTTTTTGCCGCCGCAGTAGATGAAGGAAGGCCAGTGCTTACCGGTATACTGACAGAAGCTAAAGATAGTAGATTGGATTTTGTGGCCACTGATGGTTTTAGATTAGCTCATAAACAGGTTGTCCTTCCTAAAGCCCCAACAGAATTTAAGACTTTAATCCCCAAAAGAACATATGAGGAGGTTTTAAGAATTATTTCAGAACAAGCGGTGGGTGAGATTAAAATAGCTACATCGCAAAATCAGAATCAAGTGGTGTTTACCCTTGGGGAAACAATCGTTTCCTCAAGGTTGATTGAAGGGCAATTTCCTGCCTGGGAAAAAATTATACCTGCAGAGATTGTTGGCCGGGCACTGGTGGAAAAAGAACAACTTTTACAAGCCATCAAGTTGGCAGCAGTTTTTGCCAAAGGTGATAATGTTTTGGTTTTAACTACCAAAAATAAGTCTTTAAATCTTAAATCATCTGCCAAAGAAATAGGTACTCAGGAGAATGAAGTGGAGGGTAATATTGAAGGAGATGAACTTCAGATTGCTTTTAATACCAGGTTTTTACAAGATGCGGTTTCCAATATCCCCAGCGTACAACTGATGATTGAATTTTCAGGACCATTGTCTGCTGCTTTAATAAAACCAGTTGGAGGAGAAGGCTTGGAATATATCGTCATGCCAGTAAGACTCAGTTGAATTTCAAATAAATACCAATAAATTCATACCCCCCTGTAGGCGACTGTCTTAAAGTGGTATATCTTCTCTTGTCCCCATCTGCCAACTCCATCAAATTTAGTCTCTGTCCCAATAAAAATAGTATAGGTTTTCCCCAGCTCATAAGGATTAACCGGAATAATTTTGGCGGTTTTCCTATCAGAGGATAGCTCAATTTTAAAATCTGTTTTTGGTTCAATTCTTAGTTTAAACTCACCCTTATTTTCCAGAGTTCTATTGAAGGTGATTTCTATAATTTCATTTGCCGAAACTATGGTATTTTCCAGCGGATCTGGTTTGGTGGAAACAATCTTAGGGGAGTCGTTTTGAGCAGGCGTTGTTTGTACAACAGTTTTAATTTGGGTGTTCTTAGAAGTGTTTTGTTTATAAAACCAGAAAGCCCCAGCTATTAGCATGATAATAATTAATATTGCTATTTTTGTTTTCATATACCTGAATAAGGTGGAGCTTTAAAACTATATGTATAGTTTTTATCAAGAGTTTCACCAGTGGCGGAAGAAGTAGTTTTAAGTATAGTAAGGGTATAGGTTGTATCAAAAGACCATCCATCTAAAGGGTCGACAATAATTTCATTTGGATCACCCGCACGTCTAATTCTGATTTCCTTCTGAGGCCTGAGAGTGTAAAGGATATTATCTGATACAGGTTGGTTAAATGTTAATTTTATAGGTTCTGTTATGCCGACTGAGTTACCAGATATACTGGTGGAGATTAGCTGAAAAGTGCTAATTTGGCTCACTGAGGGCTGAGGTATAGGATTAGTTTTTGGTGGCTGGTTTTGTGTTCTACTTTTTAGAAATAGAAATAAGATTAATACCAGAATCAGAAATAGTAATAAATAAATCGTTTTTGTTTTCATGGCGAACACAAATGAGCTTCACTGATTGAATCCAACCATTTACCATCAACCGAGATAGCTGTGTGTAAATGTCCTCCGCCATCTCTATCTACACCAGATTTAGTAGTACTCACCACATCGCCAGATTGTTGAGCGTTGGCATTAATGGAACTATTTAAGTGTGTTAAGTCTATTCTCACTCGCTTGCCCCCATATTCAGTTTCATATTCAACTTTATAGCCATCTGCTCCTCCTGAGATTGGGTCAGGGCCTTTTACCTTAGTCCATTTTACAGATTGCCCACCATAAACAAAAGGAAGATAAACTATAACATTCGCCCCGTTTCCTGTCTCCGGTCTAACGTCAACAGCAGCCTTTAACTGATCTGTAAAAGGACAAGAAGCATAGGGAGGTTGAGTGCAAGCTACATAATAACTGGGATTACCATGGCCGCAAGGACCACCACCTCTAGGATTATTAAAAGTTCCACAAATTAGTCTGAAATTTCCTGATCCATTTTGACTCACGGGACAAGATGCTACTGTATCACTTGATGTTGGTCCAGTCGTAGGAGAGATGGGTGTGGTTGGTTTGCAAGCCTGAACACTATTGTAGACATCATCGCCGTAATTGTTAGGTCCATCCATACAACTTGGGTATAATAAGCAACCATAATACCCATAAACCATTGCATAAATGGCATTTTTATCATTGGTCCAAGCAGGATCCCATTTATTTCCATCTCCATACCCAGGATGGTTAAGCGCAGGATATGTGTAACTCATTTTTTTGAGTAAAAATCCCGCCCCCATTATTACACTTTTTCTCACATCACAATAATCAGCTTCTGTTAATGCGCTGTAATCTATATTTAGAAGTTTAGCTCCATTAGTCACCGCGGGAGCATCATGACCCTTGGTTCCAGTCGGCTGTATCTGCATTATTCCCAATGCTCCAGTTGGACTTCTGGGGCATCCAGCAGAACTTGATAAAAAGACTAAATCTGCATCTGTTTTGTTTACAGAGGAAGGAGATTCAACCCGAGTGAATGCTGCTAATACAGCTGCGGGTACACCAGTTAAGTTAGATGCTTCCTGAAAATAGCTTAGCAGTAAGTTGCTTTTAAAACTTGCTTCCGGGGGTCTTTCCGAACCTCGTGTAAATTTACAACTACTAATATCTCCTCCACCACCTGGAGCTGTACTACCAATGCCGATATTGCCAGATCCTGGAATTCCTGGGGTACCTGGTGGGCTAAAGGCTGTGAATAAAAAAACTGCTCCAAACAGCCCTAAAAATAGCAGCCAGACCTTTTTTTTAGGCCCTGCTAAATTTAACCCACCTCTGGAAACTTGATTAGAAAATCTAACTCCTGCATCAATAGTTCCTCTGCCAACGTTGCCAAAAAATCTGCCTGCTCCGCCACTTTTAATAAAAGAAGGTAATATTGCCCCAGCTCCTGCACCAGCAAACATGCCAGTACTGCCAAAGGCTGCTCCTGCCAAACCTCCAATTCCAGTTGAAACAAGAGTACCAATTCTGCCAACTGTTAAAAATTTACCAATATTTTTTTTGAAAAAAATGCCGGCATTAGAGGCAAAGCTTTTTCCTGCACTGGTAACCCCTGTTGGAATTTTTGGGGCCTGAAATCTGGGTCTAGAAGTAGGTTTTATAGGACGCTCTTCTGTTACCACCCCAGTTTTGTTGGCAACATATAATTTTGATGGTGTAGTAAGTTTTATGGGTTCTCCGGCGAGAGAACGTTCTCCTACTACATTTCCGCTTTTATTTGCAATAGCTATGCTTGGTGGAGGTGTTTTTGGTTCGTTTATAACCACGCCGCTTTTATTAGCTATTGCGATTTTTGGGGCTGGTGGAGTTTCTTGGGGGACGCGGAAAATTCTTCTGGGGTTTGGGGGATGGTAACTACCACCTCCGGATAGTCCAGAAGGGAAACCAGGGCCAGAGCCTCCCTGGCTCATAGTGCCGGCTGGTTCACCTGTTGGCGTTTGTCCAGCTGAGGCTGCTTGCCCACTTTGTTCGGATTGTTGCCTGGCCTCATCAGCAATGAAATTATAAACTTCTTGGGTAACTTGAGTTTTATCAACATAGCTTTCTAAAGGTTTCTCCTCTTTATTTAGTTTATCCAGTACTGCTTTGGCCATTTGCAGATTACCTTCTTCAGTATCGGGGAATTTATTAGTATAAGCTAAAGGCAAAATTTTCCTGGCAAAGTAAAAAATTCCTTTTTCACCCCCAAACGGCAGGTTGTATCCTAAATAAGAAAAACGGGTAGCAAAAGTGGCCTGTTGGCCTTTTGGATTGTATAATTTAAATCTAAAAGCTTCCTCAATGTATTTATAAAAGCTGATATCAGCCATAATTAAAGAGTACCATTAAACGTTTTGTCTTGCTAGCAACTCTTGCGGGTTGGAGGTTATCAGCTGATGTTCTAGGGGTGATGCCACTACCCCCATGGCTACATGAGTATTGCCGGCAAAAAATAAACCTTGGCCAATGCCTTCAGACAGCAACAATCTTTGTTCCCCTTCTGATAGATTAAAAACTTGGGCCAACAGGTCAATTGAAGAAGGAGCCTGTTTTAGTAGTACCTGGATGGAAGAGTTAGAAATTATTTCCTTGCCACGGTCGCCTGCTAAAAAATCTTCCACATCTTGAGTAATGGTGGTTAATCCCAGATAATACTTGCGAGCTCTTTTGGCCATATCCACCAAAAAATCCGCCGAATCAGGGTTGCGCATTAAATACCAGGCCTCATCCACAATCATGATTCTTTTTTTCAGCTTACCTCTAATTTTTGTCCAGACAAAATCCAAAATCATGTGAATTGCTAAAGGACGGAGTTGGTCTGGCAGGTTACGGACAGAAAAAACCGTAAACGAATTGTTAAGATTAATATTGGATTGAGATGAAAAAATTCCGGTTAGCGATCCTTTAATAAACCGCTCTAGTCTGGCTGCCAGATCCACTGCCGTGTGTTCCTCCATGCCGCTTAAGACTTTATATAAATCCTCCATTAAAGGTGTTCCGCTGGGAGGATTAAGCTGAGTTTTAATATCATCAGTAATACCTTTTAAACTGTAAGTTTGTTTTAAGGCGCGGTCTAAAACAGCTGCTTCTTGAGCTTCTAAGTTGCCTAAGACTATTTTTAGGAAAGCAGTTAAAGAGAGAATTTTTCTTCCCAATTCATTTTCTCCAGAAACTAAATCAGCACTTAAATCAAAAGGATTTATTTTAACAGGAGATGAAGCGGAAAAATTGATGTATTCTCCCCCGACAGCTTGAGCCAGTGGTAAATATTCTTGTTCTGGATCAATGATTAATACATCAGTCCCAAACATTAAAGAACGTAGTGCTTCCAGTTTAACAAAGTAGGACTTGCCGGCTCCGGATTTGGCAAAGATAACTGAATTAAAATTCTCTAAAGAAAACCTATCAAAAAGTATGAGCGAACCATTATGTTCATTAATTCCATACATGATGCCTTCATTGGCTGTTAGCTCTGATGAGGCAAAAGGAAAGGTAGTAGCTAGTGAAGTGGTATCCATGTTGTGAGTTAAATTTAAAAGATCCTGACCTAAAGGTAAAGTGGATTTAAACCCATCCTCCATTTGTAAGCTGGTAGCTTTGGCGCTGATTGATAAGGAGGCCAAAGTTGATTCAACCATTTTTGAAGTATTGTTTAAGTCCTCTTGGGAACTACTCGGTACAGTGATGTAAAGAGAAAACTGGAAAAATCTCTCCGCCCCTCTGACTAACTGATCTTGCAGAGCTTGGGCGTCTTCCAAAGCTACTGTAACAGCTGGATCAACCGCCCGGCCCCTTTCCAAATCTGTTTGTAAGGTGGCTTGCATTTCAGCGATTTTCCGCTTGAGCTCATCCAAAACTCCGGCAGACTCTGATGGATAAATAAACATTGAGATCAAAAGAGAGTGGTCAAAAGAAATTAAAGGCTCCAGCCAGTTTGACTCAACAAATCTGGGATAATTTGAAACAAAATAAGTTTTGAAAAACCTAGCACCGATCCTTAAATGATTAAAATCAGTTTCAATTTCCGCCGGAGCTAACACATCTTCTAAAGATAGTTGCGGTTTTATTTCTTCAGCAGGTTTTTGTTGTTTTTTTAAAAAAGGTATTTTCATGTTACCCTTCCAGTTCCTCCACCACAAATGGATGAGTTTTGGATTGCCCCGCGTAGTCTGTTTTTGGCGAACGAACTGGAGTTGGTTGGCTAGCTGAAGGAGCAGGGGAAGTGGTAGTTGCCGGAGCAGGTTGGTTAACCGGCTGTGGCTCTTTTAAAATGACTTCAGCATGTTTTGTTCCAACAGCAATCGGTGGTGTTTCTACAAAATAGCCATTGTAGATATCATAAAATAGTTCAACCAGTTTTTGATTATCTAGCTGGATGGCTTTAAGCCCAACTCGTCCTAGTTGTCTGATGATCTGATCCCGTCTTGGATAAAGTATGGTTCTAATTTTTTGTTCTAGATCTTCTTTGGAGCTACGCAGTCCCAGCTCTAAAGAATAAAGTGGAATAACCAGGTAAAATTTTTTGTCTAACACCTCATTTTCTTTAATGGTGGTTTGAATAAATTGCCGATAGTTTCCAATCATTTTGTAAATTAATGGGTTTGTCTGGGTTTGTCTGGCTTTATCCAAAAGAATCAGGTATGAATTAATATTAAGTCTTTCCGAATAAATAAAAATCTGGATACTAAAGCTTAACGAATTAAGCATTTGAGCAAAAGAGAAAATGATCGCCATTTGTTCCCTCTCTGACAGTAGCCCAAAGTTAACAGCGAAAACTTGTAATATCAAAGCCCCCCCGCCTTTTTTAAAAAAGACAATGTCGTTTTTGATATCAGATATTAAGATGTGTTCCTGCGTTGTATTCATAGTTGATGATATCTAAAAACTCAAACCGCAAAACTCAAATCTATATCTTAAAACTTTAAATCTTTTTAGTTTTTAGATTTAAGTTATAATTTTGACATTTGAAATTTAAGATTTGACATTGTTTCTACTTTGCCGTTATTAGTAGTGGCGGCAATATTTTATCTGTTAGCTCTATCTGTAAAACATCAAAATTATAATTCTCTTTTTCAAGTTCTAGAGTGTATATGCCATTTGGCAAAGGTGTTGAACCAGTGAATTGCCCAAGTTTATTGGTTTTTAAAGCTCTAACCGGTAGGCCTTCTTTATCATGGATCACGGCAATTACTCCTTCTAGATAAGCTCCGGAGCTATCTTTAATAATGCCGTTTATCACATTGGGAAAAGTTGTTAAGGCGATTTGAGCTTGTTTAGGCTTGACTGGTATAACCACCCTAATATTTTCTTTTACTTCTGTCTTTAGTTTGGCCGGTTTGCTAACTTGATCCAGCTGTTCTCTGATGGTTGAGGCCTGGGTAACCATAGTTTGCAAATCTGTCATAATTTTGTTGATTTGGGCAGAATAGTCAACTGGAATAGGAGTTGGTTGGATAGCTTCGGATTTAATCTGATTTAGGGCCCGCTCAGATTGGATAATTCTAAACTGCAGGTTTTGAGCTTGTCTGGCCAAGTCAACAGTTTTAGCAAGCTCATCAGCACTAGGTAGAGGAGTCGGTTTATCAAATAACTGCTGGGACGTTATCGGCACTTCAGCTGATTTTGGTAGACTGGTAGTTTGACTGGTCTGAACTGGTTGTAATCCAACAGTCTGAGTTGGCTGACTCTCTATTTTATCCTGAGGTTTGGTTGTTAGTCCGGATAGATACATCACTAGCCGGCTGTTAAATAAGGGTTCTTCTTTAAAGTTTTTATTGTTCTTTTTCCAGACTCTTTTAGTAGGAGAGTAAATGGCTTTAAAAAAGGCAGCTACCCAATGATCGAGCGGTCTTGAGCTGATGGGTAAAAAGGCAAAAGCCGCACCAAGGGCGGCTGAAATTATTAGGGTGGGCCAAGCGACAAATGGGTAGGCTGGAGCAAAAAAGACAAAAATTAGATAGGCAATACCAGAGCCTGCTGCTAAGTATAAGAACTGTTTTAAAGTCATGTCTCCCACCAGATGGAATTGGAAACTAGTCACGTTTTGTGGAATAGGATGTGGTCCCATATACTCTCTATATACATCGTGAAAAAACTGGTGGCAAGAAGCACAAACAGGATCATTATGGGGCAAAGGAGGCTAATTTTGATGGGTTGACTTTAACTCATTTCTTGTTATTCTTAAAAGGTGGTGTTTCATCCTAAGCGACGAAGGAAAGTCGGAAGGATAAGAGACAAAAAGGGAATGCCGTGTAAATCGGCAGCTGTGCCGCAACTGTAACCCTCAAGTGTAGTTGAAGGGAAGCCAGGAGACCGACCACAATTTAGATCCCGATTCAGGAGCAATATGTCATTAGTAGAAACAGTTAACACCTCAGTTGCAGCCCCCTTAAAAAAACTAGATATTTTAATTGCGCCAGACCCAGGCGGAAGATTTGAAGGCAGTTTTAATATTAATGATACAATAGTGTTTGCCCAACCTCTTGACCGAATTTCCCCTAATACAGAGCCGGAGGAACCAATAAAAACAGCCCCCTTAGATTTTGAAAAAGACTTAAGGGGAATAGCCCGGGTAAGAAGGTTCTTTAAAGAGGGAGGAGTGACAGTGCCGGAGAGTATCTCAAACTATGATCTTGCTTCAGCCAAATGGGCTGCTGAAGAAGCCAGATTGGCCGGGACAGTTGAGGGATTTAAAGAATATGAAACCGAACAGGTGGAGAAAGCTTTAGGGGAAAGGTATAATAGCGCTGAAAGCGTTATTACCTACCTGATTGATCAGTCGTTTAGACTAAGAAACGAAAAACACTCTGATGAACCCGCTGCTATTAAGATCGCGCGTGGGAATGTTTATCTTCAGCGACAAGGTTCACCTGATTCTGAGCGTGAGGCAAAAGAACTGGAGGGCTTTTTAAAAGTAGAAAGCTTGCTAGCAGATCCGGCAACTCCCATAGACACCAAAATGATGGTAATCTCCCCCCCTAGTAAACTGGAAGGTTCAATTTATGTTAAAAACTTTGTGGATTTTTATGAATTAGTAACAGATGACAAAACTGGTAAAAGAATGGTAAGGATGACCAGGTTTGCTACAGATGCCACCTATGGTGAAGGCGTAACTGATGCCTACTTGTTATCTCACCCGACCAGAATAGATTCAACTGATGCAAGCAGTGTAGAGAAAATCTTTTTGGACAAGTTTAGTAAGGGAAAAGATGTGACAGAGGAAAAGGAGAAGCAGACAATTCTTAGCAAAAGTAAGGAGAGAATTAAATTTTACATTGATGTGTTGTGTAATCCTGCAGCTACTGCTGAAAGTATCGCCTTGGCTTTTCAGGCGGTATTAAATGGTGCTGATGTAGTCGGCAGAGGGTTTGAAAGGATAGTGGAGACAGTTTTTAAAGGAGTAACTCGGGTATTTAACAATGTACCAACTTTTAGAAATATAGCAGAAGAAGTTGATTGGCTGGGCAGGCTGGTAGTGGAACCAGTTGCTGCAGCCTGTGGTATATCCGGAGGGGTTTCAATTCAATCAATTAGAAAATTCCTTAGTGGGGGTATTGGCAATTTAATCTCAAATTTCTCCATGATATTTTCCGGTGGCTTATCCTATATCAGAACAGAAAAAGGCGATTATCATACTGGTGATTGTGTTTCTTGCAAAAGGGCGAGTGTATTAGTGGGAGAGTGTGATATCTGCACCAGCTGTGAGCAAAATATGTCTTGACAAAAAATTAGTTCGTTGACAGAAATAGATAAGTAGTCTACAATGTAGAAAGTTGGAAATGTAAACTTATGAAACAAGTTGCCACAAATCAAAACCAACAAGAATATTTAAGAATTCTGGGTAAGGGTATGGTTACCATCCCAAAAGAGTGGAGAGTTGAACTTGGTTTAGAAGAGGGTGATGTTGTCAAGGCAAAAAAAGAAGGAAATAAAGTGGTAATTGAAACAGCTAAAAGCCAAAATGCGCCGTATAGGGTTTTCAGTGACGAAGAAATTAATGAATTCTTAAAAGAAGATAAATTACCAAAGTCCTTATCTCAAAGGGTAGAAAAAGATCTTGCAAGGCTGACTTCTGGATGAAAACAGTGAGAGTATATTTTGATGCGTCTGTGATGATTGCTGCTCTAATATCCCAAAAAGGAGGTTCGTCGCTTCTCCTTGAATATGTAAAACAGGGTAGAATTATTGGAATCACTTCCCAGACAGCTATTAATGAGATATTGGAAGAGGATAAACCTAAAAAGATTAAAAAGTCAAAAAAAGAAATAAAACATTTTATTGCCCAAAGTGGTTTAGTAGTTAGAAAGGTTATTACCGGGGAAGACGTAGCTTCTTATAAAGATCAAGTTGATGTTGAAGATGCTCATTTAATTGCGGGTGCCAATTTTACAAAGAGTTTATATCTTGTAACTTTAGATAAAAAACACTTACTCCGTGAAGATATAAAACAAAAATTTCTTCCTCTTAAAATAGTTTCACCAAAAGAATTACTGGAAAAACTGGTTCCTACAAACAGGGATAATTTTT
>OBEQ010957162.1_pt1 | contig 33866 bp, 41 predicted proteins | sample 1670901 | NCBI WGS metagenome assembly OBEQ01 (sample SAMEA104232315, study PRJEB22302) | groundwater metagenome | biome: forest; feature: aquifer; material: groundwater | place: USA | collected 2011-08-07 | depth 5.4 m | reverse complement strand
TGTGAATCCCCCACTGGTCTCCCCAGAACGATCCAACGGTTAGTGCGCTCATTTCCGTCTCGAACGTTCGATCGTAGAGGTCGCCATGAACGTCGGCGTTGCGAAGGTCGCCTTGGTAGAGGGCACCAAAACGGATGCCGCGCTGTTCAGCGAGCGTCTTGAGGGCACCCGGCGGTGACGCAACCACCATTACTGGTAATGTGGAGCTTGGTTGCGCAGAAGAAGAAACAGATGAACCACCGCTTAATTGATCAATGACGTTTTGCTGCTGATTGGTCTGCGTCTGGGATCGTTGCTGCAATTCCTTGGCCTTCTGTAGCGTGTCATTGCCGACCTCCACGGCGCTTTTTTGATTTTGTAAGCCGCTGAAATATAAACCACCGCCCACAAGGAGGGCGACAATTCCCAGAATGATGACTATCTCAAACAGCGTAAATCCTTTTCGGTTCATCAGTTAACTATACCATCGTTGGTACGCGGACTGAACAATGTTCGATTCCAGTCGGGGTGGCCGACAAGACAAAAAATCCAACCTATATTTTTCAAAGGCACAAGAGCTTGACTCGAACTCAATCCGCATCGTGAACAAAATTAGAAGTGTGATTCAGGGGTGGCAAGAGGATATGTATGTACCGGACGTATCAGCACAGGAGCAAGTTGAGTTTATTGGTTTTTCCTGTTCACACACTCGTCATGGCTTCCGTTTCTTGAACAGCATGAAGCCGCCGCCTCCAAGCGCAATTATCAGTATGCCAATGACAGCGTAGAGCGTAGAGAGAGAGCGATGAAGATTGAGCCGGTGTTTTGTCAGGAATGGTGTCTCGATTAAGCGCCTGTTGTGTTTGGGATGAAAGAGGCCGCGCACCGCTGGTTGATGATTTGGTGACGCTTACCTCCTCACCCGCGCCAAGCGTGATCGCGGCGAGAGATTTATTGTTAGGCGTTACAGTTACGGAAACTGGTTGCTCCGCATCGTGAACAACGTTAGAACCAGAATTAGCAAGGCATTAGAGGAAAATCAGTATATTTACATCCCAGATTTGAGAACTTACGCCAACACATAAACTTACCTCACCCCGCTACTCATTATTATTGTTTGGAGAAGTTATAAACCGAAGCAAATACTGCCCAAACAAGCCCACGGCAAATCGCCGTCCAGATACCACTTATTTTGATATTTCACGATTTTGATAGTTTTCCCAGAGTCCGTTTTGCAGATTCCATAATCATCGGTTTTGTTGAGCAACTGAACACATCCTCTAAAGGCATAATAATTTTCAAAAGTGCTGTGGGCTTTGCGTAAATAGAACCACTGGCTAATTCCAAAAATGAGAGCCAACATCACCGCTAACGATATAAGAATTATCGCTACCTTATTTTTTAATATCTTCATAGGAGCATCTCTTTTTTTAATCGGCTCCGCATCGTGGACAATGTTAGAACCATTTTTGAGACGCAAAATCAATATATTTACATACCCGATTTGAGACCAGAAGCGGTGAGGATTTAGTTGTTACATCCCCCAATCCCTTATTTCTGCGCATTCTTGAAACCCTTAATCTTTTTTCTTTCGTCTTTCTTAAGTAATTTAACTTCCTTTTTAAGTTCTCTAATATGTTTTTCGGTGGGCAATCTTTCTGGAAGAATGCCCCCGATGTCTTTAATAGTCTGCCTTACCTTGCCGCCAACCATAAAGTGAGTTCTTGAGGCCGCCTGTTCTCCATATATTTTATCGTTCGCTATCTTTTCGTCTGTTTGAGTTATGCGGAACAAATTGGCCGCCAATTCGGTAGAACCAGCCCTGTCGAGTAATTCTCCTTTCTTTATTCCTTTTTTCTGCTCAATCTCCGATAAGGGCATTCCGTAAAGACCCTTATATCCGGCATCATTAAACAATCCGAACTTGCTTACGCCAGCCCGCTTCGCTGTCTTAAAAAGTTTCTTATTGCGGTCAGATACCTCGCCACGAATGAAAAGCCTTTTTTCGCTATCCGATAATTGCTCAAAAATTTCCTGTCGTCTTGTCTGAATGGCAAAATAAGTTTGCGCGTTAGCTATTTCTGGCTTTTTGGGGTCGCCATTCTGGGCTACAAGGTAGCAGGCATACCTATCAAGCCTATAATTTACGACCTCTCTAACAGTATTTGAGCCAATTTCGACCATTTTGCTTGACCGCGCAAAATGGTTATCCACATCCTGACCGCTGTTAATACAAGCTTTGGCCCCCCTGCTAATTACTTCCTCAAAGGCACGCCACTGCACATATCCTAATAGGGGCATCAATTCGCGGGCGTCCCAGTATTCAACCCCGTTTTCGTCAACCTTTTTGATGCCTTCAAAATCCTTGTGAGGGGCAAGGGGCATTATTTCGTTTGGCATAGTTCCAATTCTATATTCTCACACTAAATAGTAAATAGCCCACAGTGATCGGTACTCTCCCCCTTAGACAACCCGAGAACCTGTTCGATAAGCTAAGTAACTTATATACTTATACTTGCCTCATGAAACAAAGATTCAAGCTGATTGCGTCGGTATATTTGTTATTCGTTCGGAATGATAAGATATTGCTCTTACGACGCCTCAATACGGGTTACGAAGACGGAAACTACGGGCTTGTTTCGGGGCACGTTGACGGCAATGAATCTTTGACTGCAGCCGCCGCGCGAGAAGCGAAAGAAGAATCAGGAGTTACGATAGATCCCCGAGAATTACGCTTGAAAGTCGTAATGCATCGAATAGGCAACGACGAACGAATCGATTTCTTCTTTGAGCCGCAAACGTGGGAGAGCGAACCCAAGAATATGGAACCTGAAAAATGCGACGATCTCAGCTGGTTTCCTATTAATACTCTTCCCTCCAATACCATCCCTTACATTCGAGAAGCGATCCGATGTTATCAAGAAGCTCTCACTTATTCAGAATTTGGGTGGAGGTAGGTAATGTGCTTGTGCATTTAGGACTCGAAATCGACTCTCAAAGACTCTCATCAAACCTACGCCTCTCGGTCTGTTCGATACTAAAACTGGCTGCTCCGCGCGCTGGACGAAGTTCGAACCTGTTTACTGGCAGGGAAGTCACACTCTTTCGATCTTGCGTTGAACTTGTAGCCTCGCCCCGCCACTCACTATTGTTTTGAAAAAAGAAGGCCCCAAGTCCGATGTTGCTTGGACTTGGGGCCACGGCTCTTATGAGGGTTGCGGATGCTACTCCAGAAATTTTCTGGCTTCCCGCAGGGGCCAAAGAACTACGAATTGAGCACCCTTCCTCTACCTCTCTCCTCGCCGATGATGAAGCTAAGGAGAGCTGCGACAATGGCAATGGGCAGAACAGTTACTATTGCCCATGCCACGCCAAAGACGGAGAGAAGCACAGCGAACAAGTACAGTCTGCTCGCTCCACTGCTCTTACTGCTAGCGAGAGTATACGAATCAGAAATTCCAAGGCTGACCTCCTCCTGGTTGATGGTGAATACGATGCTTTATCTAACGATGACCGCGTGCTTCTCCCAAAAACAGAAGTTGTACGCGCGCTCCTCGAGACCTTGGAGATCGCTCGGATGGTCGGGAATAAGACCGCCCGGGTAGGCATCGAAGAGCGTTGGAGCGGGACTGTTTTTACTCCAGCGAATCACCACCCCGATCCGATTCGTGGGCTGTTCGGGGTAGTTGGCAACGGTGTTCACGAAAAAATCTTCCCCCGCAAGCTTGCCGCGAGGCCTGCGCACGATGGTCGCGCGAACGTCCTCAGGGAGACTTTGAACGGGCACTATCTCGCTTACGCCGATGGGGTCGGGGAACTTGACGGTCAGATACGCTTTCTTGTAGAACTCACCATCAAACCATTGAAGCGCGTCCGTTCTCGCCGCGTTCATTGCCCGCGCCCGGATCAGTTCCAGTAGCTTGCGCGGGGTTTGAAGCCCGCCGAGATAGCTGTAGAACTTTGGGACGGGGGTCTCAAGCGCGCGGGCGACAAGGAATATCAATACGCGAAAGCAAATCGGCAATGCCGAGGGCGGTGCTGTATGCTCGAGAAGAAGACCGCAGGTTTTCAGTCAAAGCAAACACTGTAGTCCAGGATGTGGCGACTGCTATTCCTGTTGTGGAGTGGTGCAACAGGGAGGGGGTTAATGTACGTCTGCAGCGTGATATAAGCAACAAGGAACAATCCAATGCCTTAATTGCTCAGGTTATTCGTGAGCTTGAAGCCGTTCCTGCCCGTGAAGATATTGCCATTGGTGATAGTAGCGGATCTGGCACGGAATATACTTATCCCGGAGGGAGCTTCAAACTCAAAACTTTTGGCGATGTATATGTTGCTTCCATGTGTGACGACTGCGACCTTAAGGATACGCCGCAGTGCCGCGAACGTTTTTACGGAATCAGGGTCGAGCATGGGAAGGTGACGACCTGCATTGATAGGATGACAGCAGGGATCACAAGTTTTTCCATTTTGGAGTTTCTCGATCTGCTAGAGAAGAATACTGGGGTGCCGGTATTCATTGCTCAGCAGTACGAAGACATGCGGAGAGTTACTGACAAATAGGAGTCAAAAGTGGATACCTCGCCGGAACTGACGAATACAGATGTGGAGTATGCGTATGCCGTTCATCGTCGCTTAATCGGTATTGATGGGTGTGATGGCGTGGGTAAAAGTACAGCTGCTGTCTCACTTCAGCGCATCATGCCAAGCTATATTGCTGACGAGCTAATCGTTATTGAACCTAATCTGTTCGAGGGAAGCTCAAGGGCAATAGCGTTGGGAGAGGAATTCAGACGCAGACGAACCCAACTCACCGATGAGGACATCAACCGCTACTTTTTGATAGCGTGTCAGTCCAATTATGAGGAAATTGTGTTGCCTGCTCTCGAACGTAGCGCATGGGTGGTGCTGATTTCATCAGATTTACGGGCACTTGCTTTTACCATCGCGGAACGCTCGGAAAGCATTGTCGCATATACTCGGGAGGTTATCAGACGAGGAATTCTCACCAAAGGGTTGCAACCAAAATACCGCTGTATTTTAGAATCTGAACCTGACGTATTGCTTCAACGTGTTCAGGAAAGACGCAATAGTGATGCATTCGATCCTACATCGCTACAAGGATATCAGAGGCGTATTGCAAGCCTTGAGGAAGCAATATTATACATACAGGCGCTTGCCCCTGCTACCCTATGGCGGCGGATGCCATTGCAAACAGTCCCGACTGGACAAATTGCGTCGTACATGGATACGATCGCACACGAACTGACACAATGGATAATGGAGGGAGTATAGATGGATAGAGAACAGGTTATCGAGCGCATCGTGCAGAAATTAGAGGAAGAACGGCAACAGCTTTATCAGTCATACTCGACACATCTTGATGCGACAAACAGGGCATCATCTGCCATGACCTCTCGCTATGACTCTACCCGTGAAGAAATGGGCGCTGTGGCAGACGCAATCGCCCAGAAAATCACAGAGCTTGATGAACTGGTCGGCAGGATACGAAGTATGTCTGTTTCGCAAGGCAGGATACAGCTTGGGGCAATTGCTCTCATTACAGAGGGCGAGCACAAATATTATGTTCTTTTCGTTCCCGAGGGCGCAGGAGGGCGTGAAATATCCGAAGGAGAGATACGCATTGTAACTATCGCACCCACATCACCTGTCGGGAGGGCGCTGTTACGCAAGCAAGCTGGAGATGAAATAGAAATTAATCTTCCATCGGGGGTCAGAATATTGGAGGTTTTGGAAGTAGGGTAATCCTCTTCTAATTCCAAGCGAAGGTGCGGCTATGAGTCAAGCTCTAGCCGCCCTTTTTTATTTATCAGATTCTGGTAACATATCTTTAATATGCAGATAGAATACGAAGCTACTTATACAAATATAGATAAAGATGGCATTCGTCAGAAACTTAAAAATGCCGGCGCGACACTTGTTCGCCCTGAATTCTTACAGAAACGGGTTGTTTTTAACTTACCAGAAAGTTTACCTTTAAAAGGCGGATGGCTGCGAGTTCGCGATGAGGGCAATCGAATTACTATGACCTTGAAACTCATAGAGGGTAAGGGTATTGAAAGTCAAAAGGAAGTATTACTTGAAGTAAGCAGCTTTGAGAATGCAGAGGAACTTTTAGTGCTGCTCGGTGCCCACAAAACAGCGTATCAAGAAAACAAACGTGAATTATGGAAGTTTAATGGGGTTGAAGTTACCATTGATGAATGGCCGTTTTTGGAACCATTCGTGGAAATTGAAGGTGACTCTGAAGACGCAGTAAAGAATGCATCCGAAAAACTCGGATTTGATTATAAAGATGCCATTTTTGGATCGGTCACGACACTCTACAGCAAGAAGTATGCTGTGGCCGAGAAAGCTATCAACAATGAAATTCCAAAAATCGTCTTTAAGATGGAGAATCCATTTATGAGTGTTCATAAGTATCATAAATGATGATCTGTATTTTCTGTGATATCATTGGGCATACACGGAGCCATCGGGTTGACGGATGAAATCCAACAGCTCTACCTCCATCTCGACCTCCTTAGAATGGAATATACTCTCAACAAGAACTATTTACTTCTCGAGTTCTTGCGCTGCTAAAAATAAAATAGCAACATCGGTGCTGTTTGGTCAAATCGGGGGCTCCGAATCGTGAACAACGTTAGAGCCATAATTGAGAGGCAAAATGGGTATATTCACATACCAGATTTGGGATTGGGGCGATGTTAGTAATGTTATAATTCATTTATATATATGTCCAAGAGCTTTTGGATTATTGCAATAATTCTCGTATTGATCACTGGATTGATGATTGCGGCGATTCATTACCTTCATCCCTCGATTCAGTTAACTGGTAACTACAGCCGTCCCGCTATCAATAGTTCGACGCTCATTGACCTTGTCATCAGTTTGAAATTGAGCACTTCACGCTCGCAGGTCAATTTAGCCACTAGCTGGTTTACACAGCGCGGTTTTAAAATGAGGAATTATAAAACGGGAACCTCCGAAATCTTTATTGATTTTCAAGGAACACAGCAGCAGATATTCGATACTTTTCATAAGAAGATAAACAGCTATTGTCCGAGCGTGTTTATGTCAATTCCTGTGGAACTTTCATCGACAGTGCAATATATTTTTACGCCTCCTTGTCCGTCATTGAACTAGGATTAACTGTACATGGGTTGGATTCGATCTTCGATGAGTCTCTTCCCATCTTCCCAGAGACTATTATACCTCTCCTTTTAGACAGAAATTATATGGAATCCCTGTATTAGAGGTTTTGGTTATAAGAGGAGTTCAATAGAGCATTGCACTATCGAGTCTATAGTGATAAACCTTGATCGAAAATAATAAAAATGATAGATACTGAACAGACGATTAGAGAAGGTGGATTTTTCACTACACAGGGAGGAAAGGAGTATGTCCGAGCCCATTTCAGTTTTTCTCTTCTGTTTGGCAGTAGACGATATGGTGGTATGGGGTTTAATGCCATTCAGCGTTGTACCAGGATTGGTCGTAGGATTCAAGACAGGAAACCCTCTGCTCGCCGTTGGATCTACCGCTGTAGCGTGTTTGGCCTTTGAGCTCTTTGGCGAGACGGTGAAATGGATAGCAAGGCGTTGGGCAGTCTCATACTTCAAGGTCATATCCTAGGAACTTGATAACTTGACGAAGGAAAGGAGGTGAGTGCATGAAGATCGCAGAGGCCTATTTCATCGAAGATGGCATAGCGAAACTCCTTTTGGAAGTCACCGAGGGATCAAGGAAGGAGGTGTCAATGTTCCAACGTCTCAAGGGGAAATGGAAGATTTTTATAGACCGCGAATTTCGGCAGCCGCGGATGGAACAAACAATTGATGCCTGCGTCGACCTCGGGGGATTCCTCTGCGCAGGCGTTGCGGCAGCGATTGTGCTCTACTTCGCGTCCATTACTATGGTGAAATGGTTCTTTAGTTAGCACAATAGACCATTTCAGCAATGAGGTGCGCTTGCCTCTGGCAAAAAGTGGCGGCGGTTTAGATCAGCAGACCACTAGCTGGTTTTCTTGTCTGTGCCGTCCGCCCAGGCCCCGAATCGTTGCGTACAGTGTACGTAAGGATCTGGGGCTGTTTTATTTTGTCGGTGTCAGGTACGGGTATCAAAAATTACTCAAGGAAATCAGGGGTAAGAAAGTTGCTCCTCCTCCTGAACGAGTTCAGAACTCTTGATTGGGAAGCAATAAAGCAAGGACTTGGATTTAGCGGGATTCTTCAGCTAACTGGTCTGGCTATCGCTTGACCTTCGAGTTCAATATCAAAACCCGTCCTATTAGGTCATAAAAGAGATTGTGCTACAAGAAAATCAGAGCCAGCGCAAAATAAGACGCCGTCTGCAGTATACACCACAGACGGCTGATAAAATGTTTTTGCCTCGGGATTACGTCCAGTAACCCCCTCGCTACAGACCTTTCAACGTTGCAGGCCGCTCCGGGAGATATTCAACCCCCAGGTTCTGGCTGATCAATTCTTCCAAGACTTTCGCATACTCTCGGAAGTCATTGATTACCGTGATCTTTGGTCCGAATGTCTGTACATCCGGCACATCTTTGACGACGCGACGCCGCGTCTTCTCCTTACGCTGTAGCTGCCGGTCGCGCAGCCACTGCTCGCGACTCATACCCGCTTCCTCAGCGCGGGGGTTCTCGTACGTCTCAACCACATACCGCTGGACAAGATCGTAAAACGTGGTCTTGTCAAACGCATCGTGCGCTTTGCAGTAGCGGTCAAAGATTGCCTGATAGTCCTTTTTGCGCGCATACTGTACAGGATGCGAAACGGCTTTCGCGGGAACAGCTGAATGACTTGATGGGGAAGTGGGGACTTGCGTTCTACGATCGGCTCCTCTCCAAAGACGATTCGCCTCTTGTCGAAGAGTGGGAGGCGAAGTCCATCGGCGCACAAGGGACGTTCGAAGAAGATACGCTCAACCTCGAGTTTCTTCGCATCCACCTGCAGCAATTGTGTGACGACGTATATGAGCGGTTTCTTCGGAGCGGATTCCAAAGTTTCCGCACTGTCATCGTAACAGTGCGCTTCGTAGGATTCGTTACCAAAACCCGTTCGAGCACGCTCGAATCTCCCAGCGCAAAACGTCATACGCTCGAGTTCGAAACGCTCAAGCTCTTGATGCCGTTCCTTGACGGCAGAGAGAACCCGCAGCGGCGCCTGATTCGCTTGCTGGGAGTGAGAGTGGAGAAGCTGAAGTAAGTGATTGACCCGTCTCGGTCGGGGACAATTGTTAAGTCTTATAGTGCAGCAACTCTATTTTTGTATTGACAACGAACATACTTCTTCTTTGGTTTCAATACCGGGATTACTTTCCATAATGTTTGAGATAATCTTTTTTTCAAAATCAGCAAGTGTTTTATTATAACTCTGCAGCGTAGCCGCAACATTAAGATTTGGATTTCCATCCTGGACGGTTCTCAGATTCAAAATCAAATTAATCATTGAGTTCGCGCTCTCCATATGTGCAATTGTCTCTGTAGCCATCTCTCCAGCATAAGTACCCTGGACACGATAGATAAAATCTAAATTTTCTTGATATGGATTGGGTAGAAATAGAGTTAAAGGATAAGAGATACTACTAAAATTTGGATCGGAAAGATCTTTAGAGGCGTGCACACAATTGAATCTGTCGATTACATTCAACAAATAAAGTTTATGTAAATCATCTTGTAGAATTACGGAACATGATATAAGGATAGAAGCAACTATCGCCATTATTCCAAGAAACTTATTCCAATCCATCTTCCGGAACTTTATTAAAGCAATCGTGGAAATAATAAAAAAAGTAGCAGCCCATAGGATAATATTAAAAAAAGGAAGTTGGACCCTGGAAAGTAAGATCAAAGAATGTCGGTACATTTCGCGATCGATAGAACGCAGAATAAAAACTATAACTAAAACTATAATTATAGGAAGATTCCATAAGAATGCCTTCTTAATGATAGCCAATAATTTCTTAATCATTTCTTTGAACTAATTCCAAATCTTCTGGGTGAACTTCTCCTGTCCATTCACCATCTTCCTTTTCTTGATCACGGTACTTCCCATTCTCCCAATCTTTCAAGCCTTTGATATCGTTGAAAACTCTACAAAAAAATTCTGGTGGATAACGCAAATACGTCGGCGGCGTCGATTCGACAACAGATTCTGCGCAAATGGGAATAAAGTGAGTAGCCCCCACTCAAACTGCGGGTCATGTGCAACGCGCATCGCTCTAGACAGATGATAAAAATTTGTAAGAATCCCGATCAGTTTTCCATCTAGTTTTTCTTTAATTGTTTTGTAAATTGCACGCATATTTCCGTGCGTATCTGCTTCCGATATCACTCGAATAATACTTTCTTGGGGTATGCCACCGTCCTCTAAATACTTCTTCATATCATTAACCTTTCTAAACTTTTTATCCTCGTTTTTTTCTTTAATACCTCCTCCTACAACAATAATTTTTTCCACCTTCTTTCGTGTCCATAAGTCGACAGCCGCTTGCATCCTAACTTTTCCTCCCAGATAAGAGCCATCAGGAGAAAGTTCCTCAAATTCATCATTCTTATTCAAGGGACTAGCACATAGAACGATCACGAAATTGTACGGGGTATTTTTATGCATTCTATTAGTGTTTATCTTATTACTTGATGCATCTCGGTCTCCCACGATACTGCGCTGACTCGTGCTGCGAGCAGTCCACACTAACTGGTATTGAAAATGTATTGTAAAACCTACATTTCTTATTTTGGATCAGTTCGAATCTCGGATGGGTCAATTATTTTCCCTTTTTTCGGCCTGCTTTTCTTTACCGCAGCCATTTATTTAGACGACTATCCCCTGTCATATAGTTATGCACAGGTCATCCCTTGACGTATAGTAAGCATTCGACTATGCTTACTGGTATGACAAACATAATGGAGTTTAACAGTCGGTTCGGAAACAACCAAGCGTGCCTCTTGTGGCTGTTTGGTCAAAGGTTCGGAAGGCCGGAATGCCCGAAGTGCAGAAAGGTCAATAAATACCACAGGCAGGGTAAAAGCTCTCACTTTGTCTGCGTATGCGGAGCACATCAGCTTTCCCCCAAGAAGGACACGATCTTTGAGAAATCGGATACCGATTTGTATAAATGGTTTTACGCTCTCTACCTTTTTTCCACTTCCAAGAACGGCGTATCTGCCAAAGAACTGCAACGGCAGTTGAAGGTAACCTACAAGTGCGCGTGGCGTATTGCTTCCCAAATCCGCAAACTCTTTGCGGAACACAATATCTCTCTTTCGGGAACTGTCGAGATTAACGAAACTTACATCGGGGAAAAATGAAAGGCGGGAAGCGCGGACGCGGCTCGGAAAACAAAACCTCTGCCTTTGGCATTGCCCAGCGTGGCGGCGGCGTTCGTGCCGTTGTTACCAAGATTCGCGCCCGCAAAGTCGTTCCGATCATTCAGCGAACTTTGGTAAGCGGAACGAAAGTTATGAGCGACGAGTTTATGATGTACCGCAATCTTCCCAAACTTGGTTTTGAGCATAAAGCGGTCAATCATGGTCGAGGGAAATATGTAAGGGGTGATGTTCATACGAATAACATTGAGGGTTTTTGGAGCCAGCTTAAGCGTTCGATTGACGGAACTTACCACGCCGTTTCACCGAAGCATTTGCAGTCTTACGTGAACGAGTTTTCTTACCGCTATAACCGGCGGAAGGACGAGCAGATTTTTGACGCTTTGATGGCAAGGGCTGGGCGGCGAGTTTGAGGACTTTAAGGAAGGATTTCATGGTTGGGTAGATGTTGGAACCTTTTGATTAGTAATTACTACATTACTTACCTTATTGATAATGTTTGAAGTGATGTAACTCGTTACCAAGACCGTTAGTATCGTCAAGAAAATCGCCTTGATATAAGCGTTACTAAAGAAAACTCTAATTAAATGAGAAATTGAATACTGCTCTTTTCCTTTTATAGTTAACGTAATATAAGTATTTTTTTCTCTGGGTCTGAACCCATATCCATGTAGTCGGTTCTATCATCAGTACATTCATTGATTATATTTTTTATGCGCGTAGCAAATAAATCCCTCGTCTCTTTTTTTCGCCATATAGGTCTCCTGCCATATAGATATTCTAAAAAATCAGTTTGTTTTACCGCAAGTTTTTTTACATGTATCATTTGCACTTCTAAAAGTCCTGCTTTTTGCATACAATGATAGAGGCGATTTATAAGCCACCATCTCCGAAAGAAAGTTTTTATCATATCCCGAATTGTAGCACAAGTCTTATTCATGTGCTACTATACGCAAGGGGATAGTCGCCTTTTTTTATAGATATGCTACAATTCAGGCAATGGACCGCCGTGGCTTTGCCCCAATCCTCATTCTCCTTATCGTCGCTGCCGCCATCGCAGTAAGTGGTGGTACTTGGTGGTACAGAAGTAAAATAAGCACGCCTCCTCAGCTACAGACTCAACAAACCCCAACTACGACAACGGTTTCTCAAAATTCTTCCGCGCCACCTCAACCTCAAGCAACGACGAATCAAAATTCAACTACCCACCCAACTGGTTCCTTGGCCCCCTCTATCTTTTCTTCCTCTCCCGCCGCTGCCAAAGCAAAAAAGGCTTCCCTTCCTCCTACTCCAACCAAGACTGTTCCTTCATCTTCTGCCAATACTGGAGCAAATGAAAAACCGGCATTAACGATAGAATCGCAGTCAGGCGTCGCGACTCCAGCGCCCCTCGCCTCATCCGCGTCCAACACTACATGCACCAGCCAATATACCGACACGGAGCATATGGATATTTTCGATGCTCACGCCCACCTCAATTCCAAGGTGAGCGCGTCCCAGATAATTTCGCAGATGGATAAGGCCGGTGTGAGTATGTTGAACCTGTATCCCATTGATGGAGATAACGATGCAAGTTCGCTCGAAGCCATGTCGCAATACCCCGGCAGATTCATAGCCTTCGTAGACACTCCCGATTCGCCAGAGCCCGCTACCTGGTTCAAGCAAGGCCAAGCATTCACCGCCTTTGCTGAGTCGCAGTTGAAAACAGGAAAATTCTCTGGCATAGGCGAAACGAACTTGAGATACTACCAGGGCAATTACTACACTCCGCCTCCAGATATCTATGTTCCGCCGGATGATCCGCTCTGGCTTGGGCTGGTGGACCTGTCCGCTAAATATCACGTCCCTATTTCTTTTCACTTCGTGCCTGATGACCCGGTTGCGAACGCCGCCTTTGAAAGGATGTTGAATCACAACAAAGACGCGACTTTCATCTGGGCACATCTGGGCTTCAACAACATGCCGCTCAACCGCGCCACACTCAACGACTTCCTTTTGCGATACCCCAATCTGTATTTCGATACGGCTGGGATTCAGGGCATGCATCAACCTCCGCCGGGCGACAACCAATCTACTTGGGAGCGGCTCACCAACCAATCCAACAATGGTCAACTGGGCAATGACTGGAAACAGTTCTTTGAAAAATGGAATTCCCGCATGTTAGTTGCTTCAGACGCGGGAGGGGGCTCAAATGGTGTAGGGAGGTGGATTAACTATTCGAGCAACAAAGCTGATGATGCCCCGCCGAACGCCATCGGACACTGGAGGGGGTTATTTACCAACCTGGAATACAATGCTACGCGCAACATCTTAAGCTCGAACGCCAGGACAGTCCTGCTGAAAGAACCTATGCGTCCGTATACCTATTCGGTTCCGTCAGGTGGCAAGTGTTATCCCATTTCCGTACGTTCCAACTCCTCTGTTTCAGCTCTGACCTTCAATCCAAGTACACGCGCAATCACCTTCACAGTTGCTGGCTCCAACGGGACGACGGGCAATGCTGTGATAACCATACCGACAACGCTTGTCGGCGGAAACCTTACAGTTTCTGTGGATGGTCAGAGCGTGAAATCTCAATCGACCTCAAACTCCACCTCCGTTACCATAAGCTTGGAATATGCCGGCGGCATAAGATCGATTACTCTCAGCGCTCAAGGCAACACCAGTCAGTGAAAGCAAAAAAGGAGTAGTTGAGTGTTGCTCGAAATCGGAACCTAGTTCGATTTCCAGAAAGGATATCATGCCTAGGATGCCCCGGACCAGTAAGCGAAAATGTAGGAAAATCAACGCTCTCCGGTCTTCCACGATACCGCGCTGACTGGTGCTGCCGGGCTGCGACTATCACCAGTATCGATTTAACCCCGAAAATTTACATTTTATTTTGAGATTTGGTTCGAATCCTTGACGGGTCAAATAAAATCCGTCGAGTCTGTTCAAACTAAACCATCCCCAACCAACGCTTTCTGAATAGCAAAGAACAGATGATATTGAGTGGGGAAACAACTAACGAGTATGAGTGGAACAGGAAACAATTAGAAGTGGTTAACTAGGGATGGTATGGCATTTCACTTACTCTTCGTTTGGAGCTGCTGCGAAATTTTATTGATAGCCGCTACAATTTGCTGGATATTCTGGGTATGCACGTTAATTTCTCCAGTAACCGCAGCTCTCCATTGAACATCGTCATTCACAGCCACCGAGAGGCTATGGACGGTGTAGATGGTGTAAACAAAAAAGCCCACAATAATGGCCAAAATCGCAGATACTATAATTTGTTTTTTATATAATGTGAGTTTATTTTTCATGAAAAAATCTTACCACAGTCAATCTGGGAATCAAGAGACATTGGGGTAAGGCGGAGTAAGCGAACCTGCCCCCATGGGGGCAGGTTTGGTTTATTGATCGGTTGCAGGCGTTTCTTGACGAACTCACCGAATTCATTAAGGATCATCCAATCACTTTCGAGCATCGGCGGTTCCGCATCAGGAGGTTGGTATATGAAGGCAACCCAGTGGATCTTCTTTCTGTCGAGATAATCGATGAGCGGCCCTCCATAACCTTCGAGGGTGCCACGTCTTCTCGTCGCCACCGTTGTGATAACCCCACTCGGAGACGATCACCGACCCCGGTTTACCCCCGTAAAATATATGTTTTTATTTTGGATTCAATTCGGGTCCCGGACGAGGTTGTTAACTGGGGCATTTTCTGTGCTTCAAAACTTCGTTCCCCACCACTCTTTTATCAAATCTATATCGACCAAATTTACCTTATGTAATTCATCGTAACCCCTCACGCCCCCGTCAAACCCTTGTAAACTATGGTATAATCAGGCCATGTCCAACCGGACAGTGTCACCAGAAGAGGCCAGAAGACGCTTCATCGGGCTTCGCAATCTTGAGAATCTGCATGTCCGGCAGAAAACTCGGATAGGGCTTCTGGAAAAACAGGTACGGCTTCTCAAAGAAGAAAACGCGCTTCTTCGCTCCCATAACGCGAACCTGGAAACAACCATCGGCGACATGCGCCTTCAACTGGAGGAGTTACGGACTATCGTATTCGGGAAGAAGCGAAAGAAGGGCGACGGCCACTACCACGATGATCTTCCTCCCGCGGGAAAGCAAAACTTTCCCACAACCCGAACCAACGCATCATACCAAAGAAAACTGCCCAAAGAGGACGAGATAACCGAAGAAAGAAATCATCCCGTCACCTGTTGCGCCTCCTGCGGCGGGGAATTCGCCAAACGGAAGCGTTTCACGTATTTTGAAGAAGACATTCCGCTCCCGCAAAAGAAAATCGTCATCCGCCACGCCATCGAAAAAGGGTGGTGCGAAACATGCAATACGTGGAGCGCGGGTGTCGCGCTGCCCAGCGCACCCGTTGTTCTAGGCGACAATCTGAAACGATATGTTTGCTATCTCTGCGTGGTGTGCCGCCAATCATACTCCCAGATACAGAATGTTTTGCAACAAACCTACGAGTTTGATATTTCACAAGGAGAAATCGCCAACATATTGCAAAAAGAAGGACAGCGATTGCGGCCCGACTACGAGCGTCTCAAAGCTAAAATCCGAGGCGAACCCTCGGTGCATCTGGATGAAACCGGCTGGAATCTGTTCATCGGAGACGGCTACCGCAGCTATGCCTGGACCATGACCGGAGGAGAATCTTCGGATGCCCTTTTCATACTGGGCAAAACGCGGGGGAAAGGCAACGCCGATGATCTGATTGCGGACTCCAAAGCCGTCGTCGTATCTGACGACTATGGCGCATACCGCAACCTCAACAATCCCCATCAATTATGTTGCGCCCATATTCTGCGGAAACTGCGCGATCTCGCGATGTCGGGAGAACTCAAAGGAGAAATGCATGCCCACTGCCTTGAGGCGTACCGTGTATTTGCGGATGTCTACGCCGATATTGAAGCCGCACGGACATCACGAGACCCCGCCGCACTTCACCCTGCACTTCTGGTGCGACTCAAGACATTTGCCGTATCCCATCCAGCAGACCCCGCAAAACTTCGACGGGTCAAAGATCAGGTTTCCTCTCGCGCCGCCAACTATCTGACCTGCCTCAACTATCCGGGAGTCGCTTCCGACAATAACGCGGCGGAGCGCTCGCTTCGGCATCTGGTGCTCAAAAGAAAAATATCCTTCGGCTCATTGACGGAGAAGACGGCCGAGACGCTCGCCATCCTTTCATCGGTTCTTCTGTCCTGGAAGCAGCGCGGGGAGTTGAGACAGTATTTGATGGGGGCGTGAGGGGTTACGATGCGGCGGCGCGGGAAACTGGGATACATCGGTCCCGGCGACCATGCGCCGATCGTTGACGTTCCCCTGTTCAGCCTCGTGCAGCAGGCACGGGCGAGTCGGGTAACAACCGGCAAGGGCGGGGTTGAACGATCCTTCGGACTCCTCACCGGAATAGCGAAATGCATCAGATGCGGAAGCGGGAGCGGCTACCAAAAAAGGTTTCATTCGCGCTCCAAGAAGCATCCCGGGTGGAATGACACGATCACCTACGAGTACATCTGCACGGGCTACAAATACAAGGGCATCTGTTCGCACTCGAAGGCGCCGTCCTTGACCACGTAAAGAATCTGTACGCGCACCCGAAGGTGCAGGAAAGGATTTGCTATGACGGCAAGAATCAGGAAGAAAGCGATCGAGAAAAGGAGGTCATGCGGCTCACGCGGGAGATCGAAGCCGAGCAAACGAAACTCCTCCGCCAGCACGAGGCCTACGAACGGGGCATCAACTCGCTTGAAACATATCAGGCGAATATCGGGCGGATTCGGGCAGAAACGGCCAAAAGCCGCACGGAGCAGGATGGTTTGCAGTCACTTCAACACCTGACCTCACAGAAAGCGGCTGCCATAGGGAAATTAGTGGCTTCTTTCAGGGACTTTGATACCCTCTGGAACGCGATGGAATTGGACGAGCGGAAGATGATTTTACGCAGTATTATCAAGGAAATACGGGCTGGAAACGAGAAGGTGGAGATAGACTTTATTCTTTAATGCTTCCCATCTCCATGACACTTTTTGAAGTGTGATACAGATAGGAAAGCATTTCTGAAGTGATTTCGCAAGAAAGTTTTGGAATGAAACAAAGGGGTCGGGCATGATTGCCCGGCTCCATTGTTTTCTTTATCCTCCGCATCGTGGACGACGTTTGGAACCTGTCTAACTCTCGAAAGCACTGCGATAGCTTGACGGCGGTTGTATAAAAATGGGGGCAGCGGCTGATACATGTGTATACGCCTACTGCCCCCGCGTGGGTATCAAAACTGGAGCTGGATTGATGTATCACGGCGTACTCGTGGGATTGCATTCCGCGATCAATTGCATGAGCCGATCGTAGGTGAACGGCTTTTTGAGGATCCCGTCGGCTCCCGCGGCGCGGGCTACCGACGTGACGCCTTCTCCCTCGCCGGTCATGAGAATGACCTTGGGACGGGGATACGTCAGCTTGATCCATCGCACCAGTTCCACCCCGAGCAGATGCGGCATCCGGTGATCGGTGATCACGAGGTCGTAGCCGCCCTTCTCCCGGGTGAGCGCCTCCTGCGCTTTGAGGCCGTCGGTAACCAAACCGACCTGGTAGCCGCCTTTCGTGAGAAAGGCCTCGACGAGTTTTCGTATTAGCGGGTCATCGTCGACGACGAGTATCCTAAGCTTCTCCATGATCGTTTCTCCTGTTAGAAACAAAGCCGTCGAGCTGTTTCTATCGCCCGATACTCCGCCTGACATTGGTCACATCTCCCCTTCTCAAAGAGAATAAGTGTGTGAACAATCGGGTTCCAGCGTTCTTGGGGAATCCATTGGTTATCTGATTTGACCCGTCGGTGAACGCCACAATACGGAACCTTAATCGTCTTTAAGTTGTCTTGCAACGCCATGTGTTTTCCTTTCCCGAACAAGTTCGCGCCGGATAATCTGCCAGCAGTAAGTGTGAAGACGGACGGTTTCCGTTATCTTGTAGTGGGGCAGTCCGTGCGGTATAGGCCTACCGCAGTGGTTGCACTGTTTCTCGTCGGAGTTTTGAATCTTGGCGGACATACTTCTACCTCCTGATTCAGTAGATTATTGTCAAACAAGTGAATCGGTCAGTTAGTGCATAGGCATTACCTCTCTGTATGAAATTATCAAGCCCCGATCAATTCTTTCTTCGGGGTTAGCTGTAAATTACGTATAGCAGAGTTCTGTGGCATGGTCAACGATATTACCTAAATCTTAATCGGATGCCGCTGCTGATAAATCCGGTATGTAATAAATATGCCTCTATATCGACCTTCAAACTCCTTTTGAACATTTGACATTAAATCCCTTCTCCTTAATCATATCCATAGTCGTGTTGCTCTTTGAGAGGTTCGATGTTGTTAACCGCATACCGGAGGAGGGAAAAAGAGATGAATTTCATGTCATGGCGCAGATGGTTCGGAACGATCTCGGGCTTGATACTACCAAAAATCGGTCAGACTGGGATCGTTCTGCCCGAAGCGGTTCGAACGGCGTTGAGCGCGCAGAACGGTAACCTTTTCAAAAAGGATCTAGAGGTTCTGGCCACTCGCGAGTATCGGTATACCGATTCGGTTATCTATCTGCTGGCAAAGATGCTGCATCCGTGGCCGGAATTGCAGAAGAGATTCTTGGCCGAAGTGAGCTTTTGCTGCGTGCGGGGACCGGACACGCGTGCTCTTGTGCGCGCATGGATTGGACGTATTGATCCGAGTTGGGGCGTCCCTGCGGCAAAGATCATCCAGCTGAACAGACAAGGTTTTGAACTGTGGGATGATCTGTATCGCCAGTCCACGAAAGAGTGCGCCGGGCGTGGCCTGCCTCTCGTCCTTGTCGCATATGCAACGCTGGTTGGTTTCCGTTGGGCAGTCAGGACATACCAGCAAACCGAACAGGATATATTCATCGTGAGTCATCTCTTAACGGATGATCCGACGATTGACTATTGCGGATACCGGTTGTCGTGGAGACGACACAAGCCGCAGGTGGATTTTCTCAGCAAATCGTTCTCATGGCCCGAGGCTGTTATTATCCTGGAGGATACGGTCAAGGAAGGTATTACGCTCCGTACGGTGAAGGATTATATCGTGGAGCAGAGACCCGATATACGCATCGAAGAGATCATCCTTAATCGGACATCTCCCGGGGTTATGTAACGTCCTCATCGAGAGTTTATGCAAATAAACTCTCAGCCCAGTATCTGGGAAACCGCGAGCAGGATAAGGGCAATCCTGCGATGACCGGTTTCCCGTTTTATTTTGTGGAAATATGAAAACGCGATGCGGATATACGAACGGCATCTCGCTATTCCTTCATTGAGAGCATGGTTCACAAAACAAAAAACTCGTGCTACTATCCCGGCAGAACATTGAGCTATCGGAGGGAGAGATATCATGAACAGGCAGAAACAGGGACGGCTGAAAAGACCGCCCCGTCAGTCAGTCCGGCATGTGCGCAAGATCCTCGGCGCGGTATGGAGCACCCCTTCTGACGAAGCGGCGCAAGACGCGATCCGAGAGATTACGGCCAAGAGGTATGAACTGCATCCCGGCTCTTCCGCCACCAGCGCCGCATTTTATTCCGCGTCTGACGATCAAGGATGGTGTCTCGTCCTTGTGGGTTCAGGCGATATGTTTAACGGAGCGTTTCTGGCCGGATGCGGCATGTGCATACAGCGACATGGGGGCGCTCGGCTTCCGGAATCAGAGAGAACGCAAGCCATGATCAAGTGGGCAGACGGCCGGTGGCAGAAATCCCAGAAGGAAGACCGCAGAACCACCCGACGGCTGCTATTTGCAGAGTTTCAGCGAAACAATTCATAGTTCTATTCCCCAGAGAGGAACCCAACATGAGTAAGCCCGAGACCAATCCGTATGAGGAGCTGGAAATCATCATCACGGTGATTCTAGGTAAAGACCGGCCGAGGAAAAAACGGATCGTCATCGAGATTCGGCCTGATGGCACCACTGCCGTAGGGAAAGAAATTACCAATCTGACAAAGCAAGGCGGGAAATAACTATTGACTCTCAAACCATGAAAGGAGAAAGTCATGACTAGCCGTTGGGATGCTTACCACTTCCTCGCATTTCTAAACTCTAGCGCATGCGTTGAGGATGGAAATGTCCGCCCGCGTACTGACGAAGAACGAGCGCAGGAATCATCACCCTTGAACACGGCCAAACAGTTTGTCTACACGCAAGAGGTAGGATCATAGAAACTTGATAACTTACTAAGGAAAAGAGGTGAGTGCATTGCCGAAAATCGCAGAGGCCTATTTCATCGAAGCTGGAGTAGTGAAACTCCTTTTGGAAGTTCCCAAGGAGGAGGAGATGACGACGCCGACAAACAGATACAGGAGGGATGTGTCCAGACACCATAAGTTTTTGAGGGATCAAGGGAGGAAGAATCGTACGACTGGGAAAACGGGAAAATGTTCGTGAAAGGGTAGATTGATATACCCTAAGGAGGTATCTATGCCGGAGGTAAACGCGATGTTTATCTCCGGCTTCTCATTTGTTACAGGGAAAGAAAAATACCGGCGCAGGCGTTGCAGATAGTGCCGATCAAATTTACATCACCCCCTCCCTCCCTTGAATGCAAAAACAGATCGATATATAATACGGAGCAGAAATAAACAATCGGTCACGGGAGACACGGGAGCGTGTCTTTTTGCGTTTTGAGGGCGGCGCGAAGCGCAAAGAATCATCGCCCGACAACACCATGAAACAAAACCTCTCCTGGCACAACGAAAAACGGCGGGTCAATGACCTGATACCGAATCCCGAGAACCCGAGACGGATGACGGAAAAACAAGCGGAAGAACTTCGCAGGAGCTTGGAGAAGTTCAACCTTGCCGAGGTTCCCGCCATAAACACCGACAACAAGATCGTGGCCGGGCATATGCGGGTGGCGACGCTCCAACTCTTGGGACGCGGCAACGAAGAAATCGACGTGCGGGTGCCCAATAGACTTCTGACAGAAAAGGAATACAAAGAATATCTATTACGCAGCAATCAGAATCGCGGCGAGTTCGACTGGGATTTGCTTGCCAAGAATTTTGAACTGGATGAGCTTTTGAACGCGGGCTTCGACGAGGAACTCGCGTTCATGTTCGACGACGTGACGACGTTGAGCGAAGACGGATTCGACGTCGAGAAAGCCCTGCGGGAGATCAAAGTTCCCGAATCCAAGCCGGGCGCGGTGTATGAATTAGGAAATCACCGTCTCTTGTGTGGCGATGCCCGGAAAGTAGAAGATGTGAAAACACTGATGGGCTGCGAGAAAACGGCATTCATCTTCTGCGATCCTCCCTACAACATCGGACTCGATTACTCAAAGGGCATGGGCACAAATCACAAGTACGGCGGCAAGTATTCAGCATCGAACGACAAACAGAAGCCCGAAGCGTATCGGGCGTTTATTGAGACGAGCGTGAGAAACGCCCTTAGCGTGGCGCAAGAAAATACCCACGTCTTTTACTGGTGCGACGAGAGTTTTATCGGCAAAATGCAGGATATCTACGAATCGAACGGCGTCAACAACAAACGGGTCTGCCTCTGGATCAAGAACAACCAGAATCCGACTCCCCAGATTGCGTTCAACAAGGTATACGAACCCTGCGTCTACGGGACGATAGGAACTCCGTATCTGCGGAAAGACATCAAAAACCTGAACGAGATACTGAATCAAAACATCGAAAGCGGCAACCAAGTCGTTGAGGAAATCCTTGAGATGATCAATCTCTGGGTCGTGAAACGGGACACTGCCCAAGACTACGAGCATCCCACCCAAAAACCCATAACCCTCTGCGAGAAACCCATGAAGCGGTGCACGAAACCCGGGGATATCATATTGGACTTGTTCGGCGGGAGCGGCAGCACCTTGATCGCCGCAGAGCAGCTGAACCGGAAAGCGTACCTCTGCGAAATCGATCCTATTTTCTGCGACGTCATTCGGAGACGCTATGAAGAATTCCAAAAGAGATGATCTACAAACTGGGACAACACATCATAGCGCAGGGTGACTCCGCTGATTCGGAGTTTGTGTCGCGCGTGACAAAGGGCATAGAAATCAGAAGCGTTATCGCCGATCCTCCGTACGGCGTGGCGTACGTCGAGAACAAAAACTGGATTGGTCTTCGAGGACCGAGCATGGAGAAATCCACAAAAGAGCGGAAGAAGATAGCCGGAGATCAATTGCAAACCGACGATGAATACGCCAAGTTCACGGAATTGTGGATCAAAACCCTTGTCCCCCATCTCGCTCCGAAAAACAGCTTTTACATTTTCAACAGCGACGTGATGGCCTGCGCCCTCAGATCAGGCATGAAGCAAGCTGACGTGTACTGCTCGCAATTCATCATTTGGGTCAAGAACTCAATTGTTTTGGGCCGTAAGGATTACAACCCGCAGCACGAACTCATCGCCTACGGCTGGCATGGGACGCACAAGTTTGAAAGGAGTTCGGCGAAAAGCGTCCTATTCTGCCCTAAGCCCGCCAAAGCCAAACTTCATCCCACGATGAAGCCGGTCGCACTCCTGCGAAAACTTATAGCCAACAGTACAAAGGCCGGAGAATGGGTGTGCGATCCGTTTCTCGGATCAGGAAGCACGCTTATTGCTTGCGAGCATTTGAAACGGAGATGTCTTGGGATAGAACTGGACGGGGGATACGTGAAAACCGCGATAGCACGATGGGAGAAATTGACGAGATTGAAGGCGGTTCTCATGGAACCAACGGAAAAACAGGCGACCACAATGAGCCACACGGGGAGATTCCGGGTCGGGCAAGGGATTGCTACGCCTCCTGCGACCAGAACGAAAAAGGGCGGGAAAATCTAATCAATCGCGTTTTATTTCGAACATGGGAACCAACAACGGCAATCACGGCGTGAAGGGCCGGAGCGGCAGAAAAGGAGCGGGCACCGAATGGAACAACTCGCAGATTCTGCATGAGATGTTCTTCACCGATCAAGGCAGAAACGAGACCCTCGACAAGCTCAAGACCGGTAAATACTCTTTGAAAGACGTGTTCGTATCAAAAGCGTACTCGGGCAACGAGCGATTTCTCCTGGCTATCTTCAACAAGAACTTCCCGGATGCGGCGTTGAAGGATGTGGGTATCGGACCAGAGAGTGCGATAGCTGACGCGTCCGGGCCGGAAAAAGTAAAGACCATCAATGACGTGCTGGCGCTCCTTGAAGACACCATCAAGCGGGTTCGAGCGGAACCCATGACCTTGGATCAAGCCAACAGCCTGGGCCGCTTGGCGAACACGGCCATCAAGGCGATTGAAGTCGGCGAGCTGAAGGACAAACTGGATCTCCTGAACAGCGTCATTCAGGACAGGAAATCAAGAATGAAAAAATAACATGGCGACCAGAGAAATCATGAAAATAGCGCCCACCCTGTCCGCAGAGGAACGCTACAAGCTGCTCGTCCCTGATTTCCACCGGGAAGTCATGGGAGAAAAACCTTTGATTTCGGAATCGGAACGGAAAGCGATCATCAAATTCGACAACAGGGCCGTCTGGGAAGAATACACCCACAGCATTTGCATGTTTCAGTGGGCCCACACGCTCTGGCCAAAGGACATTGAGGCGGAGAGATTGCGCCTGCTCGCGTGCTCGTTGTTTCTGAGCCACGCGTTCGAGAGAGTTCTTTTGGACGGCGACCAACCGGTCCTCAAGGAAACAAGGGCTGGACAGTTCGAAAAGCTTAAGGAATACGTCGCCCTGTTTGAACGGCAATCCGTTGAATTCTACTGCTACCAGGAAGCGATCAATACCATTGAATTGGAGTTGTACGGTGTTCCTTTATTCAATGAAGAAAAGAAGGATCAGATAGCGAGCTGCTATGAGACGACGGATCAGTTCATTGAACACTACAACGAAACCATCCGCTGGATGTGCGAGAATGAGGTGACAAAAAGATATTTCAAACCCATTGTACACGACATGAATAGCTTTCTTGTGAAAAAGCCCGTTCCCGATGCAAACCTTGTCGAGCACATGGTGAATGACATACGGCAGATTGCCGAATCGGAGACGAGGATGCTGGGGAGGTGAAAAACTGATCTGTTCGATGACGCGCACCCTCGTGACGACGTATAGTCCCCGCAAAACAAAATCTGACATCAATCTCTAATAAACTATGGCGACTATCCCCTCGGATATAGTAGCACATGATTAAGTCTTGTGCTACAATCAGGGATATGTGGAAATTCATAAGAAGATGGTGGTTTCTTCAGCGATTAGAATACCAGATAAATCTTCATACTTCAAAACAAAGGATGGCTGAAATATTGCAGGGAAGAACAATTCTTTCCACTAAAGAGTTTTTTATAGAAGGAACGAAAGAGTATCCAGGAATTATAAAAAGACCATTGGGAAAATATTTTTCTTGGATTTTATTCTGGCGATGGTGTGAACGTGAGGAAAGATTTAAGATAAGAGCATATGAATATATGAAATTTTTTAATCACTGGGTAGAAAAGGGATACATAATTTATGCCAAAGAAGTAAAACCGGATGGGAGTGTTGTTGAAACAAATATACCGAACCTCACTTCTAAAGGTGAAGATGCTCATGGATTTTTCGGATTATTCGAACTTCTCTTAGAGAGATATTCTTTGACATGGAAAGCTACTGCAAAAATTGTAGCTTTTGCAATTACCACATTAGTGGCGTTAGCGGGAACTGGCATAGCAACATACTACTTTACAAATGTAATCAGGCACTCTGTATTCCACCTGCCCTACCTATGAAATCCTTTCTCAAAGTCCTTAAACTCGCCGCCCAGCCCTTGCCATCAAAGCGTCGAAAATCGCGTCATCCTTCCGGCGGTTATAGCGGTAAGAAAACTCGTTCACATAGGATTGCAAGTGCTTCGGCGAAACGGCGTGGTAAGTCCCGTCAATCGAGCGTTTAAGCTGGCTCCAAAAACCCTCAATGTTATTCGTATGAACATCACCTCTTACATATTCCCCGCGACCATGATTGACCGCTTTATGCTCAAAACCTATCTTCGGAAGATTGCGATACATCATAAACTCGTCGCTCATGACTTTCGTTCCGCTCACCAATGTTCGCTGAATGATCGGTACGACCTTGCGAGCGCGAATCTTAGTAACAACGGCACGAACCTTGCCGCCGCGCTGGGCAATGCCAAAGACGGAAGTTTTGTTTTCCGAGCCGCGTCCGCGCTTCCCGCCTTTCATTTTTCCCCGATGTAAGTTTCGTTAATCTCGACAGTTCCCGAAAGCGAAAGGTTATGTTCCGCGAACAATTTGCGGATTTGGGAAGCAATGCGCCACGCGCACTTGTAGGTTACTTTCAACTGCCGTTGCAGTTCTTTCGCCGATACGCCGTTCTTGGAACTGGAGAAAAGATACAGGGCGTAAAACCACTTATACAAATCGGTGTCCGACTTCTCAAAGATCGTGTCTTTCTTCGGGGAAAGCTGATGTGCGCCGCACTCGCAGACAAAGTGAGAGCTTTTGCCCTGCCGATGGTACTTATTGACCTTTCCGCACTTCGGGCATTCCGGCTTTCCGAACCTTTGACCAAACAGCCACACGAGGCACGCTTGGTTGTTTCCGAACCGACTGTTAAACTCCATTATGTTTGTCATACCAGTAAGCATAGTCGAATGTTTACTATACGTCAAGGGATGATCTGTGCATAACTATATGACAGGGGATAGTCGCCTAAACTATTGATTTCCTTGGTTAATTAAACACTACCATGTCGGGTTTTGTTTTGCGCTTACTATATGTCATTCGATATTATCCGATAGATGAGAAGTGAGTGATGGTAGTGAACCGTTGTTTATGTTAAAGTCTTCTTATAGAAGAGGTAATCTTTGATATGGACAAAAGAGCTCAATTTTTTAAGGTATATGCAAATTTGCCACAGGCTTTGCGAAACGAGGTTGTTGCCGTTGTTCGGGGCGAGCCTTATACATGGCAATCAGCAAAATTGGAAATCGAGCAAGATACCGTAATAGGAAAAGAAATAATCGAGCTATTAACGCGGCTTAAAATTCTACAATGAACGAAGATACAAAAAATCCAATTGAGGAAATAATTGCCGACCCCGACCTTCTAGAAGACCTCAAGAAGATTGTTCTTGAACGTGTGAATGTAATGCCCGACACATTAAGAATTGCGGTGGGATCCGAAGAACTTACAAAAGAGGATGTTGCACGGCATGTGCAGGATGAAGATGAGGTTGGAAAGCAGGTGATGGAAATGGAGTGGGAATTTCTTCGAGATCTTGCAAGTGGAGCGATATATGCCCATGATTAGATCAGTACTCCTCACTCGTCCCGAGCATGATCCTGTTACCAAGTATCTCTGCATATGGAGCGAAGAGATCATTCCTCTTGCAAAAAGCAAGGGCATGAAAGTGTACGATCTGAAAGGAAAGAAAGCTAAGAGGTCAGAATTTGAAAGCTATACGCGTGCGAATCAACCCGCCCTCTTTTTTATGAATGGCCATGGGGATGCTAATGTGATTACCGGTCATGACAATGAGCCGATAGTCGATGATAGTACTTATCTGAAAGATGGGGTTGTTTATGCGAGAAGTTGTGATGCCGGACGTTCACTTGGGCAGCATTTAGTTAATAACGGCGCAAGGTCATTCATCGGCTATCGGAGAAAATTTATTTTTGGGCATATGCCCGAAAAAATGACAAAACCACTCAAAGATCCTATTGCTCGCCTTTTTCTCAAGCCATCAAATTTGATACCATCGACTCTGATTAAGGGGAATACGGCAGACGAGGCACATAATCGATCAAAAAGAGAAATGTATAAAAGTTTTCGAAGGATGATTTCGAGTGCGGCATCAATAGAAGAAAAATATGCAGCGCGGTGGCTTTGGAACAACATATCTAGTCAGGTGCTTCTCGGGGACTCGCAGGCAAAACTATAGAAGCTAACACAGGTATAGCCGCCGCAAAACAAAACCTGACATTGGAGTGTTAATGAGCGAAGTAAACCAAGGGCTTATCAAAGGGTGGTATCTGATTTTATTTTCCACTTGCTATAGCTCTATCGACTAATAGAATTTATCGGAATAGTCTCAGTACCGCACCCCAGTCGCAATCGTGTTAATCCGGCGAGCTTCGGGCTTTTATATGCAATCTGACTAAATCCTCGATACGGATTTGTCAGAGGGTAAAACAAAATTCCCTACTTAAAAAGCCTGTCCCACAGCGATTCCGTAGCCCAACCTATGACCAATATGATTAAGAATTCTAACATCGGTTTCAGTTGCTGAAAATTATCGTTTTTCCCGAGGGTGAAACATTTTCGCAGTTGACCGCCTGCCGCGAGATTTTAGTGATGCCCCGGCAGCTTGTAAGTGTTACGGCGTTTTCGTATTTCTGAGGCGGCGCTAACACGTTTCTCACTGGATCGTTGTGTTCATCGAACTCATAACCCAGTCCTCTTACGCATTCCTGGCGAAGCCACCATGAGCCCGTCGTCGCTCTGCATTCGGAGATTCTACTATCAGAATATTTGATACCCGTCCTAATGCTAAGAATTACCGGCTGTTGACCGGCAGGAATGTTGATTCCGTTTTCATCAGCGTCTTCAAATTTAATTTCGCCGGTTCCGCACACAACGGTACCGCTCTGCTGATCATAGTCACAAGGATTAGGATCAGTCTTAATCTTTATAGGAAGATCAGCCTTAGTCGCTCCAAATTGCGCGCTGCCCACCATCACGCGCAGATTTCGTATTTGTTTCATAAAATCTGGATTGACGGTGAGGCCTATTTTTTTTAATAGGATATCTTCATTTGAAGATGCGGTAAGGACAAAATCCCCAATCAGCACGTCCGTCATTCCATACCGGACGCTTTCATTTTCATTTGTTCCTTTGCTGCTCACGATTACGCGAGTGATGGGGTTCAATACTGCATTTGATGGTGCAATTGTAACTGTCGCTGTTGAGTTTTGAATTACGGGCGGCGCACTAGCCGTCGTTGGAGAAGGGATGGATGGTTGCGGTTCCCAAGCCCACATCCTCATATTCCAAACACAGTCAGGGCAGTTGGTAGGTTTTGGAGGAATAACGGATTTTGAACTATTAGCGGCATTGCTCGCAGTGCTTGACGTTGTTTGTGCGTTGCTCTGAGCCTGAATTGCTTGTACTGCTATGCCAATTGCTGAATTGGCAAATGTTAGCGCTCGCTGTTTCTCCTCTTGGCCAGCTGCGGGATTACTCTGGATAGAAACAAGGAGCGAAAGCGCTAATTGCAGTACGAGCACAATAGATGCTAAATTCATATTTTTTAAGAAATTATTTTTGTACTGCCTTGAAATACAAAGCTCCCGACCCCTTTCATTTTTAAATTTGTAACTTTTAGTATTCTGTTACTGGCTGTAAATCGTGCAATTGCCGTATTGGTCGCAGTTAAAAGTATAAACAGAAGATCCGCCGCTCTCGTCATACAATGTGCCGCCGTATCCGGACGGATCCGCTTGAAATCTAAGGTAAGTTTGGCTCACCGGAGAGTAGATCTTTCCAGACGCGTTTCCGAGAAGCGCATTGTATTGATTGATGAGTGGAGTTAAATGTCTGACTGCTTCCGCTCTACGCCCGACGCAAGACCTCTCGCTGCTGCCTGCACAATTATCATCGTATTGTTGTTGCCAACGATCAATTTGAGTTTTCAAATCTGTTAATGTTTTTTGCCTTGTAGCAATTTGTTGCGAAAGCAAGGTTTTTAACTCATTCAGTTCCTGCTGCTCCTTGGCTACTCTCTCTTCAAGAGCTGATTTTCTATTGGCTACAAAAGTTTTCATGAGTACCTCCACCTGGCTATTGCTCGTTTCATATTGTCGGTAATAATCGTTGTATTCTCCGTTGAGAGAAGAAAAATCTTCGACAGTCGGCAAAATCCCCAAACCGAGATACGACGACAATTTACTCACTCGTTGGGTTTCGATTTCAACTAATTTTTCCGAGATCGATCCGAGTTTATTGTTTTCTCCGAGGAGTTGTTGCCCCGAAGACTGTACGGCTGGATCGCTCGGATATTTGTCTAGCGTGTTTTGTATGACAGGAATGAAATCAGTGGTTTCTTGAACCGCCTTATTGAAGGTATCGATTCTTTGCCTCGCTTCTGCAATTAACTGGGATAATTCCTGATCATAGTTCGGGCGTTGTTTGGGTATTTCTTGTGCTACGGTCGGCTTTGGTTGTTCCTGAATCGTTTTGACAGATGGGGTACTGACTTTTCTATTTTTTAAATCCTCAACCTCTTTTTTGAGTTTTTCGATTTCCGCCGATTGGATGTCGCCATTTTTATCAGGGGTTGATTTTTCCGGCCGTTGAACAATTTGAGGAGATGGTTGATTAGGCGGAAGCTGAACGGTTGCAACTTGAGGAGTTAATTGGCTATGCGGGATTGGTGAGGAAATAATACCGATAGCGGCTATTGTTGAAACTATTCCGGACACGACTTTTACAAAAACTGCATGAAAAAAGTTGAACATTAGAATTTTATTTCTGTGGCCGGAAACACAAAGCTCCCAGCCAGCGACAGTCTTACGACTGCCCACGTACCTTTCGGCACGTGACCTTCGCAGGAGCTCTGACTAGGAGCTTTTTACTGCGAAGGTTTTTGAGCCATGCCACGCATTGCTGCGCGGTTTAGGCTATGCAATCTGATATTCAGTTGTTGCTTTCATTATAGAGGTGGTTTAAGCTAAAAATCAACTATGAAAAACAATCTCATAAAATTACTGGAGGAGGGAGTAAGAATAACGAGAGAAGCAAACGAAGGAGATATTTTGTACTTTGAAGGGGGCCCCGTAGCTGCTTTAGGCGACCTTTTTAGGAGATATAACCTATGGAGAATAGAAGCTCTCGAGCTTTTGGCAAAACACGGAATACCCAATTATTTATTTATCGAGGGTGATGGCGTACCGAAGTTAAAGGGTGGTTTGGCATACGGCGATCCGGAAAGCAGACAATTTAGAGAATTGCTTAAAAATATCCACAACGAAACCAAGAAAAAATTAGGGTACTTGAGAAAAATTAAGGGGATGATGGATGAAAAGATAAACGAAATACCGTCTTCTTACGATAAAAATCTTCTAAACTCAATACATCTTGTTGCTGTCTCTCTTGAACCAAAGAGTGTGATATTTCTGGTGCTTGATGAACGGTTTGAAATACCTATAAGATGTGCCGTGAATAATAACAATGGAAGCCCCGCATATATAAAAAAATTGTATAACATTGCCTACCCTTTGGATGTTCCAGATAAAAAAGTCGGCTATAACAAATCTTTAGCTGACAATATTAACAATGGACTGTTTAGGAAAAGGCAGGTGGCAAAATATATGAGAACGAACAGATTCAAGAAGCCTACCCTTGTCAAAAAATCAGAAGATGGCGAGTCGTTGGTCTTGAAAAATGACATACCGGTGCAAACCGCACTTATCAAAAATCTTGTCCCTCTACAATATCAATCTTTGTATATAGACAAAACCAAATAGCATCAGAATATCATCCGAATTACTAATTAGTCGTATGAAAAAAACCGCTTAAAATAAGCGGTTTTTTGTTTCGTCTCCGACTGGTCGGAGAGATACGATAATTTCAGATTAAACAGTCACGGGAGCTGACATCCGCCTATTTCACTCCCGTGGGTAGGCGGATGTTAGTTGTAACAGCTTCAATCACAATCATGAACGCAGAAGAATTCAAGCAACAATTAAAAAAGATAGATGTCGATTTTGCCCTGTTCATCGGCAAGATTGATTTGCAATGCCCTTTTTCCGACCATCCCGGCCTGCCCTACGGCAAACATCCCAACTTTATCATCGGCGAGCAGACGGGCTTCGGCGAATGCGTGGCATGCCGCAAGAAAGCAGGATTCGAAGCAGTGCTCGCGGCGTGGCGCGAGAGAAAGAACGCGGCGCAAGCGGAAAACATCCAACGCGATTCGCTGCGTCAGGAGCATGCTTCTTTCAAATTGCAACTCATCAAGGCCGGAGACATCCTCAAAAAAGAGTTCCCGGAGGAGGAGTGGCTGGTTGAGGACCTCATCTCACTGCCGTCCGTCAACGCCCTTTCGGGAATGCCCGGCCATGGCAAGACGTTCGTCACGATCCATATCGCTATGTGCGTGGCGAGAGGATTGCCGGTCTTCGGAAAATTCCCGAGCCGTCAGGCTCCCGTACTGATCATCAGTGAAGAGGATTATCCGAATCATCTTCAGGGCCGCTTCCAGTCGCTCGGCCTTACGGAGCACGATCAAATTACATATCTTTCCCAAGCTGGCTTCAAATGCGACATCGAGGATCACGTCAATCAAATCATCGATATCGTGCATGAGAAAAGATTCAAGCTGGTCATCATCGACAGCCTCAGGCGCGTCCACGATCAGGACGAAAACGATTCCCGCGGGATGGCGAGAGTCTCGGACGGACTCAAGAGAATCGCCAAGGAAGGAGTTGCGGTCTTGTATATCCACCACCATCGGAAACCGGAGGGTTACGGGCCGAACAACCCGACCGTGAGCTTGCGCGGCTCAACCGAAATCCAGGCGGCCGTGGAAAACCATTTTTCGCTTGAGAAAAAGGATGGCGAGGACATACTCGTCTTCCGCCAGTCGAAATCCCGCAACGCGGAAGCCCTGAAGCCGTTTGAAGTCAAAATTCTGACGGAACTCATTTTCAGCGCCAAGAAGAACAAGGAAGAAACAAAGGTTGTCGGATTCGAATACGTCGGAGAGCACGATGAAAAGAAAAGGAAGTCGGAGGAGGCGCGCGTGGAAATCGTGGCATTCTTGACAAGTGAGGGAATGAAAAGCCGTCAGCAGATCCACGAAGCCCTCAAACCGGCAGGATACGGCCAGAAGGCTATTGACACCGCGATCCGTGAAGCTGAAGCCGCCAAGGAGATCGAGTTTGTTCCGAAGGATGAATTGCCGCCCAACTCGCCTTATATTCGCCAACGTCATTACCGATTCAAGGGGAACCCGGTCGAGCCCTCTGTGTCTTCTCAAGAAGGCGAATCGAACGTCGCAATTTCGCACCCCCTATAGGGGGTGAAAAACTGCGACACTCAGAAATGCAGGAAAGCGCCCAAAACATCGACCCCCTCGCCGACCGGCTGGCCCTCGCCGTCTCCCTCCTCCTCCCCAAAATCATCCTGCGCGAACTCGAACAAGAGACGACTTGTCGACAGCCGACCCCACAGCAAGCCCCGTAACGGTTCTCTGGCTATCCGGCGAACTGGATGTCCCCCGCCGTTGCGGCATCCTCTCCCTGGGCTCAAAGGCCGGGATTCAATCAAGAATCAGCCCAATCAACAAAACACAACAAACAAAACATGAATAACAAAACAATAAACGAAGAAAGCTCCTCAAGCGTGAAACTCATGGAGCTTTCAGCGGAACGGATCGCTCCGTTCCTGCCCACCGAATTATCGCAAAGATACGCCGAGAATGCAATGCGAAAACAACAGCGCCTCCGGGCCGTGGCCTACGGGCGCGTCAGTACGCAGGAGCAGGCGCAACAGAAAACCTCGATTCCGTCTCAAATCGAAGCGTCAAAGCGGATCAGTGATGATAAGGGATGGGAGTTCAGAGGTGAATATACAGATGAGGGCGTAAGCGGACATCTCACGGAGGAACGGCACGGCCTCCAATCAATGCTTCGGGACGGGAGGGAGCATAAGTTCGACATCATCATCGTGAAGGACTATGACCGCTTCGCCCGAAACAAGGACGCGGCGGCCATCATCCGGCAGGAGCTCAAAGGGCTTGGTATTCAGGTCTATGCGATTAACACGCCGGTCGAGCCCAGGCCGGTATCAGAGTACGATCCGGACGCGGACGACATGGGCACGATGGTGGAAACGATCTCCGACATGAAGTCGGATCTCGAGCGCAAGCAGATCATCCGCCGCATGAAGGACGGCAAGATGGGCAAAGCAAAAACCGGGAAAATACCGAACAAAGTCCCGTACGGGTATCGGGTGATTCGCACCCTTGAAGGGGCAAAGATCAAACGCGAGATCGTGGTCGTCGAGGAAGAAGCCGCGCGGGTGCGCTTCATATTCGCCGAATACGCTCGTGGCATCGGAGACCGGAAGATCGTGGTTGAAATGAACAAAAAGGGATGGCGCGGTCCGACAGGAGGGCTTTGGACCACATCCGCCGTGCGCTACATCCTTGCGAATCCGACCTATACCGGCAAGGTGTGGTGGGGCTGGCGGCACGCGGACTACGCAAAGACGAAAGAAATGCGGCGGCGCGGGAAACTGGGATACATCGGTCCCGGCGACCATGCGCCGATCGTTGACGTTCCCCTGTTCAGCCTCGTGCAGCAGATACGGGCGAGTCGGGTAACAACCGGCAAGGGCGGGGTTGAACGATCCTTCGGACTCCTCACCGGAATAGCGAAATGCATCAGATGCGGAAGCGGGAGCGGCTACCAAAAAAGGTTTCATTCGCGCTCCAAG
>OBEQ012374191.1_pt1 | contig 33867 bp, 32 predicted proteins | sample 1670901 | NCBI WGS metagenome assembly OBEQ01 (sample SAMEA104232315, study PRJEB22302) | groundwater metagenome | biome: forest; feature: aquifer; material: groundwater | place: USA | collected 2011-08-07 | depth 5.4 m | reverse complement strand
TGCAGTTTGCAGCTTTTCTTTCACTTAATCTTGCAGTTTTAAACAGCTTGCCAGTACCTGCGTTGGACGGGGGCAGAATTCTCTTTCTCGTGATTGAAAAAATTCGTGGTCGTAGGAATAATCCCAAGTGGGAGCAAGTTGCCAACGCAACAGGTTTTGCAGTACTGTTGGTACTTATGCTTGCGGTGACTATAAAAGACCTGAGTAAAGTAGGTTTTATTATACGTTTATTTGGTTAAACGCTTCTCTCGTGGTACACTAATAATTCTTGTAGTTTGTAATTTACAGGCGACTACAAAAAAATGCAAAAGTACCTAAGCTGTTCACAAAACTACTTCTTTAGGGCTTTATTTAGAAAAAAACCAAAAAAAACTCAAAAGCTACATCCGGGCGTGCTTTTGGGTTTTTTTAACTCGAAATTGAATTGAGGTATTGTGATTGATAGATTTTTTCAAAAATTTTCAAAAGATATTGGTATTGACCTGGGTACTGCAAACACGCTGGTGTATGTTAAAGGCAAGGGTATTGTGATAAATGAGCCTTCTGTGGTTGCGGTAAATGTGAGAACCAAACAAATACTTGCTATTGGCAATGAGGCCCGTAGAATGGTTGGTCGCACTCCGCAGCATATAGTGGCAACCCGGCCGCTCTTGAATGGAGTGATTTCGGATTTTGAAGTAACAGAACAAATGCTCCGGTATTTTATAGATAAAGTACATGCTCATACCTATACTTTTTTACGGCGCCCTCGGGTGGTTATTGGTATCCCTTCAGGTGTTACAGAGGTAGAAAAGCGAGCAGTACAAGATGCAGCAATAAATGCAGGTGCGCGACAGGCGTTTTTAATTGAAGAGCCAATGGCTGCAGCAGTTGGTGCACGGCTTCCTGTGCAAGATGCACAAGGATCAATGATTGTTGATATTGGCGGTGGAACTGTAGAAATAGCAGTTATTTCGTTGGGCGGGATCGTGATTTCCAAAAGCATTCGGGTTGCAGGAGATGAGATGAATGAAAACATTATCCAGTATGCTCGTGATGAATTTAATCTGCTTTTGGGTATACGCACAGCCGAGGATATAAAAATAAAAATTGGCTCTGCGTATCCGCTTGTTGAACCTCTCTATGGACACATGAGAGGTCGGGACTTAATCACTGGGCTACCTAAAGAGGTAATGCTCAGCGATGAACATATACGAGAGGCGATTGGGCAGTCTGTACGCACTATTGTAAGTAATATCAAAGATGTGGTAGAACAGATTCCACCAGAAATCATTTCTGACATTATGAACAAGGGTATTATTTTAGCGGGGGGCGGTGCTCAGTTACGTGGTTTAGATATACTTATTCAAGAGCAAACTCAAATTCCAGTAACAGTCGCAGATGATCCTCTTACCTGCGTAGTGCGTGGCACTGGGGTAATAGTGGAAGACCTAGAAAATCTTAAAGATGTTCTGTTACCCACAAACTTTGATCGAATCCCTCGGTAGTAACTTTCATATGCGCTTTATTTATACTCGAGCTTTTGCAATTTTCATGGGGTGTTTGGTAGCAGTTGCTATACTTGTTTTTTTGCAAATCAAAGGACTTACAGATCCTCTTAAGCGAGCGCTCTTGGCTATCCCAAAACCTGTTGCCACTTTAGTAACGGGAGTGACCAGGCCTTTTGTAGGTGGAGTGAAGACAATTTTTACTCTCAGAGGCATAGTACAAGAAAATGTCCAGCTTCATACCCGCATTCACAACCTAGAACAACGAACTGTGCAATATGATCAGCTCATAAGAGAAAATGAAAGTTTGCGTAAACAGCTTGGCTTCAGTCAGTCAGCCCCACGCCAGCTGGTTCCGTGCACTGTATTAGCTCATGATCCTGAGGGTATCTCTAATACTATTGTGATTTCTTGCAATAAAGATATGGGAGTAAAGCTCGATGCGGCAGTCGTTTCAGAAGGCTACTTAATAGGAAAGATAATATATGTTGGCAACTTTACGAGTACCGCACGTTTAATTACACACGATGATTCCTCTATTGATGGTAAGTTAAGTAAAACTGGTAGTAGTGGGGTGGTAAGAGGCTCATTTGGATCAGGCTTGGTAATGGACTTGGTATCTCAAAACACGGGAGTAGAACGTGGTGAACTTGTAGTTACCGCTGGAATTAACTCGCTCATTCCAAAAAATATTTTGGTTGGAGAAGTTGGCGACGTGATTTCTAAACCAAATGATTTGTTTAAAACTGTTACTGTTCAAAGTCCAATAAGTTTTCCAGATCTGGACTATGTCTTTGTAGTAAAATAGTTTTTGTGAAATATATCATTTATTTTGGAGTCTTAGTCGTGCTTTCAGGGATTACCCTTGGGTTTTTTAACCACTACCGAATTGTCGGAGTGGCTCCCAATTTACTTTTGTTATTTACTGTCTTTGCCGCTTTAGAACAGAAAAACTTAGACTTCATGTTTATTGCATTTATTGGTGGGCTATTTGCAGATAGCTACACAGGAGTAAGTATGGGTAGTTTTCTTGTCGGATTTTTAACCATTGGGTTTATTGGACATATTGTGCATACGCGAGTAGTATTTTTGAACTCGCTCTGGAAGTATCTTCCTATTGCTGTTGTAGTTGCAGTGCTTGGTGTATATGCGTGGGTGTGGGTTTTTAATAACATATTATTTTATTTTCATGTATGGTCTGTTACTGTTTCTACAAAAGCTTTTCGTCATATGCTACCAGCGCTTCTGGTGTATAATATTATATTGATGTACCCAGTATATTTTGTTTACACATTCGTACGTAATACAGTTGCTAAGTTTGAATTAAAAAAGAAGGGTTTTACCTCTTTATAATCCATGCATAATCCTTTTAATGTAACTGGCTCTAGGACTTCCTCAAGGCCGAAACAGTTGGAATGGGAAGAGTCTGCCCTTGACCGCCACAGTGATGTCGAGGGTTTTTTTGACGATTCGCGAAACACACCTTATTTATTATGGCTTAAGGGCATTGTTGTGTGCCTCTTAGCTATCCTGAGCGTAAAATTATTTAGCTTACAGGTCCTAAAAGGTACGCAGTATCGGGCACTGGCAGAAGGTAACCGAATTCGGAAGCAGGTTGTGCTTGCGCCGCGGGGAATTATTTACGACCACTATGGTAAAGTGCTTGCCCAAAACACAGTAAGTTTTAACCTGGTTGCTGTACCATTCGATCTTCCCAAAGAAGGCGTTGCAGAAGAAATTGCAAAACTAGCTGAACTTTTTCATATTGATCCTCAAGAGACCAAACTTACGGTAAATAAACTTAATCGTGCTTCCTATGATCCAGTCGTAGTCAAGCCTGATTTAAGCCAGGAAGAGACAATTTTATTTGCAACTCGAGCAAGCGAATTTGCTGGCTTCACCATTCAAACAGTGCCCATCCGTGATTATCCGAGTGCTCCTATTTTTTCTCATATTTTGGGCTATACCAGCAATATTTCGGAAGAGGAGCTGGCACAGCGCAAGGGGGAAAATTACTATCATGGAGATTATATCGGAAAAACGGGTGTAGAACTTGTCTATGAACAGTACCTTAAGGGACAGAATGGTCAAAACCTTATTGAGGTTGATGCAGGAGGGAGGCTTGTAAAAGTATTAGGCAAAGTTGATCCAGTATCAGGGAATACTACTAAGCTTACGATTGACCGTGAATTGCAAGAAGAAGTCTATCGAAATTTTGAAGGAAAAGCACTCGGAGCTGCTGTTGTCATGAATCCTAAAACTGGTGCAGTACTAGCCTTGGTGTCTATACCCGGTTTTGATAATAATTTATTTGCCCATGGAATAAGTGCTGCCGATTATAGTGCGTTACTATCAGATAAGCATTTGCCTTTATTTAACCGCGCAATTGCTGGTGTATACCCACCGGGTTCTACCGTAAAACCAATGGTGGGATTAGCTGCTTTGGAAGAAAATACGGTAACTGAAAAAAGTATTATCGTAGATAGAGGAGTGTTAGTTATTCCTAACCAATACGATCCGAGTATTGCGTATAACTTTTATGGCTGGAAACATTCAGGGCTTGGCCCCTTAAACATATACGGAGCTATAGCGCGCAGTAGTGATATTTATTTTTACACAGTTGCAGGTGGACATCCAGATTCACCCCATATTAAAGGTCTGGGCGCTGATCGATTAAATCATTATTTTAGCAATTTTAATATTGGCAGGCCTACAGGCATAGATTTGATAGGTGAGAAGCCAGGAGTACTACCTACTCCTGAGTGGAAAGCTAACTATTTTAAAGGTGATGCAATTTTATCAAAGTGGTATCTTGGAGATACCTATCATATTGGTATTGGTCAGGGCTTTATGCTTGCTACTCCTTTACAGATGGCAGAATGGACCTCTGTAATTGCAAATAATGGTATTGGTATGAAGCCGAGACTTTTAGATGAGGTCACGGAACCAGGCGGCCGCACTCTCTTACGTAAGCAGCCAGAAGTTTTGATACAGAAGTTTGCTTCAGATAAAAATATAAAAATTATTCAAGAAGCAATGCATCAGACTGTGCTCTACGGCTCTGCTAGACAGCTTAATACGCTACCCATTTCTGCAGCAGGAAAAACAGGGACATCTCAGTTTGACGGAGCAGACCCTACTCGTACTCATGCATGGTTTACCAGCTATGCTCCATTTGCTGACCCAGAAGTAGTAGTAACAGTCTTAGTTGAAGCTGGTGGAGAAGGACATATTGCGGCTGAACCAATTGCTAAGAATATTTTACAGTGGTGGGCTGATCATAGATATACTGGACCTAGAAATCAGTCACACATAAAACCAGCTAATTAAATGCCTTATGTTTATTGATGGAAAAATAATTGCTCAAGAATTACTTAAGCAAATTTCTCTAGAACTAAAGAAAATCCCTTTTGAAGTAGTTGTGGTAGACCTAGTTATGAAAAGCGACGAAGTAGGTTTAAGTTTTGTCAGACGAAAGAAGAAAACTGCAGAACAGTTAGGTGTTAGCTTTAGAATTGAAGTGATATCAGATGCAGCCACTACCGAGTCCTTAAGCGAGTTTATTCAAAAGCTAAATGTTTCTGCTAACCTGTGCGGTATTATTGTACAGCAGCCTTTACCCTACTATATTAACGCAGAGAAAGTACTTGGCTGTATTAATCCAGGCGTAGATATAGATTGTTTAACTGCTACGAATCGCACACTTTTTGAGCAAGGCAAGGCATATGTTGTGCCCCCCACAGCCGCAGCAATTTGGCGTATGCTTGAGTCTTTAGGAGTACCACTGCACAGCAAGCGCGCGGTTGTTGTTGGTCAAGGAAAGTTGGTTGGTAAGCCAACTACTACTCTGCTTCGGCAGAAGGGATTAGATGTTCACACTGCAGATATTACAACAGTTGATATCGCTCGGCTTTGTAGAAGCGCAGATATTCTAATTGCAGCAGCGGGAAGCCCTGGTCTTATAACTGCAGACTTCTTAAAACCAGGTGTTATTGTTATAGATGCAGGTACTTCGGAACAATCCGGAGTTGTGGTGGGAGATGTAGCCCTGGATTCAGTCTTGCCTGTGGTAAGCTATATAAGTCCAGTGCCTGGAGGTGTTGGTCCTGTTATGGTCGCGGAGTTATTTGCTAACGCACTCAGGGTGGCAGTGGATAAATCCACTCGTTTGGCTTAAAGGTACTGTAATCTCTACTGGTTGACTCGGAAGCTGGTTTTTAGTACACTAAGGCAAGCTTTTTGATATTTACTATTTATTTTAGCGCAAGTCAAAAGCCTTTGGGTTTTTACGTTTGTGCGCACAATCTCAGTTCATGAGTAAAAAATACCTCCTCACACAAGAAGGTTTAGAAAAACTTAATCAGGAACTTAAACATTTAATTAACGATAAACGTAAAGAGGTAATTGAACGTATTCGTGAAGCCGCAGCTCACGGAGACCTTTCTGAAAATGCAGATTACGCTCAGGCCCGGGAAGAACAGTCGTTTATTGAAGGTCGCATTCAAGAAATAGAAGACATGATTAAGAATGCGGAAATTATCCATACTTCAACACACAACTATTCTGTTACTATTGGATCTACGGTTACGGTTAAAGTTAATGGAAAAGAGAAGACCTATACCATTGTGGGTAGCAATGAAGCAAACCCAAACGCTGGTAGAATTTCAAATGAATCTTTAGTGGGCAAGGCAATTCTTGGAAAAAAAATTGGTGAAAAAGCTCGAGTGCAAACCCATGCTGGAGAAGTTGAGTACGAAATTGTAAAAATAGATTAAGTACAAATAAAAAACCCTGATCAGCTCAGCTGATCGGGGTTTTTGTTTAGGCCATGCCAGGCTCAGTGGGGGGTGCGGTACTCCGCTTTAAGTCTTTTTCCATTCTCTTTGTTTCTAAAACAGCTTGAGTATTGCTGCAAGATGATTTTCTGCTGCTATCTGTCGGTATCCAAAAGAAGTTAATTCAGAATCAGTAATTAGGTCAAGTATGCGTGTTACCAGCTCAGGTTGTATTTGACTTGGGACTCTAAGCAGGTTGCACAGAGCTTCAATATGCTCTTGTGCTTCTTTTAGTTCTTCATCTGTTAAGTTGTATGCCACTTTTTGCCTCCTTGTATGTGTGTAAGCGTTTCTTTGCTTCTAGTATACCACTATTTTTTTTGTATATATTTAAGGGTTGCTAAGTAATCATTACACTACTAATTATATTGTATGTCAAGTATCTCAGTCACCATAAGTTTGGTATACTTTTAAGAGCATTGAGGTATACCTATGTCAGATAGACTCGAAGATATAATCAAATTTCGCAAAGCTAAAATAGAGCAACTAAATGCTTTGGGCATTGAAAGTTTTCCAAGTACAACAGAGAGAACTCATACCAATGCTCGAGTGCTTAGTGGGTTCAAAGAACTACAAGATGCTACTCTTACGCTGGTAGGCCGGATAAGGAGCCTGAGGACAATGGGCAAGCTGGTATTTGCCCATATTGAAGACGGAACAGGAAGAATTCAGGTACTTCTGAAAGCCGACAATATTGGAGAAGAGGCGTTTGCTCTATTTTTAGATACTATAGATCTGGGTGATTTTATAGAATGTACCGGAACCTTGTTTGAAACCAAGACTGGTGAAAAAACCTTGCAAGCACGTCAGTACAAACTTTTGGCAAAGAGTTTGCGGCCTCTACCCAGTGAGCATTTTGGTTTAGAAGATATTGAAATTAAGTTGCGAAAACGCTACTTAGATATCCTACTCAACCCAGAAACCAAAGAACTCTTTGTAAAGAAAAATAAATTTTGGTCTAGTATGAGAAGGTTCCTGGTTGATCATGGATTTCTGGAATTAGAAATGCCTATTTTAGAAAACACTCCAGGCGGTGCAGAGGCTGAGCCTTTTATCACTCACCACAATGCCCTCGATAGAGATTTTTATCTCCGTATTTCTTTAGAATTGCCACTTAAAAAAATGCTTGTCGCTGGTTTTGAAAAGGTTTTTGAAATAGGCAGAATTTTCCGCAATGAAGGTATTTCTACCACGCATTTGCAAGACTACACACAAATGGAGTTCTATTGGGCATATGCTGATTTTGAAAAGCTCATGCAGTTTTCTCAGGAAATGTATCAGTATATTTTACAGGAAACTTTTGGTACACTACAAATTACCAGTGGTGGGGTGATGTGTGATTGGAGTGGGGACTGGGAGCACCTAGATTACCTAGCACTTTTTAAAGAACACACTGGTTTAGATTTAATGACTGTGAGTGACGAAGAGCTAAAACAGTATGCCAAAGAACAGCACATTACCTTTGAAGATTTTGCCCAGCGCGGCAGAATTATAGATCTAATTTTTAAAAAGATTCGCACTAAACTCAAAACTGATAAACCCATTTTTTTGATTAATCAGCCCATAGAGTTAGAACCACTTGCTAAGCGCGATCCACGCAACCCAAAAATAGTGCAGCGTATGCAAATTGTGGCCTACGGTACAGAATTAGGTAAAGGCTTTGGTGAGTTAAATGATCCCATAGACCAACGCAAACGCTTTGAAGATCAGGCTAAACTACGAGAGGCAGGGGACAGTGAAGCCCAAATGCTTGACGAAGAATATGTAGAAGCAATGGAGTACGGCATGCCACCAGCAGCGGGCTTTGGCCTTTCGGAAAGGCTGTTCTCTGTGTTAGCAGATAAACCAGTCCGTGAGACAGTAATCTTCCCTCCTATGAAGGATGCACACGGAGCACGCAAGGAAATAGAGTAACTACAATACTATGAGTACACTAAATCCAGAACAAATTAAACGTAAGTTAGAAGCAGTGTATGGCTGGGAACTACTCGAGGATCGTTTAGTAAAAACCTATCGTTTTTCCAACTTCCTATCAGCACTTAATTTTGTTAACCATATTGGCATGACTGCAGAGCACATGCAGCACCATCCAGAAATTACTATTGCTTTTGGGCATGTAACATTTCGTATTTGGACTCGTGACTTGGGAGGGATTACTGAGAAAGATTTTGAACTTATTACAGAAATTGAAAAAGTAGCTGCAACAGCAGTGGGGTAGTGTAATCAGTAATTAATTCAGCACCTATGTTAGATATAAAATTTATTAGAGAACATGCCGAAGCTGTAAAAAAAGCCAGCATTGATAAGCATATCGATATTGATATTGATGAGCTTTTAGATATAGATAGGCAGCGCCGGGAGCTGATGTCTGAAACAGAGTCGCTTCAAGCTACTAAAAATGCAGTATCTAAAGAAATTCCTAGCTTGTCACCAGACGAGCGCAAGGTAAAAATTTTAGAGATGCAAGAAGTAGATGCAAGACAAGCAGAGTTGGAAAAGAAACTTAAAAGTATACTTGAACGCTTTAATTTTTTAATGGCTCATGTTCCCAATATCCCTTCACCAGAAACTCCTGTTGGTGGGGATGATAGCGCTAATGTCCCTTGGAGTTATTGGAGCCCTATTATTGGCCATGTGGACCCAAAAGACCAAGCAAAGGTTTTGGAGGTGCCTACCAAGTTTACTTTTCCTATAAAAGATCACATAACGCTTGGAAGAGATTTAGCTATCCTTGATTTAGAAGCTGGTGTGAAAACTGCAGGTTTCCGGGGTTACTACCTAAAAAATCAAGGCGCTCTTTTACACTATGCGCTTCTATGGTATGCAGTAAAAAAATTAGTTGCAAAAGGCTTTGATATCTTCACTCCTCCAACCTTAGTCCGTGAGTTCACTCTGTTTGGCAGTGGCCATTTTCCAGGAAGTAAAGATGAGATATATCAAATCGCAAACACTGGAGGTGAACCACTCTATTTAGCCGGTACTTCCGAACCAGCCCTTTTAGCTTATTTTTCTGATACTGTCTTAGATGAAAAAGAGTTGCCAAAAAAAGTTGCGGGAGTGAGCCAATGTTATCGCAGCGAAGTAGGCAGTTATGGTAAGGATACAAAAGGCATATATCGTATACATGAATTTTCTAAAGTAGAGCAGGTAGTAATTTGTAAAGCTGAGATGTTAGAAGGAGAGAAGTGGTTAGAAGCCTTGCGAGAAACCGCTGAAGAGTTATTGCAGGAGCTAAAATTGCCCTATCGAGTGTTAAATATTTGTACGGGAGACATGGGTGCAGGAAAATACAAAATGTATGATATCGAGACTTGGATGCCATCGCGAGAGAGCTTCGGCGAAACCCACAGCGACTCTAACCTGACAGATTGGCAGGCAAGAAGGTTAAATATTCGCTATAAAGCTACGGATGGGACTATAAAGTACGCCTATACGCTTAATAATACAGCTGTGGCAAGTCCGCGAATTTTAATTGCGATTTTAGAAAACTATCAACAAGCAGATGGATCAGTGGTAATACCAGAAGTTTTACGCCCGTTTGTTGGAGTAGATGTTATTAAGCAATTAGTATAATTATGAAGTTGCTTGTTTCTCAGTTTTTAGCTCGTTTGGCAAAGCGTATTCTGGCTAAGTATCAACCAATAGTTTTCGCTATTACCGGGAGCATAGGAAAAACATCTGCCCGGGATGCAATTTTTGCAGTAGTATCTCAAAAGTATCGCGCCCGAGCTTCTGCCAAGAGTTTTAATAATGAGCTGGGGTTACCTTTAACTATTATTGGAATTTCTACGCCTCCTGAAAAAAATATTCTGAGATGGGTACACATATTTGCCCGTGCGATTTTTAGCATTTTGTTCCATGCTAACTATCCCGAAGTGCTTGTCTTGGAACTTGGTATAGATCACCCTGGTGAAATGGATATGTTGCTTGATATTGCAAACCCGAGTATTGGAGTACTAACCAGCATTGGGGTGTCACATTATCAATTTTTTGAAAATAGTGCCCAGATTGAAAACGAAAAAGCTAAAATTGCGACGCATCTTCCTGCTGGTGGCTTTTTTTTGGTCAATGCTGATTCGGATACGGCACTTCGGCAGCAAACCAAAACCCTTGCTGGGGTAGTTACATTTGGATTTAATCCAGATGCACAGGTGCATCCTGAGCAGATTACAGAAAGCTTGTCAGGAAAGTTTTCTTCTCACCTCAAAATCAAGCTCCTAAGTGGTTCTATAGAGGCCACTGTTAAAGCTGTGGGAAAGCCACATATCACTGCAGTATTGGCAGGTGTGGCTGCAGGCAGTGTATTGAAAATTGAGCATGATCTTATCATTAAAGGAGTGGAAACCTATAAACCTCATCCGGGCAGGCTACATATTATAGGTGGTATTAAACGGTCAATAATTATTGATGACTCCTATAATGCTTCTTCTCCTGAGTCAGTTTTAGAAGGTATCGCATTGCTTAGTCGAATACCTGCGTTATTCAAAATTGCAGTTATAGGCGACATGCTTGAGCTTGGGAGCTTATCCGATGAAAAGCATGAAGAAGTGGGCCAGAAAGTAGCGGGGGGACATTTTGATCGTTTGGTTACGGTAGGAGCACAAGCTAGGATTATCGCAAGTGCCGCGAAGGCGGGAGGTATGGATGCAGCAAAAATTATATCGTTTGATAGCTCTGATGAAGCAAAGAAAACAGTGCAAGAACTTATTGAACTAGAATCAGCAGTGCTCGTTAAAGGTTCTCAAGGAGTACGTATGGAAAAGATTACAAAAGAAATTATGGCAGAGCCCATGCGAGCACAGGAATTATTATGTAGACAATATGGTAAGTGGCTGGAGGTAAAAAAGAGAACCTAATCATGAGCAAGCGCGTTTTTTCAGACAATTAAAAGTGCCACATGCTTGGTAGTCATAAAGATAAAAATAACCGTTTTCATAAGATTACTTTTACTCATCGTTTGAAAACGGCACAGAACTACAAACGTCCAGTGCGACCAGTACCCGAGTCTCCGTGGGCGGTTTTTTTTGCACAGTTTGGTTTTAAAAGCGGAGTGGCATTTATGCTGGCAGTTATCTGTATAGCAGCTTTGTCGTATCTTTCTTTTTTCCATAATTTTTTATGGGTTCAAAAGGTAGAAGTACATGCAACTAACACTACAATTGAGCACCAGGTAAAAGACTCCGTAGATATTTTTTTAGCTGGCAAAGCGCTCAGGTTATTTCCCAGAGCTAACTTTTTTGCTATCTCAAAAAGAAACTTACAATGGCGAATACAACAAGATGTCCTTGCAGTTAAACAAGTCAGTATCATTATACACCCGCTTACCCGAGTACTTGAAATTAGGGTAACACCGAGAAAAGAGCAGTTTTTAGTCACAACCAAACAAGCGTCATTTATTTTGTTTGATGATGGAGTGGTAGCAAAACGCTTAGAGGAAACCACAGCCACGGCAAGCGAAACTGCAGCAAGGCTTATTTCTTTGCAAATAGACGCTCCGATCTCTGCTGATGTAGGTGCTAGCTTGCTACAAAAATCTGACATGGAAAATATTGCTTTTGTGCACTCAGTCTTAAGTGGTCAAATGCATTTGCCAGTGGTCAAATACGAACTTTTTTTGCCAGGGTTTATTCCTCCGGAAGTACCTACGGCCAGCACGACCCCTCGGAGTGCAAGCATTTTTAGTGATCATGTCAGTCCGGAAGATATCTTAGTGATACTCTCAGGCACGAACAGCACCTTTGCTATATATTTACCAAGTACGCAGAAACTTTCGGGAGCTGTAAACCGTTTTGTAAGCCTGTGGGGACAGTTGGATGAAGCACGAATAAAAAATCTATCATATATTGATATGCGATTAGAACATCGTGGTTTCCTTTGTTTACGCAACACTCCATGTGCAAGAGTGTTAAGTCCAGAAGCTGCTCAGCCCAATTAATTAAAATATGTATATATGAAAAATAAAAAAACTCAGATTGAATATATTGTTGTGTCCCTCGGGGGGTCGTTATTAGTCCATAATACCCTTGATACTGCTTTTATTAAGCGATTTAAACAAATAATTTTAAAAGAAGCCTCAGCCTTTAGAAAATTTATTTTAGTTGTGGGCGGAGGTAAAGTATGTAGAGATTACCAGGCCGCACTTAAAGCGGTAAGTTCTGCAAAGGCAGAAGACCTTGATTGGCTCGGTATTTTTGTTACTCAATTAAATGCTTGGTTTCTTCAATTAACTCTTGGGAAATCAGCATTTCCACATGTGGCTCAAAATCCTTTAGAGCACATTACTTTTAGACAACCTATCCTTGTTGCGGGAGGATACAAGCCTGGGAGAAGTAGTGACTTTGACGCAGTAGCGTTGGCAGCGACCTTCGGCGCGAGCACTATTATTAATCTTACCAATATAGATTACGTGTACACTAAAGATCCAAAAAAGTTCAAGCGTGCTTCGGCGCTTAAAACTATCTCTTGGAAAGAATATAGGCGTATGATTGGGTCACGCTGGCAACCCGGAGCACACACGCCTTTTGATCCTGTAGCATCTGAGTTTGCACAGAAGCATAACCAGACGGTTGTAATAATGAGTGGGAAAAAACTACAGCGCTTCCAAGATTTTCTGCATGGAGGTAAAGTAGTAGGAACAATTATTAGCGATTAGCTTTCTGTAAAAAATAGTCTGACTGTATCTATGCAGAGTCAGAATAGTTTTGCACTCTTGTTTATTCTGCCCTAAGAGCAGTTGATCTTTGTACTTGATACTGTGTCACAATTATCCAGGTGCCAACATACGGTCTCACTTCTGCAAAACCTTGTTCGCTTACTTGTTTCCAGTTACTCGGTACCGTTGGTTTGCTTCCGCCAAATCCATTAGTCCAAAGCAACCATACCGTATCTCCGTATTTAACACCTTGGTTAAAATCTGGCAGTAAATCTTGATCGGTTAAGATAGCAGTCCCTGCATAGTGGGGCATAGCGCTTACAGTTCTATTACCGCCACTAAATAACAGTGGTTTTACGGGTAGACTAGTATCGGGTTGGCAGGAGAGTAGTTTCGCAAGTAGAGTTGCAGGAATACATACCTGTGATCCATGCTGATAGGTGTAATATTTTAAATTAAAAAATTCGAATGACGAACCAACGTAGAGCTTATCGGTTGGTGTGACATTTGCGTGTAAGTATTTTGCTGCTTGGGTCATGCCTAACTTAGTATCCACGTTTAAATCTATCCAGTAGTGAACTGAAATTATAAATCCCGTGAGCGCATAGGCGCTGATAAGTAAGACACTCAGCCGTTTCCATTTAAATTGAGCCAACCACACACCAATTGTAATAGTTAAAAATCCTGCAGCAAATAAAAAGTAGCGATCAAGAAATACGGAATTTACTTTACAGTCTGAAAGTGCGGCAAGGTGAGCGGAAAGCGGGTGACATTTTAAGAAAGAAAGACCGTAAAAAAGGCTAGCGCCGACAAATGGGGCGAGAAAAGTAATTACCACAAGCCATTTTTCAAAAACTTTTTGTTTCCAAAGAAAGTATATAAGTACGAGTATCACCAGCAACGTGGTGACTACGACTGAAATTTGGGTATTTTTGTGCGTGATATCTGTACCCAACCCAATTGCCATTTTCCAGATCGTTACAGGTATGCTCCACCGGTCCATTTTCGGGATCCAGTAGTCTGCGCTCACTTGTTTGTACTGGAACAAAAAGACTTTAAGCCAGGGTACGAAACTAAGTGCGAGAAGTATATAACTCGCGATCAGCCAGGAGTATTTTTTAAAATCAGTTCGGTAGGTATACAAATGGTACATACATCCATACAAACACAGTGCAGCGGCGGTAAACAACAAGTAATAGTGCGAGTAAATACAAATCGAAGTAGAAATAATAAAACCAGCGTAGTGTAGTAGGGCCCATCTTTTCACTTGAAGGGTTTTTGTTTGGAAATACGCATTCGTTTCTCGCAATGCTTTTGTTAAAAAGTAAGCAGCGAGCAGAGCAAAAAAAGCACCCATAGTATACATGCGTGCTTCGCTTACATATTGTAATTGAAATGGGTTAACCGCAATGAGTAAGGCCACAATTAAAGCAGCTTTTTCGCTCTGAAAAGCTACTTTAACAAAAGCAAAGCTAGCCACAATAATGCCTAAGCCAAAGAAGATGGACATGCCACGAAGCGCAAGCAAGCTGTCGCCAAACAAATAGGACCAAAAGCGCAAGAAAATATAGTACATTGGTGGATGCACATCTAGCCCAATCCGGTACATCATTTCTTGCCACGGGTACTTAATGAGCAGAGCACTAAATGCTTCATCATGCCAAAGACTAACTAGCGTGTTGTTGTAAAGTCTGAGAATAAGGCCAAGAACCAGTATTGCTAAGAGCCAAAAATAGGTTTTTTTCATGTTAAAAAAAGAAAACTACGCCGCCTGCTACTAAGATTAGTAGATTGATAAAAATAGTGTCCCTGGTTCGGTATAAAAGTAATAACCACCCATAGATAAGCAGGGCTTTAACGATAAGCATTAAAAGAAATGTTTCTTCTAGTACCCCGGTAAGTATAAGTTTAAGGCCAAGAGTAAATACAAGCCAGAGTAGGGCTGCCCATTTGAGCGATGATCTTTCAAAGTGCTCGGCAATTTTTCCAAGCAAAATAGTCATTCCGATTCCAAACAAAGTAAACATATTTGTTATTGTATTGTATAAACCGCTAGTACCCACTGACCAAATTTATTTTGTTTAGAATAAGTTAATTTGGCTTCGGGGTGGTATGCTTTAAATTTTTTTATGTCAAATATAGAAGATTGTGTAAACACTATTTGATCCCCAGTGCTCAGGCCATGTTGCCATATAGGCTTGCCATCTCTCTGGGCTTGCGCACTTTGCCAAGAGTCTTCCGGATCTACTTGTGCATAGGGAGTATTTCTGGGGTTATCCGGGTGAGCTGCGTCTATGGTGGTGAGATATTCAGGAGTTTGGAGCGAAAACTTATCCAGGACTAAATAAGTATGCTGTCTGCTTGCAAATTGGTTGAGCCACTGGCTTACAGTTGTAAGGTCAGAGCGAAAAGAGTAAAAGTTCTCAGGGCTATTATAGGCGTAGATAAAGTAGAGTGAATATGTTTGGATAATTAATGCTGCTGAGAAACAAATAACTAAAACCCAGCTACTGAGCTTAAGTAGCCTGAGCTTAAAAGATTTTGGCTTACACCATGCTGTGATCCTTTCTTTTGTCTCAGCGTAAAGTGTGTATAAGCACCAGCTCGTAATAATAAACACAGCAGGGATAGTACCTATAGATCTGAGTCCATGGGGGATTCCTTCTGCAGTAGTTACTACTGGTACAAGCATTCCCCAAAACAAGCCTGCAACAAGGAAAAATTTCCAATCACTTCGGTGGCTTCTTGGTCTAAACGCGTACCGAGCTGCCAGGATAGTGATAAGCGTAAGTCCAATTACAAAAAAGGGAGAAATAATGGGAGAAAGAAATGGGAAACCGGAAATGTTATGTCGCCAGTTAAGGTCTCCTGCCGTTATATACCCGAGTAAGCTTTCTTTTAGTACTTCTAAAAAGGTGCCAATTAAATGACCTCCGTTTAGTTCTGGATTAAAAATACTCACTTGGCCGCTTCTGCCTACAAAAGACCCAGGATGTGTCCAAAAGTAGACTGCTAAAGGAAAAATGCATATTATAAAGCCTTCTATAAAGAAGAGTAAGCTTTTCCAGTACTTTTGAATGATCTGAAATCTTTTTCTTTCCAGCATACTTACTCCGAGCGGCCACAGAATGAGTAGGCCAAGAATAGGTACCATCATGCGAGACGCAATATAGGAATAAAACCCAAGAGCAAAAACCGCTCCAGACACCCAGGCAAAAAAGAATTGCTTAAGGCGGGTTTTTGCTGACCAAGCAATCAGCAAGAAGTAAAGCGTATAACTTGAAAACAAGGGCAATAAATTAGCTCTAAATGCTGTACGAGATACCACTGTGTGCCAGCTTGAAACTGCCATTAAAAATGCAGCTAACAGCGCGATCCAAATTGCTCGTTTGCGTTTGTCTTCTGCAGAAAAAAGACTAAAAAGCTTATAGGTTAACAAAAAGCATCCAAGTACTGCTAAAACGCCAGTAAGTGCAGAGACAATATGGTGTTGCCATGGACCTTTGCCAAAAATGCTTATGCTTGCCCAGAGCCAGTAAAAAAATAATGCCTCGCGTCCGTTACCCCGTTCGTAAAAGGGTTGGAGGTGGCCTTGTTGCATTAATGTGATATCTAGTCCGTTTGCGGCTTCGTCTGGAAATAAACCTCCTGGCATTTCAGTAATTTTATAAAAACGAAAAAATAGGGCAGCTAAAATAATGCCAACCAGAAAAATATAATGGATGCGTTTCATACCTATTGTAGTTTTGTTTTTAGTTTTTACCTTTTGCAAGATCAGGCTTATTTATGGTAAAATTAAGCGATTTTATATTCTTTAAGATGAGTACTCAAAATACCTACATTTCGCAAAGTCTTTGGTTTCTATGGGTTGGTGCGCTTATCATCAACACTATATCATTTTTAACTATTTGGTACAAAATTCATCCGTCGGGCTTACCTGTGGCGCTACATTATACGGTGCTGAGCGGTATTGATATTTTAGGACCGGGCACAGAACTCTATAAAGTACCTTTTATCGGTAGTTTAGTTTTTGTTGTTAACCTGATTCTTTCGTTTCGGTTGCGCAAAGATCAATTTTTATAAATTGCTTGTGCGGCTCTTTCTTTCATTGCCAACCTTGTACTCTTATGTGCAATTATTTTAATTATTCGAGCAAACTAGGATGTATCGCAAACGAAGCTTTAAAGAACGTTGCTGGGAAGTTTTGCCGGGGTTGCAGTTTTGGACTGTATTCCTGGGCTCGATTTTTTTATCTGCGTACAAGCCTGTGTGGGCAGCTTTGTTCATAATTTGCTTTGATCTCTACTGGGTGCTTAAGGCAATAAATGTCTCTCTTCACCTTATTGCAGCCTATCGTAAATTTAGGGTAATGGTTACGTTGGATTGGTTGGATTTTATTTCTCGGCTTTCAGATACACCTTCTTTTATTAAGCTCCTAGAAGCGCGGGTTCTACTGGCAAAAAAACCTTTGGAAAAATATTACCTTAAGGCAGAAAGTGACCGTCTTCGAAGCTGGTTTGCAATGCGTGCAGGCAAAACTGGTCCAGACTATCGTGCTTATTATCATTTAGTAATCTTGCCTTTTGTAGATGAAAGTTTTGAAGTACTAGATAATACACTGCAAGCATTAACCCAAATACGGTATCCAACTGATCGTATAATTATGGTTTTAGCAAGTGAAGAACGAGCAGGGGAAGCAGCTCTTGTTGTAGCCAAACAAATAAAAGAAAAGTATAAACCAACCTTTCCGCTGCTGTACATTACTGTTCATCCAGATGGCCTTGAAGGAGAAATAAAAGGTAAAAGTGCAAATGCATCCTGGGCAGTGCAGACCATGTTGCCAGTACTCGAGCAATGGAGTATTGCAGTTGATCAGGTAATTGTTTCAAATTTTGATAGTGATACTATTGTGCATCCACAGTACTTTGCTCGGGTAATGTATGAATTTTTGACTGCCAGTAAACCCTATCAGTCTAGTTATCAACCAATAGCTGTTTATAACAATAATATTTGGGATTCACCAGCCTTTATTCGTGTTGTCTCTGTTTCAAACTCTTTTTGGCAATTTACAGAAAGTTCGCGGCCAGATCGTTTGCGCACTTTTTCTTCTCACTCAATGACTCTTAGAGCATTAGTAGAAGTAGGGTTTTGGCGAAAGGATATTATTAATGAAGATGGCTATATTTTTTGGCAATGCTATCTGCATTATGCTGGAGATTATCAAGTTATTCCTTTATTCATTCCTATTTCTTTGGACACGTGTTTGGCTGATACAACTTGGCAAACCTTAAAAAATCAGTACAAGCAAAAAAAACGTTGGGCATACAATGTGGAGTATTATCCTACACTTATTCCCGCGCTGCTCAGGAGTAAGGCGCCATTCTGGGATAAGGCCTACAAATTGTTTCAGTATATAGAAGGAAACTTTAACTGGGCCACTGCAAGTATTCTTATTTCGTCTATGGGGCTATTACCGCTCTATCTTGGTGGAGATGCCTTTTGGGAAACTACGATTGCATATAATTTACCTACCACGACAAAGACACTCATGACCATTGCTACTTTTTTCTTAATTTTTAGCGTATATATTAATCTGATTCTATTACCTCCACGACCCAAAAAATATGGCATTAGTCGGAGTGTTATGATGTACTTACAGTGGTTTTTGGTTCCTATCACATCTATTGTCTTTGGTAGTTTACCTGCAATCGAAGCTCAAACCAGACTTATGTTTGGCTGGTACATGGAATTTTGGGTTACCCCTAAGGCCCGAAAAGGTGAAAATACTGCACTGCAGATGCAAGAAATGCAAAGTAAACCTAGTGTACAATAAAGTATGAACCCTTTCTTGTTTACCCTGTTTGCTTTTGTTATTACTCTATTGATTACGCCTGCCGTAAAACGACTGGCAGTGCTTTTAGGCTGCATGGATGTGCCCGGGGAGTACCGTAAAATTCATACAAAGCCTATTCCACTCCTGGGTGGGTTAGCAGTGTTTTTTGGATTTTTTGGCGGGCTTAGTCTGTATTTATTGTTTGGCCATCACAACTTTACGCTACTACCTGCAAAATTTTTTATTGGAATAACACTGGGCGCAGTGCTGCTTATGATAGGTGGGCTGCTTGATGACCGTTATAGTTTGCCTCCTAGGTGGCTGTGGGTATTTCCGGCGTTAGCTGCTGTGTCTATAGTCCAGAGCGGTATTGGTGTAGGTATTACCTTTATAACAAGTCCTTTTGGGGGAGTTATTCCTTTGACTTTTTCTGTAGCGGGTCTACCTGCTTCTGCTTTGTTTATTTGGCTCTGGATGATGGGTATGATGTTTACTACAAAGTTTCTTGATGGCTTAGATGGCTTGGCTTCAGGAATTGGCGCTATTGCTTCATTAAGTCTATTCTTCTTGTCACTTACTTCTAAAGTTCATCAACCCACAACTGCAACACTTGCGCTTATGTTATGTGGTGCGTTGGTTGGGTTTTTGGTGTATAACTTTAATCCTGCTTCTATTTTTTTAGGCGAAGCGGGCAGTACCTTTATAGGATTTATGCTTGGAGTATTGTCTGTAATTCTCGGAGGGAAGATTGCTACAGCGCTATTAGTTATGGGGTTGCCAGTATTAGATGTAGCTTGGGTTATTGTCCGAAGAATCTGGGAAGGTAAGAGTCCCTTTAAAGCAGATCGTAAACACCTACATTTTAGGCTCTTAGACGTAGGGTTATCCCAGAAACAAACTGTGCTTAGTATTTGGACACTTGCAGCCGTATTTGGTTTTACGGCGGTATTTTTACAAACCTATGGTAAAGCACTTGCCTTACTGCTTTTAGGCATAGTAGTGTTCATTCTCGGTAGTGTAGTTGTGTATTTGGATAAAGTGATGCGTGGTAAAAATAAAAAAAATCCAAGCGTATAAAAAAAGTTGCCAAGTAAGCGTACTTGGCAACCCAGGGTTTTAGATTTTACTTAGACGACTCCTCTTCTCTTAGTTCCGCTTTTAAGCCCATTTTTTCGAGGTCAAAATTAAATTGTTTTGCGGTTTCTATAACAAGAGTAGCTCTTAAAGCGAGTTGGTCTACTTCTTCGTCGTCCTTCACGTTTCCTTCTTTTGAATTTAGGTACTTTATTTCTGCTTCAAGGCAAGTTTTAATAATCGCAAGCAGTTGTGTGGGTTGAATATTTACTTCTTCCGGAGTAAGCCCAGATTTATCAAGGGTATTAAACAGTTTGAATCCTGCGTCTAGACGTGAGACAAACACATCTTCGTCATTGCAGCGAGGCATTTTGCTTTTGCCTTTTGCAATACCAATCAGCTCATTACTAAAAGCTACGAGTCTTTTTTTCTTTTCTTCCTTTACTTGAGCCAGAGTAATACCCACTTCGGCTTCTGTAAGATTAAAATGTTCCGTTGGATTTGAGAGTAGCTCTCTATAATAATCATAGAAACTACCCATTTCATCGTACATTACTTCTATACCACAGTAGCCTGTGTCTTTAGGTATAGCGGCTGACCATGGAGAGGCTGATTCGGATTTGCCCGTAAGTAGTTCCCAGTGTTTTTTAAGAGAGTCAATCTCATTTTGTCTTGCTACTTTTGGATCAGGTGTTGGAGTGGGTACTTCGGCAGATACGGAGTCTTTGCTGGCCTTTATTTCAGCTGAGCTCACCTTGGTGCTGCCACAGCCAGAGAGGGTAATACAAACCGTGATTGCTAGAAACAAAGCATTCAAAATCTTAACTTTCATTATGTCTCCTTTTGGGTTGAGTTTTTACTGTAGATTTCAGATAATACCAAACTCTAGCTAGTAAGGCTTTTTTTGTCAATAAGCCTTACTTATTGACTAAGCGAACTTAGATTGCTATACTTTATAGAGATTTTTTTAAATTATGATTATGCAAGCAATTATAGAAACAGGTTCTAAACAGTATTTTGTCACTCAGGGTGACAAAATCCAAGTAGAAAAGCTTGTTGGCGAAGTGGGTTCTACTATTACTTTTGATAAAGTACTTTTCACTGCTGAAGGTAGTAATATTCAGTTAGGTAAACCTTTTATTTCAGGTGCCACAGTAGAAGGAACTATTATTAAACAAGGTCGTGGTGCAAAAATCCATGTTCTAAAATATAAAGCCAAGAGTAAATATCGTCGTAAAATTGGTCATCGCCAAAGCTTTACTGAATTAGAAATTACAAAGATCTAAATTTAAAAAAAATCCCCGTGAGAGTGTTTTCATCTCACGGGGATTTTTTTTTTAAATTATCTAAAGCTCTCGTCTTCCTTCTAAGGCTCTGCTTAAGGTAATTTCATCGGCATATTCTAAATCTCCACCCATGGGTAAGCCGCGAGCAATACGAGTGATTGTAACGCCAGTGTCTTTAAGTGCTCTGGCTAAGTGGATTGCCGTGGTTTCTCCTTCCAGGGTTGGATTCGTAGCAATGATTACTTCCCGGGCTCCATGGGTTTCTACGCGGTTACGTAAACTTTGTATGTTCAGTTGCTCTGGCCCAATACCTTCCATAGGGTTAAGTACACCCCCGAGAACATGGAATATTCCTTTAAAAGAACCACTTTTATCCAACGCAATAGCGTCCATGGGTTCTTCAACTACACAAATAAGCTGCTGGTCTCTCCGTGGGTCAGTACACGTACTACAAGGACTGCTATCTGCCATAGTATGACAGCGTTCACAAAACATAACACCATCTTTTAACTCTCGTACTGCAGTTGCGAGGCTTTGAAGGTCAAAAGAATCTTTTTTAAGCAAATAAAAACCAAGCCGTTGGGCAGTTTTTGGCCCAATACCCGGCAGCTTACTAAATTCGTTTATTATGCGTTCGAGCGATGCGGGCAGTTTGGCCATTAGTTAGGTGATAGCAATTAAGGCTTAGGATTTTAGCTGAAATGAAAAGATATCTATTCTTAGTTTTCATCAGTTTGAGCAAGAGAGTCCATTACCGCCTGAGGGCTTGTGTTAAAGGTCTTGTCTAAGTTACGGAATGAGGTTTTTTCTGGGTCAAAAAATAGATCAACTTGACCTGTTGGACCGTTGCGATGTTTTTTTATGTGCAGCTCTGCAATATTAGGACGCCTCGATTCTTTACCTTTATACATATCTTCGCGGTAAATAAACATTACTACATCCGCGTCCTGCTCAATACTTCCACTTTCTCGAAGGTCAGCCAATTGGGGTACTTTATCTGGTCTGTTTTCTACGCCACGAGAAAGCTGGGAAAGCGCAACAACAGGTACGTTTAGTTCGCGAGCAAGAATTTTAAGGCTCCTTGAAATTTCACTCACTTCTTGTACACGGTTTTCTGTAGATCTGCCACTCATCAGTTGTAAGTAGTCCACTACGATTAGGCCAATACCGTTTTCGCTGTGGAGACGGCGAGCTTTAGTCCGTACCTCCATAATATTTGCCCCAGCGGTGTCATCAATGAAAATTGGAGCTTCAGAAAGAGAACCCATGGCTTCACCGAGCTTTTCAAAATCCTCGTCATTTAAATGGCCGGTACGAATTTTCCATAGATTTACGTTACTTTGGGCAGAGAGGAGTCGGTCCACTAATTGGTCTTTACTCATTTCTAAAGAAAAAATAGCAGTTGGAGCTTTAAAGTTAACTGAAATATTACGGATCAGGTCCAGGGCGAGAGAGGTTTTTCCCATAGAAGGACGGGCAGCTAAAATAATCAAATCTGATTTTTGTAACCCGCCCAGCAGGTTATCTAGGTCTATATATCCCGTAGGTAAACCCCGAAGTGCGCTTTTATCTCGGTGTAGTTCATCTATGCGTTCAAAAGTGCTATGGAGGATGGTACTAATAGGCACAAAGTTTTGCTGTAAGTTTTGCTGCGAAACACCAAAGAGTTTTTGTTCCGCTGCGTCCAAAATAGTTTCTACATCCCCATCTTCCTTAAAAGCAATGTTAGTAATTTCGCTGGCAGCCGTAATTAGTTTACGAAGTGTCCCTTTACGACGAACAATACTGGCATAGTGAGTTATATGTGCTGCCGAAGGTACCGCATTTACAAGTTGCGTAAGGTAGCTGGAGCCAGTAATTTTTTCCAAAAGCTTTTTTTCTTCTAAGCGGTTCGCTACAGTCAAGATATCTATAGAAATGTTTTTTTCAAATAGTTCTAAGGCGGTTTCGTAAATGAGCTTGTGCCTGAAATCGTAGAAATCGTCGGACCTAATAATATCGGCAATTTTAACAATAGCGTCTTTGTCTAACATAAGGCAGCCAAGTACAGATTGCTCTGCTTCGGTGTTTTGGGGAGGGAGTCTATCAAGGGGAGAAAGGGTAATGGGTTGCATGGGTTTTTGGGCCTTACTTACTCATGGCTTTTGGTTTGTATATTTTAGCACTTTACTAGGTATTGCAAAAATAGCTATTTTTTCATTTTTCTCAGTTTGCTTTTATAATAAATCTGATTATTCTACCTAACTGCACGCAGCAACGCGAGTCCTGTTTGGCGCCAAAACTGCTCGCAGGATTATAGATCAGTATAGAGAAAGGCATAAAAAATAGTCTGCCAGTGGCAGACTATTTTTTATAAACCACTTGTCCAGTTGGGCTATCCCGTATGGTAAACCCTTTTTCTTCTAAGGTTTCTCGTAAGCGATCAGAGGTTGTAAAGTCTTTATCAGCTCTCGCCTTTTCTCGCCTTGTTACAAGGTCTTTAATTTCTTCTGGGAGTTCTTCAAGCGGCATAGAGCTGGCATCGGGATTACTAAAACCAATTCCAAGTACACTATTATACATACCTAAGCTAGAGGCTTTAGTTTCAGCTGAGACTCCTGAGTTCTGTAGTGTTTGCCAAAATGCACTTAAGGCACTCGCTGTATTCAGGTCGTCTTCAAGAGCTTTGGTAAACTTTGCAATCTCTTCACTACTCAAAGGGTTTTTGGCAGCTCGTGCAAATCCGTCCCAGTTAAGCAGTCCAAGTGTTTGTATACCATTCCATGCTGCTTGTAGACTTTCGTGAGTAAAGTTCATTTGGCTTCGGTAGTGACTTTGCAGTACTAAGTACCTAAAGGCCAGTGGAGCAAATTCGCCAAGGCTATTTTTTAAATCATTGAGCGTGAGGAAGTTTTCTAAGCTCTTTGCCATTTTTTTTCCTTCTACAAGCAAGTGCTCAGAGTGGCACCAATGCCGTACAAAGGGATTGTATAAGGGTTGACTTTGAGCAATTTCGTTTGTGTGATGAGGAAAAATTAAATCTACTCCGCCTGTATGAATATCAGTGGGTGCGCCGTCAAATGCTATTTTATTAATAGCTGAACATTCAATATGCCAACCTGGTCTGCCTGGGCCAAGGGTAGGATGATCCCAAAAAATTTCACCATCAGCTTGAGTATGTTTTTTCCAAAGGGCAAAGTCGCTTAAATTTTCTTTGTCGTATTCGTCTACGTGTACACGCGCACCAATTTTAACACCAGACAGAAAATCCTTTCCTGCGAGTGTTCCGTAGTCACCAAATACTGCTTGGTATTTTTCGATACTAAAATATACACCGTCATCTGCCGTATAAGCAAAACCTTTTTCCAGTAATTCGATAATAAACTTTTGAATTTCGGGTATTACCTCGCTTACTTTAATAAAGCGAATGCTGGTGGTATCAATATGTAGTTCTTGTAAGTCAAGTAAAAATGCTTTGTAATAATCATCAGTTACATTTGCTAAGTCCGCCAGGTTTGCAGTAGGCCCATGAATCTGGAGCGTTTTGCGAATAGTTTTATCATCTACGTCTGTAATGTTCATAACCCAATCTACTTTTGCACCTTCTAGTTCAAGCGTTCGTCTTAGAGTGTCAGCAAAAATAAAACTGCGCAAATTACCAATGTGTGCATGGTCGTACACTGTTGGGCCACAGCTATACAGGCGAAGTGGGGAATGATCAATTTCTATTGGAGAAATCGTTTTAGTAAGCGTGTTAAAAAGCTTCAACATGCGAACATTGTAGCATTTTTGGAAAGGTTTGGTACAGTAATCTAATGGCTGCTTCGCAAGCTTTTAATATGTTCTGAGCGCAAGGACTTTAGGCCCTGAGCTGTTCGAGTATTTTGTAAAATTTTGGCGAGGTGCATTGCTCCAATAAAATGAGGAAGGAGTGCGTAGTCAATTTCTTTTTCATATAAAGAAACTGCTTCTGCTTCGTCTTGTGCAGTTACAATAAGCTTTGCATGACTCTTGCTTTGTTTTATAGCGTCTGCAATAGCAAAATTATCTTTAATATCAGGAATAGTTGAAATGATAAGTTTTGCGTAAGTTAATCCTGCCGCTTCTTGTATATGCGGGTCTGTTATGTCACCACAAATAACAGGAAAAGGAGCTTCTAAGTAATGGTGGATAATATCTGGATTAAAATCCACGAGTATAAAAGATTTTTTTTGGTGTTGTAATGTGTTAATCACGTGTTCACCCATGCGGTGGGCACCAGCTAAAATAACATGATTGCGCAAGGTGTTGTGACCAGTGCCGTGTTCTGCGGATCCTTTTTTATAGTCAAACCATGCAAGCCAGGTTTTAAAATGATTATACAGGGAACTGCTATGACTTACGCCATACGATGATAGAGCAATACTAATAATTCCGAGCAGTGTAACAAGGCCTGCTTCGGATTGAGACAGGTGGCCCATTTTCAAACCCAGTGCAACTAAAATTAAGCTAAATTCGGAAATTTGGCTTACGGTTACCGCGCTAAAAAATGAAGTACGAGGTTTGAATCCGAGAAGACCCAATATATTAAGAACAATAAATGGTTTTACCAGCAGTACAAAAATGGTGAGTATAATTGCTGGAATAATAATCTCCGAGAGGTTATTTAAAACCAGCTGAGAGCCAAGAACAATAAAAAAGATTATGATAAAAAAATCTCGTAGCGATCTTGTCCGTGCGCTAATTTGATAATGTACCGCAGAGTTTGCGAGTGCAATACCAGCTAAAAAACCTCCGACTTCTAAACTAAAACCAATAAACGGCAGACTCACGAGTGTACTTAAACCCAGCGCCCATGCCAGAGAAAAAATAAGTAGTAGTTCATCTGATTTACCAATAAAACGCAATACCTTGGGAAACACATATACGCTATGCCAATACACTACAGCTCCAAGGAGCACTGCTTTAATCAGCGTAAAAATAATACTTTCCCAGATACCAAAGCTTAGGGCCTGACCTGCAGTTGCTCCTTCAGCGCCGCCGAGAAGGATTAATATGAGAATTGCCGCAAAATCTTGTACTAAAAATATACCAATACTTAATTTTCCATATAAACTTTGTAAATCGTGCTTTTCAGATAGTAACTTCACTACAATAATGGTAGAAGAAAAAGTCAGTGCTAAGGCAATGAAGCTTGCAGCAGTAGTACCAAACCCAAGGGCTGTGAGCAAACCAAACCCAAGTAAAAATGTAACAACCACTTGGCTAATACCAGCCCAGAGTGCAGTACGACCAATACGTTTAAGTTGGGTAATATCTAGTTCTAGTCCCACCATAAACAACAGCAAAGTAATACCGATTTGTGCAAGGCCATTTAATGCTTCGCCTTGATGCAGTTGATAGTAACCAAATGGGCCAATTAACAAGCCGGTAAGTAAGTAGGCTAAAATACTTGGCTGTTTAAAAAAGCTGACTACAATGGAAATAGCCCCTGCAGTAATTAAAATTATAGTTAGTTCAAAAAAAATATTGTTCACTTTTTTGTTTCAGCGTGTCTCTGTTACGTACAGTATACCATAAGCTTTTTGTCTTATTGACAAAGTGCTTCCGTATATGTATGCTGAGCCGTGTGCTATGCGCGCACATGTGTGCCCCACGGTCCCTCACGAACGAATACCCCCCGTGGTATTCCTCACAACTGCAAGGAGTTAAGAATGGAACACCTCTGCCCGGCGTGCAAGGTACGTTCTGTGATTGAAAGTATAACTGGTCGCAGAACGTGCAGTCTGTGCTACCAAAATTGGGAACCTGGGACTCCAATCGCTACTGCCCCCGAAGCAGTAGCTTCATTGGTTGTTCTGAACACTGCCCCTCAGGTCTCCCTAAACCCAAAGCACTCCTTTATGTATCATCTGGGTGCTTTCTTTGGGAAAATCCGAAACGTTGCTGGCCGGCTACAGCTCCGCTCATAGGGTAACCACAAGTCCGTACTGGTTGGTGCGGACTTTTTATTTTTGTCTCAGCCTATGCTATGCTTAAGCTAAATAAACACTCATGCTCAATGCGCATCGACGCTGTAATTTTTATAGGCCCGCAAGGATCGGGTAAGGGTACTCAAGCCAGAATCCTCGCAGCCAAACTTGGCTTTTTTTATTGGGAAATGGGAGCAATAATCAGGGGTGAAGCAGAAAAAAATACCGTACTTGGGCATAAAATAAAAGCATTAAATAGTCGTGGGATGTTGCTTGCAGATGCAGAGCTTCTTTCCTTACTCTTTGAGTACTTACCAACAGTTCCTGCCGGTAAAGGCATTGTATTTGACGGAGTTCCGCGGCGTTTAGGCCAAGCAAAATTTTTAGTCAAGTATCTAGAAACCCACGACTGTAATCACATCGTCACAATATTTTTAGATATCCCGAGGTCAGTTTCCGTTGCAAGGCTCCTAAAAAGAAAAGACATAGAAAACCGCAGCGATGATACCCCCGAAATAATTGAACGCCGCTTGGAACTATACGAACGCGAAACATTACCGGTCTTAGAGTTTTTAAGAACAACAACCACATTTTTTCGTTTGGACGGAACCCCAGCTCCAGACGTAGTTACGCAGGTCATGTGTAAAACACTTAATTGCTAAATATGGCCCATACTCCTCTTACAATTATTTTGCTGGGTGAACCTGCAGCAGGTAAAGCAACGCAAGCAGCGCTGGTTCTTAAAAAGTATCACTTATACGATTTAGACATGGGTAAGGAGCTAAGAAAATTGCAAACAGCGCATAGTCCGTTAGCTCAAGCGCTTCATAAAACTATTGATCAAGGCAAACTTGCTCCTACGCATATCGTGAGGCAACTGCTACATGATCGGATTGTGGCAATTCCGAAGCAAAAAGGTATTTTGTTTGATGGCACTCCCAAAATGCTTGGAGAAGCAAAGTTGGTAGCGGGTTGGTTAAAACAACAGAAGCGAGATAAGCCCTTAGTACTATACCTAACTATCCCTTTATCAGAAAGTGTGAAGCGCGCTTCTAACCGAAAGGTATATACTCGCGGTAAATGGAGTAAAAGACCAGATGATTCAATAACTGCGATAAAGAACCGAGTACGTTACTACCGAACAAGTATTGCAGCAGTGGTGCAATTTTTTAAATTACGCTTTTCGTACAGAAAAATTAGTGGCGTCGGAACAATTGCAGAAGTACATGGTCGTATTATTGAAGCAATCAAGGAGTTTCAAGCAAGGACTGCTCATGAGTAACGCATTTATTAAATCACCACAAGAAATTGCTATTATCGCAGAGGGTGGAAAAATATTAGCAAAAGTTTTAGCAGAGACTGCACAGTTGGTGCAGCCTGGTATTTCAACTTTTGAATTAAATGAGTTTGCCGAAAAGGCCATACGAGCAGCTGATGGAACCCCGAGTTTTATTGGCTATGGTTCAAAAAAAAATCCTTTTCCATCTGGTTTGTGTACTTCGGTAAACGATGTAGTAGTGCACGGGATACCATCTAAAGACCAAGTTTTAGCAGAAGGAGATATTATAGGTCTTGATATCGGCATGCAGTATAAAGGTTTATTTACTGATACTGCAGTTACCGTAGCTGTGGGATCTGTGTCTTCTCGTCTTGTGAGGCTCCTGGAAACTACCAAAAGAAGTTTGGAAGCAGGCATTGACGTAGCCCGGGAGGGTAATAGAATTGGTGATATTAGTGCTGCAATAGAAGCAGTGGCTAAAGCTGGAGGCTACGGCATTGTGAGGGACTTAGTTGGCCATGGTGTAGGATATGCAGTGCATGAAGACCCTATGGTACCTAACTTTGGTAGAAAAGGTACTGGTCCAGTGCTCAAGGCTGGTATGGTACTGGCGATTGAACCAATGTTTACACTTGGCAGGCCAGATGTGTATTTTGATAATGATGGCTGGACTATCCGTACTGAGGACGGCTCTATGGCTGCTCATTTTGAACACAGTATTGTGATAACCAAAACTGGTGCAGAAATTTTAACCTAGGAGAACGTATGGACCATCTTTCATCTTTACCACCAGAAGCTCTAATAGAAGCTAAGCGGATGGAGCGAATGAAACAGTGGGAGGAAAAATTAAAACAACTTGATGAGGTAAAAGATACCCAAGGTAAAGGAGTAGAACCAGGTATTAAAGAAACAGTGGCTGTTTTCCAACTATTAGGTTTACCTACTAAGCAGTCTTGTGAAGGTCATATTAACGAACCTGGTAGACCGTACCCGTGGGTTAGGTTTCAGTCAACAGGGGCAATGCCGCAAAAATATGACGAAAGTAAACTACAGGCTTTGGCTGATACTTACCAAGTACCCAGAGAGGATCTTTTTGAACTGCCAAAAGATCAACCTGTAGTTCAGGACTTTTTGCGCCATGAAAAAGAATTTTTTAATCCTAAATTTCAAGAATGGGTTTCAGCCAATGAAGCCATTGCAAATCGAGTAGAAGCATTACTTTCTGACTACTACATGGCTACAGAAAACACGATCTCTAAGATGTTAGTCGTAAAAAGAAATGAAGCTGGTGTTTCAGATCTTACTATAGGCCCAAATTTTTTAGGTGAAAAAGTAACATCTCAAGACATTAACCCCCAGGAGTTATCTCAGTATCAAGAACGCTTAAATGTATACCAAGAAGCTGTTAAGTCTTTTACAGAATATTTGAAGACTCAATTTATGAGTAATTAAATGTTTATTACAAACCGTTGACAAAACAACGGTTTTATTATACAATAATTAGTTTTGTAAAGTCGGTATCATAAACCAGAGGAGGAATTGTGCATGAGAAAGATATTTGCAATACTTTTTTGCTTTTGTATTTTTTCTGCAGGGATTTTTGCCCAGCAGCCAAGTACAACCAAACAACTTACTGATCTCAAGTGGCAGGTACTGCCTGAAATCAGTGTTACAGAAGAGGAAGAAGAAACTGAAGAAGCACTGCCACACTCTTTTAGGGCAGAATTTAGCTTGCCAGGGAGCAAGCCAAAACTTGCATTGCCTAATTATTTTTTTGATCAGCTGCAAGTTAGACCACTGCAGAATGCAAATGTGAAAAAAATGCTTTTGCAGGAAGAGTTAGTTAGAATCGGTACGAGGTATGTTACCCATTACAAGCGCGTTGCTAAACGCCTACGAGTGGGGCACAGATCTCGAAGAGTGATGCAGCGTGTTGCTTATAAAGTAGCAATGCCTATATATGGCCGTCCTGAAGTAGTTGCTTATTTAAGCTATTTGCGCAACCAAACAGGTATGCGCCCTCAAATAACCAGTGTACTGAGAACCATCGAAGAGCATCGCAGCCTTTCGCGACACAATGGCAATGCTGCTGCTCTTTTAGGGCCACTCCGTACTGCACATACTACTGGCTTTGCCTTTGATATGCGCTACCGAAACCTCACTGTTGCAGAACAAGAACGCTTAGAAACCCAGTTTATGCAAGACTGGAAGGATGGCAGAATTGTTCCTACCAAGGAGTTTGTGCAAAAGTGTTACCACATTGTTGTGGTGCCAAAATCTGCACAACAACTAAACCAAGCCTGGGTAGAAGCAGTTGTCAAAGCAAAAACAGATGATGCTTTGGTAAACTATACTCTTGCAGTTTGGAAGGAGTCGCCTTACCTCACTTCAACTTCTGTGCAGGTTGCAACGAGTACTCAAAAAATGCTTAAGCAACCAGTGCTGATAACACAGAAAAAAGGTAACACTACTCCAGCGCAAAGAAAGCCGTGCATTGTGGTGCCCTAATAGTGCACTTAAAGACCTGATCCCACGAGAGATCAGGTCTTGTTTTATTTCTTGGTTACAATTTCTTCTATTAGCTTTTGGATGAAATCATTAACAGAGATGGACCCTAAATCTTCTCCGTTTCTGTGCTTAACCGCAACTGTTTTACTTTCTATTTCTTTATCACCTACAACCGCTTGGTAGGGTATTTTTTTGCCAATAACTTCACGGATTTTTTTGCCAATAGATTCATTATTTGCATCTATTTCTATTCTGGCATCGGGCAGTACGGCTAATATTTTTTCTTTAACACTTTCTGCATACTGAACATGTTTTTCTGAAATTGGTAAAAGCGCTACTTGCACGGGCGCAAGCCAGGTAGGGAACGCGCCCGCTGTATGTTCAATAAGCACACTTAAAAACCGTTCAATGGAACCCATAATTGCAGCGTGGAGCATTACAATGCGTTCGTCTTTACTTTCTTCGTTTTTGCAAGTTAAATCAAAGCGTTCTGGCATGTTCATATCAACCTGAATAGTTGCCACTTGCCATTCTCTACCAATAGAATCTTTTGCCATAAAATCAAGCTTGGGTCCGTAAAAGGCTGCTTCGCCTAGGCCAATAAAGGTTTCTGCATGCATTTCTTCTGCAAGCTCTTGCAAAATTGCTTCTGCTTTTTTCCAACGCTCTTTATCGCCTAAATATTTATCTGGCTGTGTTGGGTCATGCAAGGAAAGCCTAACTTTTAGACTAAATCCAAACGAGTGGTAAAAGGTTTGCACAATATTCCAAATGGTTTTAAGTTCTGCTTTCACTTGGCTTTCTCTACAAAAAACATGAGCATCGTCTTGGGTAAAACTGCGTACGCGGGAGAGTCCGGCTAACTCGCCAGTTTGTTCGTCGCGGTAGCACATGGTAGTGCTGGCGTAGCGCTGAGGCAGCTCGCGGTAAGAGTGTTGCTTGCGGGCATAAATTTGGGTATGGTGGGGACAGTTCATAGGCTTCATAGCAAACTCGTGTCCTTCGCGCGTAGTGATTCTAAATAATTCATCTTTAAACTTGTCCCAATGACCACTTACTTCATATAAGTCTTTTTTTGTAATGTGGGGGATTTCTACCTTTTGATATCCTTGTTCCTTTCGCAAGCTCCAGACATAGTTTTCCAAAAGGTCTCGTACCAAAGTGCCTTTGGGCGTCCACAGTGGCAGGCCTGATCCAACCAGATCAGAAAAGGTAAATAAGTCTAAAGCGGGACCAAGTTTTTTGTGATCACGCTTTTTGGCTTCTTCTACCATGCTCAAGTGATCTTGCAGTTCTTTTTTTGTACTAAAAGCTAGACCATAAATGCGAGTGAGCATTTGGTTCTTTTCGTCTCCTCGCCAGTATGCACCAGTTACTTTATCTAACTTAAAAGCACCTGGATCGTACTCAGAAAAATTTTCTGCATGCCCGCCACGGCAAAGATCCGTAAATTGGCCTGAAGTGTAAAGCGTAATTGGTTCGCCCTTGGTTACTATCTCATTAATAAGCTCGTTCTTGTAGTGGTTTCCCAAAAAGTGGGATTTAGCTTCGTCAGGCGTGACTTCTTTGCGTTCAAATTTTTTCCAGCTTGGCAAAATCTGCCTCATCTTTGATTCAATATTTGAGAGATCTGCTTCACCAATTTTTACAGATGTGGGGAATTCAATATCGTAGTAAAAGCCATTCTCAACAGCTGGGCCTATTGCAAGCTTAATGTCTTCTTCTTTATAGATATCTAGTACTGCTGCAGCGAGCAAATGGGCGAGTGAGTGGCGGATATGTTCCAAATTTTCTGCTGAGTTCATAGGAGTAAAGTTACTAATGAATATTTGATTAAAATTATCTGAAGGGTATACTTTAGATAAGACTTGGTATGAACAAGGGTCCCAACTTTCTGGAGGTTTTATGAAGACAGAAAGCCTAATAATTTTGCGCCGCAAGGTCTCCCTCGTAGTGGTCGTTACTGGCCTACTCGGTGCCTTTGCATCTCTCACCTTTCTGGGTCCGCGCCATCCGCTGTTTGGGATGGCAGCATGCATTGCCGCACTTGCCACCATTTGGTGTAATTGGGGTTTGCATGTTGACGGTGATTAATGAAACAACTGTCCATTTCTTTTTTGCCTGCTGGTTTTCCGCAGGCTTTTCTTTTTGCTATAAACACAAAACCCCAGAAGCTAAATACCTAAAAAGGTATATAGTTTCTGGGGCCTTATATATGAGGCGGTTCCATCCCAATTCGCTACTGCTTGCAGTAGCCTTTTTATATCATTTGTATCTTACTCCCCGGGCGGTACTCCGGATCAACATAAGAAGCAGGGTTATTATAGGGAACTTACAAAAAAAAGCCAAATGAAAACTGCTTGCGCTAAGAAGTGCAAGCAGTTTCGGTATGAATTATATATATGTATGAGAACGATTGGCCCGAGTAACTGGTTGTAGGAAGAACAAAGTTCTTTACATCTACAGGTAGTTAGCTTACGGGCCCTCTTATACGTCCTGCCGATTTCTCGCGTGCGCATCTTGTGCGCTGCGGTTCCTGCAGGACAAGCCAAATCTGGCTTTATAAACTTTTTCAAGCTTTGGATCTGATTCCCAGGTAGCTACTTAAGAGCTTCCTGGGCGGGTCAGTAAAGGAAGCGTTTTGTTACGCTTCCATCCAACGGATCCTTCTCATAGGCCTCCTTTTGTTGGGCTTTGCCCGGATGTGACTCGCTTTGCCGGCGTTGGCATGCGCGAGTCGCCGTTGTTGTTTTGCGGCTGCTCAACATCAGTCTTACTGATTTGAATTGATTTGCCGCCTTTTTGTAAATTGTGGGACCGTCTTTATTATTGGTGGTCCCACAAGATACCGTTCAATTTCTGGTTGGTGAAATCACCTTTTTCGGTTATGCTCTTAACAGAAAACCCTACTTAAACCCCTTAACTAGTAAGAAAGGATAGTAAACGATGCATAAAAAAACACCGTATTCGGTGTATCGTCTGC